>ERZ869921.64-NODE-64-length-61359-cov-38.168488_pt1 | contig 61359 bp, 102 predicted proteins | sample MGYA00579310_ERZ869921 | MGnify/ENA primary metagenome ERZ869921 (study PRJEB32216, sample SAMN09231816) | wastewater metagenome | place: USA: Maryland | collected 2016-06-21 | study: EMG produced TPA metagenomics assembly of the PRJNA472060 data set (Reclaimed...
GGCACGGTGTACTTGCCGGCGCTGTGAGCGGCCCCGAGCAGCACGTGTCACCTCAGGAGATGTCGCCGAAGACGCGGAAGTCCTTCCCGCCCGTCCCGTTGCGCGAGACGAAGAAGCAGAACCCGCCGGCGCCGAGCGTCTTCGTGGCGGCGCCATTCACCGTGCCGCCGCTGCTCGACTTCAAGATGACCGAGCTCCCGCCGCGGTTGTCGATGGTCCCCATGATGCCGGCAATGGCCGCGTTCGACGGGAGCACGATGCTCGCGGTCGCGCTCGAGCTGATGACCTCGAGGCACGCGCGCGGGTTCGCGCCGAGGCCGCCCGGCGAGCCGTCGATCTGCCCCGTCTCCATGTTCAGCTCTTGGGTGCCGGTCAACGTGGGAACGACCGTGTTCGCCGCGAAGTTGTGGTACCCGAACTCGAGCACGCGCGAGCTGAAGTCGGCGGGCCCGACGAAGGTGCGGGCGCCGAGCACGAGCGCCTTCGTGTACGAGGAGTAGGCGAGCGCCGAGCCAGCGTGCTCGGTCACCATGCCGTAGTTGGGGCTCGAGAGAACGTCGGCCCACGAGACCGAGGTGCCCATGAAGTTCACGTCGCCGGTGGTGCCGGTGATGGTGGAACCGGTGAAGGTCAGGTTGCCCGAGCGGGCGACCTCGATGCCGTATCCCGTGTTCCCGGAGCCCGTCAGCGCAGTGCCCGTGACGATGAAGTTGCTCACCGACTCGAGGTAGACGGGCGTGGCGCCGGCGTTCTCAGAGAGCACCTCGGCCGAGCCGGAGATGATGCGCGTCATCGAAAGCACGCGACTCGGCGCGTCGTTCGCCACCATCGCCTTGATGTCGCAGGTGAAGGCGTCCTCGACCTCGAAGAGGCCGCCCTCGATGCTGCGGTGCCCGGCGCTCAGCACGTACTGGCACTGCGACAGCTTCACGTCGGCGCTTCCCGTCGCGTAGCAGTTGTTCACCTCGAACTTCGTGCACCGCTGCCCCAGCACGGAGGGGAGCGACAGGTTCAGCCCGAGGTCGCAGCCTTCGATGAGCACGCTGGCGCAGTCGACGGCCGAGATGAGCGTGTCGAGCGACGTGTCGTCGCCGAATTTCACGCCGTAGATCTCGATGGGGCCGAGGCAGTTGCGCAGGTCGACGCCACGACGGTTCACCAGGCTGCCGACGATGACCGTCTCGAGGTCGACGATTTGGAACTCAGAGGTGTTGTTCAGCCCGATGACCGGGTTCTTGAACGTGATGGTGCTGCCGTTGTTGCTGTACACCTTGCGCAGCACGGGAGCGCCGTCGACCGGGCCGCCTCCGCCGCCGACGATGCGCACCCACTTGTCCCAGAGCCCGTCGAACTCCCACGATGGCGCGCCCGTCGGCTTCACCAGCGACGTCGACGTGGTGCCGGTGCCGGCGATGCCCGTGTTCACGCCCTCTTCGAGCGTGGCCAGCGGCATCGCGCCGATGATGCGCCGCTTCTGACCGGGCGCCACGCCGTCGAGGCGCACCCCGTTCACCTCGGAGGCCGAGCCGGTGAACGTTCCGATGAGGTTGGCGTAGGCGTACGTGAAAGGCATGGCGGCTACTCCAGCTCGAAGTACACCTGGCAGGCGGCGGTGGCGTTGGCGTTGCCGTAGATCGTGAACTCCCCGCCGGCGGGGTTCGCCACGATGGAGATGATGGACGTCAGCGTCGGGTCGAGCGACTGAAGGGCGTGCTTCAGCCCGACCTTCCCACCGGCCGCCACCAGGCTGTTGGTGATGGTCACCGAGCTCGCGCCGGCGGCGATGGCCACGAAGCCCTTCCGGGTGTTCAACGTGGCGTTCCCGGGCGTTCCCGTGGAGTCGCCCGCACCACCGTCGGCCATGCCGAAGGTGGCGAAGGTGGGCGCCACGTACGCGATGGAGAGCCCGCTTCCGGCCGGGACGGTGCCGCTCATCGTGAGCGTGAGCTTGTCGCTCGAGACGGCCTGGACGGTGACGTTGGTGACGCCGTTGATGAGCAACCGGTCGCCGACGCGAATCACCGACGTGACGCCGGAGAGGGTCAGCGTCGAGCCGCCGGCGCTCGTGGCCGTGCGACCTTCGGAGTAGCTCCCGACGGTGCCGCTCGAGATGCACACCCAGCCGACGGGGGCGCCTGCGACCGCGGTCTCCTTGATGACCAGCGTGCCCCGGGGAATCGTGTGCACGTAGTTCGGGCTCGAGGCGCCCGGGGTGTCGTTGTGCACCACCAGGATGCGGCCGACCGCGGTGCGGAGGCTCACGGCGGCCTCGGCGAGGCCCGCGTAGTCCTGCGCACGGAAGACGTTGATGACCGGACCCGGGAGCGGGCCGGGCACGTTCGCCTTCGTCGGCAGCGTCAGGTCGTCGAGAACGAAGTCGGGCACGTGAACCTCACCGCACCACGAGAGAGAGGTTGCAGGAGGCGTCGAGGCGAATCGGCTGCGAGCCGCTCACCCGGCGCCACTGGAGCTTCACGGTCTTGTTGCCGGGCTCGATGCCAGAGAGGTCCATCAGAAACTGCATCGACACGGGCACGTAGGTGTCGCCGGTCGCGGTGAAGGTGTAGCGCAGCTCGGGCGAGTTCATGCCGCCGTAGACGATGCGGAAGGCCACCACGCCTGCAGCCGCACACACGAGCGTCGCGGTGAGGTGGGCGACGACGCCAACCTGGCCTTCGCGGCGCTGGTTGAAGCTCATGCCCGGGTGACCGAAGTCAGCGAACGTGGCCGAGGCGTTGGTCTTCTCGGGGTCGAAGTCCTCGTTCCGCAGCATGATGGCGGAGACGCTCGGGAGGTGAGCGCGGAGGCTGTAGAGCGCGTCGGTGACGTTGACGTAGTCGGCGGCGCGCCACGAGTACACGTCGGGGCCTGCCGGCTGACCGGGAACGTCCTCCTTCTCGGGGAGCGTCACGTCGTCGTCGACGAAATCAGGCACGGCGACTCCGCGAGAGGGGTGGTGCCGGGGGCTTCAGACTCGGGCGCCCCCAGCGAGGCCCGTTGTGCGCGCGAGCGCGCCTTACGGGTTCTTGATGACGATGAACAGGGAGCAGTCGGGGTTCCCAGCATCGGGAGCTCGCGCCGCCACCTTGGTGTAGCCGCCGTTCTCGAACTCCTGGACGTAGTTGATCAGCGGCGGAACGCCACCCGTGAGCCCCGTGGTGACCTGGGCGAGCATGCTGTCCTTCGTGCAGTCGGGCGCAGGCGCAGAGCTCGTGGTGCCGAAGGAGTGGCACGCGGCGTTCTTGCACTTGAGCTTGTAGGTCGACTTGCCCGTCATCGTGTAGGTGTTGGTCGCGCCGGCGTCGGTGGAGGTGAGAGCGGAGACCCAGACATCGGCCGCGTGGGCGGTCGAGATGGGCGACAGCTCGTTCATCACGCGCTCGCCGAGGGTGGGCTCGTCGGCCTCCATGACGACGGTCGAGCCAGCCGGGCACGCGCAGTCGCTCGAGACTCCGGCGAGCTCGAGCTTGTCGGGCTCGGCCGCGGAGGTGTTGGTGTGGGAGAGGACCTGCGAGCCGACCGCGAGCATCGCGACCAGGCTGAAGACGGCGAGAACGTGTTTCATGGCGAAGCTCCTGGGTGGGTGCCGGCAAGGCCAGCGTCGGGGCCCAAGCTACCCGAAGGTCGTGCGCGTCGCTACGCTCAGCGGCCGCTGCGCGCGATGAGCACCCGCGTGTACCCGCCGAGGTCCTGCCAGTCGGAGAAGTTGTGGACCTCCCAGGTGACGCCCTTGATGCTCACCAGGTCGCCCTGCGTGTCCTCCTGAGCGGCGACGAGCGGCGTCTTCGTCCACAGCGCCTGCACCTCCCGCGTGCGGAGGAGCTCGGGCAGCCGGTCCATCTCGCGGCCCGAAAGCGGCTGCAGCGACGCCACGATGGTGAATGGCGCGAGGTTGGCGCGGGCGACCCAGTCCCAGATGCACGTGCCGTCGACCTGACCAGCGCCCTCTCCGCTCGGCGGGTGGTCGACGCTCGAGACGCCCGCGCCATCCTGAACGGCCTCGAAGACGTCGCCGGCGATGCCAGGCCCGAAAGGCCAAGCCACCTGGGTGCCTGTTGCGTAGGTCTGCTCGGGGCGCCATGGCAGGGCGGTGATCGGCTGAACAGCGACGCCGGAGACGAACTTCGACTCGGCCTGGCGCGTCACGACGTACGAGCCCGACGCGAGCATCGCGATGACGTCGCTCATGTCCTCGAGAGGCATTCTGACTCCTCCAGGTAGGTCGCCAGCCGACGTAGCGTAGATGGACTGTCCTTCGCAGAACCCAGCGCCATGTTGCAGTTCTGGCACAGGAGTCCTCGAACGACGCCGCTGACGTGGTCGTGGTCGATGTGCGTGTTTCGACCAAGATCGAGCGTGACTTCGCAACCAGCACACCGAACACCCTGACGGTGAGCAATGCGCGCGAACGCTTCGGCGTCAATGCCGTACCGACTACGCCACGTCAGCGTCTGCTGGCAGTGCACGCACGCGGTCTGAAGCCCGCGCGCGCCACGGCCGTCTTTGTTGAACTTCGCGAACGGCAGAAAGCCTTTGCACGATGAGCATTTTTTGTGGGTGCAGGCGTTGCATTTCGCGCAGCCGCCATTCGCCTCGGTGCGAGGGCACTGGTGATTCATGGGAAGAACGTGAGGCGGCCAAGACGCCACCTGCGCCTTCTTGTGAATACGGCTGCGCCCCACCTCCTTGACGCACGCGATGCACCTGGGCTGCCTGCCGTCTCGAAGACGATGGAAGGCCGATGCCGGCTTCAACTCACGACATCGATTGCACCGCCGGTCCTCAACCACGCTTGCCTCCCATCACCACCCGGTAGGTGATGCTGTTGATGAACTGGCCGCTGTCGACAAGGGGCAGGTCGGAGCCCTTCCGCGCGATGGTCGCCGGCTTCAGCGGTGGCGGGATGCGCGCGCGGATGTGCGTCTTGATGTCGGCCACCGCCTGCTGCCCGAGAATGTGCAGCGCCTGCTCCACGGTGAGCTTGCCAGCGTCGACGGCCCTCACGAGATTGAGCCGCAGCACCTGCCACTGCGCCTCGTAGGCGTCGATTCCACCGCGGAGCCAGCTGCGGCTGGGGATGCCCTTCTTCTCGGACCCGAACTCGTGGGTGAGCGCGATGATGAGCAGTTCGGAGGGCTCGCCGTCCTTGTCGCCGCCGAACACGCCGAGCTGCACGTGGGGCTTGTTCTTGGCGACCTTCTTCATCTCCGCGACCCACTTCTTGTACCCGAGGTCCTTGTCGACGACGGTCAGCTTGCCGCGAACCGCCATCACAGCACCCGCATGCCACCGACCCAGAGACGGCAGTACTCGAGGTACTCGAGGCCCCACTTCGTGAGCGCCAGCGCGCCGCGCCAGTCGTTCTGGTCGGACTTCACCGCGAACGACTTCGAGACGCTGCCGACGGTGACGCTGGCGACCGGGCCCTGGCCGCCGTTCCAGCCCGGGAGAGCCATCGAACCGAGGTGCCGGGCGAGCGCGAGGCCGGCGATCTCGGCCTTCTCGGGACTCCCGAACTTCCCGACCGACACGCGCACGTTGACCTGCTTGAGCACCTGCTCCTGCGCGGCCTCCGAGACCGCGGCGAGCTCGGGCGCCATGGCGCAGACGTCTTCCCAGTCGATGTCCAAAGCCATGGCGCCTCCTTCGCTTCGCTTACTCGGCCGGGCCGAGGACCTTCACGATGCCGCTGATGCCGAGCTGCTTCGCCATCGAGCTCTCAGCCCACTTCTCGAACGCCTCCTCATTGACCACGGACTTGCCGGGCGGGATGCGGACGACGTTGTTCCCGTACGTCATGGTCGAGGTGTTCTCGACCTCGAGGCGGCCGGTGCGAACCACATGCTTGACGGGCTCCGGCTCGGTCGCCTGGGGCGCCGGGGCGTCGGGCAGCTCTTCGACCGGCGGAGCGGTCGGGGCGGGCGCCGGCGGCGAGGCTTCCACCGTCGCCGTCGGAACGAGCTCGGTGAGCGGCGGGGGAATGGTCTCGGTCGACGTCGGCGGCGTCTTCTCTTCGGCGTTCTTCTTCTTCGACATGAAGTGGCTCCGTGGGCTTCGTGGTGGTGAACGACTTACTCGTCGAGGTCTTCGTCCTTGTCGGGCTTGGCGGTGAGCACCTCGAGCTGGCTGTCGATGGCCTCGAGCACCTCTTCGCGGCGGTCAATCTTCCGCCACGAGCGCAGCACGTCGGCGTCGAAGGTCGCGGCGATGAGCTCCACGGCCTCGTCGAGCTCGAGCCGGTTGGGGGGCGTGGCGCTCGAGACGACCAGCACCTTCTTCTTCACGAGCAGGTTGACCATGTCGTGCTTGAGCGCGGTCTCCCAGTCGACCTTTCGGACCTCGCTGAAGCCGGGCGGGAGGACGAAGAGGAGCCCGACGTTGACACCACGGGAGTTCTTCGGGGGCGGAGCGGGCACGCCGATGGGCGACGCCTTGTTGTTCTTCACGCGCACGCGCGGCTCTCCCTTGCCGATGTTCTTCGACGGGGAGGCGTACTCGCCCGGGGTGATGGTCGGAGCAGAGGTCTTGCTTCCGCCCTTGAGCGCGTCGTCCTTCGAGATGATGGGTTCAGCCATGGTGATGGTCCCTTGCTTTGGTGCTGCGATGTGAGGTGCTGCTCTTACCACTCGGAGAGGATGGTCCCGCCGCCGGTCACCTGGTTCGTCGGCGTGATGCACGTCACCCTGGGCCCCGGGCCAGCTCGGGTGATGTGCCACTCGCCGCCGTCGGGCCCCAGACGGTGCCCCTTGCCGAGCTCGACCAGCGCGCCGCCGTCGGGTCGCAGGAGACCGCCATCGGCGAGCGGCGGGTTGATGGTGCAGAAGAGCGGCTGCGGGCCGATGTTCTGGACGTTGACGTTGGTCGAGGTGTTGATGAACGGCCCGACGAAAGTCGGCGTGGTCTGCACCAGCACCTCGCGCTGGAGCAGCGGCGTCTGGGCGTGAACCAGCGCGGCGACGGCGAGGAGCGAGACGAAGAGGAGCAGGCGGGGAGCAGAGCGCATGGCGGCAAGGTATCGCACCGGCAAAGAAAAAGGGCGGCCCCCGTAGGAGCCGCCCCGTGCTGCCATCGCGCTTCTGGGTTGTAGCCTTAGATGCCGTCGCCGACGCACATCGAGAGCGGGTAGTAGAACACCACACCGCCGATGCGCGCGTGGCACGCCACGTTGAACGTCAGGCCCTTCTGCTCCGGCGGGAACTGCTCGAACTCCTGCGGGATGAGGCCCTCGAGGTGGTCGGGGTCGCGCTTGTACGCCACCGCGCGGTCGGTCGTGCCGACGCCCTGGCCCGAGAGCAGCGGCCACATGCCGACCTCGACGCCCGGGTGGTTGCGCTTGAAGTACTCGAGGATCGTCAGGTCGCTGGCGGTCTGCGAGTACGGCGTGGTGCTGATCTGCGTGTACTGCTTGCGCGGCAGGAGGAAGGTGTCGACCTCCTCCACGTTGCCGGTCGAGGTCGGCACGAAGGCGACCATGTTCGCCATGTCCGACAGAATCTCGAGCGGGGTCTTCGACGCCCAGTCGGGGGTGCCGGCGTTGCCGTTCGGGATTGTGTACGACAGCGCGTTCGCCTGGTTGATGAACCCGGTGAGCCCAGCGGCCGTGTTGCCGAGCGCGAGGATGGTGTCGATCTGCACCTCGATGGCCCGGCGCGCCGCGTTCGCCTTCTTCTGGTCGAGGCTGACGTTGGCGCGGAGAGCCTGGCGGATCTCCATGATGTTGTAGTGGTAGCTCGCACCGAGCCCCTTGATGGAGGTGCTGAACTCCTTCACGTACGTGTCGGCCGCCGGCAGGTCATCGGCGTACGACGCCAGGAGCCGCGCCACGCCCACCTGCGTGTACTGGGCGTAGGTGTACGTCTGCGCCGAGCGGTCGATGGTGTTGTTGATGGGGATGAAGCGCCGCGCGTACAACCGCGGGAACTTCTGGTCGTACGTCCGAGCGGCGATGAACTCGACCTGCCGGAGCAGGAACGCGCTCTCCACCGCATCGAGGCGCACCGGGAGACCGGCGTAGTCCTTCCGAACCTTCTTCGTCTTGAGCAATGCGCCCATGTGGTGCGACCTCGTGTCGGTGGGCCCGGTGGGCCCGGTTGAACTTCAGGTGGTGTTACGCGTTCTGCTTGATGGCGAAGTGCGCGCTGAGGTCGAACTCGACCAGCACGAGCCCGAGCGCCGTGGTCTCGGTGATGAACCGGGCCCCGAACAGCTGGAGGCACTTGTTCGAGTCGGCGCTGTCGCTGAGCATGCCGACGAGCTGCGAGCCGGCCGCCGTGTACCGCACGTACACCTCGTCGTCGAAGGTGACGGCCTTGTCGGCCATCGCCCAGATGCGCCCCTTGCGCAGCAGGTTGAGGATGCGCTTCGGCTTCACGCCGGTGTCGCCGAGATCGAGGCGCTTGTCGTAGTCGTGGCTGTGGATGACGCAGCCCGCGATGTCGTCGGTGCCCGCGCTCGGCAGCGCCACGATGGTCGGCGTCGGGCCGCCAGCGACCGGAGGCGTCGACTGCTTCACGAAGTAGCCGAACGGAATCTCCGCCGACACCTCGCCCTGCAACGCTGACACCTTGAGGTTCGGTTCGAAGCCCTCGGCGAGGAGGCCCGCGAACGCCACCGCCTGCTCGTTGTAGTTCGTCTGGCTCATGTTCTTCCTTGCGTGGTGCCGGACACGCCGGCGGTGAAGTGAAACGGCGTTGAACTTCGAAGCAGGTGGAGCGGCGCGCCCTTACTTCAGGTCGCCGGTGATGGGCCGAGTCCAGGCCATGCGGTTGCGCGCGCACATCGCGTCGTAGGCCTCGTCGCGGTCGGCGTGGTCCTTGTTCGCCTCGTCCCACGTCATGACGCGCGGGGTGGCGTCGCTGTCGTCTTCGCCGTCGTCGTTGTCGGTGACGAACGAGCTCGAGTCGCCCTTCTTCGCGAACGGGTTCTTCCCGTCCTCGGTCTCTTCCTCTTCCTCCTCCTCGGCCGCCTCCATCGCGGCGTCGAGACGCGCCTCGATGTACGCCTCCGACTTGCCGTCGAGCTTCACGTCGGGGCTGAGCGACTTCAGCATCGCCTTGCGGACCTCGAGGTCAGAGAGGCCGTCGAACTTCGCCTTGCCGCCGAGCACGCGGCGCGCCTGGCCCTCGAGCGCGATGCGCGCGCGGAGGTCGGCGGAGACCTTCCCGGGGAGCGCCTTGATGTCGGCGTCGAGCTTCGCGGCCTTCTCCTCCGCGGCATCGGCCTTCGCGCTCGCGGCGTCGAGCTTCTTCTGGAGCTCAGCCGCCTTCGCCTCGGAGGCCGCCAGGGCATCGGCGCGCGCCTTGTCGACCTTCGCCTGCGCCTGGATCGCGGCTTCGCTGTCCGCTTCGTACTCGATGCCGTCGATCTTGATCTTCACGGTTCGCTCCGGGGGTTTGGTGAGCAAGTTGTTGCCCACATTTTCGCTGCCTACTACTTGGAACAACGCGCTGTCCATGCGAACGCGGGCGTCGCGACCGGCGCGGCCGAGCGGAACGATGGCCACGTGGTTGCCGCGGATGTTGCGCTGAATGGAGTCGTACTTCTCGCCGTTGAAGACGCCCGTCTGCTCCTGGAGCTCGCAGGTGTAGCCGCAGCTCACCTCGAGCTGCTCCCCGTCATCCATCTTCTGGAGGAGAACACCGTCGGTCACCATGAGGCGGCCGCGCACGAAGTTGTCGTCGCGCGACACGTCGCCAGCAACGGAGCCGCGCGCGTACTTCGAGGTGTTCTTCGAGGTGAGGAATTCCGGCGGATGCTCGTCGGTCACCGGAACGCTGCGGAAGCTGCCCATGGTCTTCGCGTCGAAGACCTCTTCCGGCAGACGGAGCTCGCGGCGCGTCGACCCGTCGGCGTTGCGGTAGAGGAAGACGCCGGTGCGCGTGAGGCGCGCGTCGACCTCCACCCAACCGTTGTCGTGACGGACCGGCTTCTCAAGCTGCCCCAGGTCGAAGCGGTGAACGCGCGGAGGCGCGCCGTCGCGCTTCTCGGGGAAGCACGACGTGCAGCCGTCAGCCTTGCAGTTGCCCGTGGCGCAGTTCTTCACCGCCCCAAGGTATTCGGCGAATCATGAAGTGAGCAAGATCTTGCTCATTCCTCGAGCGACGCCAGCAGGCCCTTCACGTCGGGCTCGGCGCTGCAACGGCAGTTGATGGGCTCGCCGGGGTGGCCGTCTTCCGGCGGGTCATCCCAGTCGAAGTACTTCCCCTCGCGCTCTCGGTGCTCGGGGCGCTCACGAGAGTCGAGCACCCCGCGCCAGCGGTACCCGGTGATGCCGAGGTTCTCCTGGCGAATGCGGTTCAGCTGGGCGCTGAGCTTTCCGACCTGGTCGCGCGCGATGGTGCGAGCGGTCGACTCGCTCACGTCGTAGCGGCGCTCGATGTCCTTCGCGATTTCCTCCCACCGGCGACCCGCACTGATTCCCTGGAGCACCTTCTTCTGGACCTGGCCGAAGTACTCCCGCGGGATGCTCTTGATGTAGGCGTCGTTCTCCTCGGCGAAGCGCCGGTTCGCGCGGAGCACCTTCGTGCTGTCGCGCACGGGGATGTCGACACCGACGCCGGCGCGGAGCTGGCGCTGGAGCTGCTCGCGCTGGAAACGCGACGTGGCCTCGGCGTGCTTGGTCGCGAGCGCCTCGAGGTCGCGCGTGCGCAGCGACGCTTCGAAGTCGGCCGAGATGCCGCGCATGATGTCGGAGGCCCGCCGGGCGTCCACGCGCAGCGCGTCTTCGTGCGTCACCAGCTCGGCCAGGTGAGGAACGAGCTCGCGGTCCACGAGGCGCTTGGCGTCGGCCAGCACCTTGCGGAGATCGCCGTAGTAGGCGAGCCGAATGGCATCGGGCTGCTGCTGGTTCGGCGGGCGGCCACGCCGTCGGCCGAGGCGATGCCCGCGCAGAAGGAACCGGAGCTCCTCCTGCGTCTCCTTCGCCAGCTTGAGCTCGAGCGCGGCCACTTACTCACTCTTCGGCTTGGGCTTCTCGGCCGTCTCGCCGCCTTCTTTCGGCGCGGGCTCGGCCGCAGCGGGCTCACCAGGCTTCGGGGCCGCGGCGAGCGTGGCTTCGACCTGCTTCCGCAGCATCTCCGCCTCGGCTTCGGCCTCCGCCTCGACCTCTTCGTCGTGCTTCTCGCGCAGGGACTGGTCGAGGACGGTCTCCATGTTCCAGGTGTCGCCACCGAAGCGCGACTTCGCGACCTCCTCGGGGAGCAGCACGCCCTTGTCGATGTACACGGAGTCGGCGTCGGCCACCTTCTTGCGCGTGTCGGCGACCTCACCCTCGGTCTGCTGCCAGAGGTTTCCGAACTTGAAGCTCCACCGCTTCGGCTCGCGCCCGCGGGTGGGCCCTTCCTTCGAACGGAACACGAGCTGGGCGATGCGGTTGAGCTTCGGTTCGACGGTCTTCGGCCGCTGAGCGGCGATGCGGTCGAAGAAGGCGCGGATGTCGGCCGCGCCCGTCGCGTTGAGGCCCGCCGGCGCCTGGCCCATGAGGATGGTCACCGGAATCTGGGCCACCGCCGCGAGGTAGTTGCAGCAGCGGTCGAGCAGGTCAGCGAGGCCCGCCACGCTGGTGGTTTGCCGCGCGAAGGACTCGCCGTCCTTGTCGATGATGATGCCGCGAATGATGGAGCGCGCGGCGTCCATCGCCGTCACGCGCTTCATCACGAGGTCGTCTTCACCGTCGGCGATGGCTGCAGCCAGGCCCGCCATCGCGTAGACAGCCTGCGAGAAGTCCTGGAGGGTGACGAAGGCGCCACCCCACGACTGCTGGAAGTCGCGGAGCGCGTCGTTCACGCGTACCAGAATCGAGTCGCCCCAACCCCAGTGCTCGCGGAGCTGCCGACGCGAGACGACGATGCCCGGGAAGAGGATGAGCCGGCTCTCGTGGATGGGCACACGCACCATGCCGCCGATGTTTCCGGTCGGAATGCGCTGCATCCAGTAGAGCTCGGGCTCGCCGAACTTCGGCTCGAGCGGGTCGGAGTACCACTGGTACGGGATGAGCTCGAGGGGCTCGAGGGTCTCGAGCGACTTCACCTTCCGAACGCGGTCGAGGTTGAGCGGAGTGGTGAGGTCGCGCACGCCGTCGTCGATGATGGGCCAGATGGCCGCTCCGCCCTTGGCGATTTCGTTCTTGAGCGCCGTCTCCATCACCGTCGACAGGCCGAGCTTCTTGAACTCCTCCTCCATCCCCTCGGCGATCTCCTTGCCGTCGTCGAGCTCCGCCGTCTCGGGGAACACGTCGCCCGTCGCGTCGGCCTTCTTCTTGGGCGGAGGGGGTTGGACCTGAATCTCCCAGCCGGCTCGGCCGAGCTCTTCGGGAACCGTGTTCACGATTCGAGCGAAGAACGGGTCGCCACGCCACACGTCTTCGGCCTGGAGGTCGACGACGGGCTGCGTGCGGAAGCCGGCGGAGAGCCGCTTGTCGCGCGAGGCGTTGCCGAGCATCGTCAGCGAGTTCTCCCAGCCGTCGCCGCGCTGGTGGCCGATGCGGGTCACGCTGGCCCCGTTGGTGACGAACCGGCGGAGCTGCTTCGCGACGTCGCGCATCTGGTTCCGGCGCTTGGTCGAGGCGGCGTCGTTTCGCTGCCCACGGGGACCGTCGGCGCGCAGCTGCTTCTTCGGCGACGACGAAACGAGACGGAGGCGAGCGGTGGTTCCCATGGTTTCGTTCTACCTCACTGGGTGGCGAGCGCACGAAGGGTGGACAGGCCCTCGTTCACGCCGTTGAGCTGATCGTACATGGCCGCGCCGGCGTCGACCTGGTCGTCGTTCGCATCGTCGACGCCCGTGAAGTTCGAGTGCTCGAGGATGTACGTCGAGACCCAGTCGGTGTCGGGCAGGAAGAGCCGGTCGCCGTTCGCGTCGTGCGTTTCCTCGTCCTCGAACTCCGGCAGCAGCACGTCGCCGCGGTTCCACGCAGCCGCGTAGGGGATGGCGCGGGTGAACTTGTCGCCATTGGGCTTCCGCACGTCCATGGGCACGCCCATCACCTTGATGAAGTCGGCGCTCCCCTTCTCGGTGCCCGACGCGTACCAGCGCATGCGAGCCTTGTGGAACCGCGCGCGCAGCGACTTGAGCACGCCGGCGAAGACGGGGGCGCGCACCTGCTTGCGGTGCGACTCGGTGATGTAGACCTTCCGCGTCCCTTCGGGGCCTTTGACCATGTCCTGCTTGCCGACGACGGCGACGCTGTAGTCGGCGGAGGTCGATGAGGTGTAGGCGAGGTCGACGCCGATGGCGGTGGTGTACCGGCGCGGCAGGTCCTTCCGCTTGTACATCTTGGGCTCGCCGAAGACCGAGCCACCGCGCGGCCGCGGGTTACCCATCTCGAGCGACTCCCATGTGTAGACGCCCGACTCGCGCCGGCGCTGTTGCATGAGCTCGAGCGGCCACTGCTCCGGCCAGAGCGCGTGCTCGTTCCCATCTTCGTCGGTGGTGATGGCGGGGAGGCAGACGTACTCCCAGCCCCACCGCTGAATGACGCGGCCGGCGAGGTCGTCGGGGTGCCAGCGGGCCATGTTCAGAATGACGCTGCCGTTGGGGTCGAGGCGGCGCATGAACGTGTCGGTAAACCAGTCCCACGCCGTGTTTCGCTTCGTGGCGCTCTCCGCGTCGGCCCGGTTCTTCACCGGGTCGTCGACGATGCCGACGCGGAAGCCGTAGCCGGTGGCGGTGCCGCCGATGCCTGTGGCGAAGCACCCACCGTCCTCGGGCGTGAGCCACTCGCCCTTCGTGCGCGTGCGCAGCTTGAGGCCCGCGCGGTCGGCGATGCGAATGGCGGCGTCGCTCTTCGCGAAGGCAATCTTCTCGTTGTACGAGCAGTAGCCCACCCGCAGGTTTGGGTGCTGGCGCAGAAACCAGCTGATGAAGTGCAACAGCGTCTCGGTCTTCGCGTGCCGCGGCGGCGTGTGCACCACGACGCGCACCGACTCCCCGCGCGCGATGCGCGTGAGCAGCCGGGTCAGCTTCCGAAGGTGGTACGGGCGCTTGTAGTGCGGGGTGGTCTGCTGGACGAATCGCTCAAGAGAGGGGACCGACTGGGTCGTCGTCGTCCTCGACGAGTCGAGCTGGAATATTTCCGACGACGTGAGTCTCTTCAGCCGCGATTGCTCGGAGGACACGGAGAAGGATTTTCGGCTCGTCCCTGAGCTCATGCTTCAGCCTCTCGACAGCTTCGCCAATTTCGGAGTCGACCTGCATCTTCACACGCTGCGCGAAATCCTGCGGCTCGATGCGCTCGAGGAGCTTCAGGGCCATCTCGGCGTCGCCCGCCTTGATGACGGTGCCGTTCGTGTCGATCTTGCTCCGCGCGGAGAGCTGAATGGTGGCGAGCAGTTGCGCGGTACGGTCGCGCCTCGCCTTCTGGACCTCTTCCCGGAAGCGCCGGTGGCGCGCGGTGTTCACGTTCATCCACTTGAACAGCGTCGAGAGCCCGATGCCGGCGCCCTCCGCAGCCATGCGCAGCGAGATGCCGAGACGGATGTCGTCGCAGATGCGCTGTTGGACCTCCGGCGTCAGCTTCGACTTGCGCCCGGCCTTCACAGCTTGACCGCCTTCCGGTTGGTGGCCGCTTCCCAGCGCTCGATGGCCACCTGAACGAAGCGCGGGTCGAGCTCGACGGCAGCACAGGCGCGGCCGAGGCGCTGGCAGGCGAGCAGCGTGGTGCCGCTCCCGCTGAAAGGCTCGAAGACGACGTGGCCGGGCGCGCTGCTGTTGAAGAGACAGGCCTCGACGAGCTCGATGGGCTTCATGGTCGGGTGGTCGTCGCTGCGCGCGGGCTTCGGGAATCGAAGCACCGAGGCCTGGTCGTTCTCGCCGAACCAGCCGGCGCCCCCGCGCCCCTGGCGCCCCCGCGCCCCTGGCTTCAGGCCGTAGATGATGGGCTCGTGCGCGTAGTGGTAGTCGCTGTGCCCGAGAACGAAGTTCCCCTTGTCCCAGACCAGCCCATGCTTGAAGTCGAAGCCCGCGCCGTCGAACTCCCGGTAGAAGACCAGCGAGAGCGCACCGGCGGGGTGGGCGACGTAGATGTGCGCGCCCGCCCGCATCACCGAGAAGCACGAGGCGAAGGCGCCCTTCAAGAGGTTCGGCAGGCCCTCGGCGTCGTCGTTCTTGATGCTCCCGGCCTTCCCCTTGTACTCGACGCCGTACGGTGGATCTGTCCACACCAGGTCGACCTCGCGGCCGCGCACCACCTTCTGAACGTCTTCGGGCTTCGTGCTGTCGCCGCAGACGATGAAGTGCTCGCCCAGCTCGAAGACGTCGCCCGGCTGGACCCAGACGTTCTTCACCTCGGGAACATCGTCGGCCGCGGCGTCCTTCTCGGCGCGCTTCATCGCCTGGTTGACGATGCGGTCGACGTCGTCGCTGTCGAAGCCCGTTCCGACAAGCGAAGGCTCGCCCTCGCGCGCGAGACCGACGAGCAGCTTCTCGAGGTTGTCCTCGATGTACCCGCCGAGCTCGACCGACCGGTTCACCGCGATGAGGAACGCGGTCGCCTCGCTGTCGTCGCGCGAGGCCCAGCCGCGCTGAACGGGCACGAGCCACTCCCCGTTCTCCACCCGGATGCCTTCGGGCACCGAGCCGCCGTCCTTCTTGATGAGCTCGAGGGTCTCGATGCGACCGTGCCCCGAGACGAGCCGACCGGTGCGTTCGTCGAGGATGACCGCGTCGGCGAAGCCGAAGCGATTCACGCTCGCGGTGATGACCCCGATGTCGTGATCCTTCGGGTTGAGCGGCGCCTTCTCGATGCTGCTGATGGGCATGTACTCGATGCGCCGTTCCTGTTTTTCGACCATGAGATATCTGTTATCACGGTCGGCTACATGCCGGAAGCGCAAGCACATCGAGTGAGGCAGCCGGCCGGGCAGGCTCGCGAGAAAACGGTGCTGCTGCGCTTCAGTGTGGAGGAGAAGCGCCGGTTGAAACGCGCGGCGCAGACGGAGGGCGTGCAGTTCGCTGTGTGGGCACGAGAGAAGCTCTTGAGAGGGACCAAGCCATGAAGAACGAGACGAAGAAGACGATGCCGGTGTTGACCGTGCGCCAGCCGTGGGCGGGTGCGCTGGTGCTGGGCTGGAAGCCTGTGGAGAACCGCGACTGGATTCCACCGGCGTGGCTCCAGGTCGGCAACCGGTACGCCATTCACAGCAGCAAGAACGTGTCGCGAATCGACTTCATCGACGACCTGAAGACCATTGCCTCGCTGATGCGGTGCGACGCGATGAACCTGCTCGACAACAACCCGCTGCTGAACGTGCACGGGAGCATCATCGGCTCGGTACAACACCGCGGCGTGGTGAGCGCCACGTACGAGGCGTGGGACCGGTGGGGCATCGAAATCGACGGGTGGTTCTTCGGCGCCTACGGGTGGTGCGTCGAGAAGGCGGCGTTCCTCGGGGAGCCGGTTCCCGCGAAGGGCGCGCTCGGCCTCTGGCAAGCGCCGCTGATTCCCGAGCTGATGGCCAGCATCTGAAAAAGAGTCGCGCCTGCTCACCGGAGGGACCAACCAACGGTGAGCGGCGCGTGGCTCAGTGCGGGCGTCAAGGAGATGAAGCGCCCGCGCGAGTAGATCTACCCGCCTTCCCCGACGTCGCCAAGAGCGTGCGCGAGCCGAGCCCTGGCGATGTTCGCGTACTCCTCTTCGCGCTCGATGCCGACGAAGCGGAAGCCCTCCTGCAACGCAGCCACGCCGGTGGTGCCGCTTCCAGCGAACGGGTCGAGCACGATGCCACCCGGGGGCGTGACGAGCCGGCAGAGCCAGCGCATGAGGGCCACGGGCTTCACGGTGGGGTGCGTGTTGCGGCGCCCACCGCCGCGGCCGGTGCCGGTGCGCCCGTTGGCGAGCGCCGCCGCGCCCTCCTGCCGGCCGGTCAACTCCGCGCCGCTCTTCATCGGGAGCTCGTCGGTGCCGGCCTCGCGCTCCGCGGTCGACGGCTTGGGGCAGTAGAAGAACCTCGACGGGCCGCCGCTGTCGGCGTGGAACGCGCCGGCGACACGGGCCCGCGGGTTCAGCACGCGCGCGGCTTCGTCGACCGCCGAGCTGGGCTCCGTGCCCTTCACCGGGTTGTTGGCTCCGCGGCTCCCCGCTTGGACGTCGAGCTCGGCTGCAGCTTCCTCTGAGACCATGACGTTCGCCGGCCACCGACCGAGCTCGGAGCCGCACAGCGCCTGGGCCTTGAACCCGAAGCCGGAGGCGTTGTCGGTGCGACCGCGCTCCTGAACCGTCGATCCACCGATGCGCGCGCCGTCGATGTTCAACGCGCCCACGCCGTGGCGGGTGAGGTTCTCGGCGAGCGTGCCTTCTGGCGGCCGCCGCACCAGCACCCACGCCTCGTGCGCGGGCTTCAGCGCGGTGTTCCAGCCCCGCCACTCCTCTGGAATCGTCGACTGGTCGGTCGACTTCGGCATGCCCGAGCCGAAGAGGTGGATGTTCACGTCGCGAATGTCGAATCCAGCGTCCTCGAGCGCCAGCATCGTCCAGTGCTGTGTGCGGGGGAGCGCCCACACGAAGCCAAAGGCGCCGGGCCGAAGCGCCCACAGCGCGCGCTTGAAGATGGAGGCGTGCGCCCGCACCCATTCGCTGCGCGAGCCGAGGTCGGCGTCCCAGCTCTTGCCCATGAAGCCGATGCCCGCTGGCGGGTCGCACACGAGCGAGTGGAACGCGGCCGCAGGGAGGAAGACCCGCTCGGCGTCGGCGTTGTGGATGAGCCACCGCTCGCCGGGCTCGAGCGCCTCACGCCCGCTCGGCCGCGGCTTCACCTCGGGGAAGAGGTCGGCGCTCATTCGCGGCCCAACACACGCTTCGCGGCCGCGGTCTTCTTCTCGGCGTCGCTCACGCCTTCAACCAGGTAGGCGATGTCGTGCTCGCCTTCGACGCTCAACTGCGTTCCGTCATCGAGCACGAGCACAGAGATACTAAAACACGGGTCGTCGCTGAACCATTGCGTGGGCGAGCCGATGACGTCGACCACCTTCCGCCCGAGTAGCTTCGAGAGCGAGTAGCGCCTGCTTCCGGGCTGGGCCTTCGCCTCGTCGTGGCGGCTCACTGGACGAGCTCCCACTGGCCCTTGGCCACCCAGGCGTCGGTGAGGCCGTTCTTGAAGTGCGCCGTGTCGGAGTGCCGCGACGCATCCTCGTTCGTCTCGACCTCGATGCGGTCGAACAGCGGGCCCTTGTGGAGGAGCACGATGCTCCAGATGCCCTTGCCGGCCTTGCCGTACTTCACCTCGAGCACGGTGCCGTCGCTGGTAATGACGAGCGCGGAAGAATCCCGCTCGCCGATGAATCCGCTCTCGCCAAAGACGTCCCCTTCGAACTCGATGAGGTCGTCGCTCGCTCCGTAGATCTGCGTCGTCATGTGGTGGTCCCTCGTGCTGCGTGGTGATGGGCTTACGCCCGTTGCTGCTTCGACTTGTTCTGGCGGAGCCAGTGGCTGACCTCGAGCTCCGCGACCATCTTGGGCCCGTCGCCCATCGCCTTCGTGACGGCGTCGCGCAGCTGCTCAGGCACTCGCGCCCAGCAGAACGTGCACGACACGCGGTTGCGCGCCACGGGGAGACGACACCCGCGGCACCGGTTGACCGGGTTCACCGCCGAGCCTTCTTCGTGGATCTCCGGCGGGTCTTCGCGGTCGGCGACGGGGCCTTACCGAAGATGCCGCCATCAACGAGCTCAGCCGCGAAGCCGAAGCGCTTCGAGATGATGCGCTCGACCAACGCCTTGTTGCGCTCGAACACCAGGCGACGGTAGCGCTGGTTCTCGTAGGCGTACGTCAGCATGACATGCGGATTTTCGATGCGCGCCGAGCGGGCGTAGTGGAGCGCGTCGCCGATCTTCGGGTTGCTGTGCCGGAGCTCCCAGACGAAGACGACCCATTCGTCAGCCATCGTTCGGTCGTCGCGCTCCTTCGCCGATTCCTTCGCGATCTTCTTCCCCTCCTTGCCGAGCGGAAGCGGGGCGTCGAGGTCAATGCCGTTCTGCTTCGCAACCCGCGCCAGGATGCGCTTCGTCTTCGCCATCGCCGTGTCGAACTTCTTGATGGCGCTCGCGGCTTGCTGAAGGAATCTCGCACCGAGCTCGAAAAGGCGGTGGACCTGGAGCCGAGCACAGAGCTCTGTGTCCATGCACTGAACCCGAGCCAGTGTCTTGATGACGGCGTTCGGAGGACGCGTGCACCCGCACCGGTTGCACACCAGCCAACCCATGTCGGTCGGCGTCATGCCCGCACCGTGGAGCAGGCGTGCTCTGGGGTCGTCTCGCACATGCCCGAGACGAGCTCGCCGCGCTTCCGCTGGTAGTACCGCGTGCGGTGAATGACGACGGGCGCCGCGCACTTCGAGCACGTGCCGCTCCGCGTTCCCTCGTGAACCGACAGCCACTGCTTCGTTTGCATCGTTTTCTCCGTTTGCATGGGGGCGCAGCCCTTACCGTGCTGGTGCCTCGTCGTTCAACACCACGTTCACCAGAATCGGGTCGCCGGAGGTCGGGCACCGCGCCCAGAACCCCCACTCGAGGCCTTCGTGCTGTGGCGGCCGAGCGAACTGCTTCATCTTCAGCTTCACGTGGTCTCCGCCGCACCGCGCGCACCGGCTCACCGAGAGCTGCCGCTTCCCCGCCTTGTTGATGATCATCGCTTCCTCCGTTTCGATGGGCGCCCGTTGGCGCGGTCCGACTTCGCGAGACGCTCGATGGTCACTGGGTCGACGTGCACGGACCGAAAGACGCGGATGTGAACCCCAGGCGGCGGGTTCCAGGGAGCGCCGGCGACGCGCTTCTTCAACACGGCATCGACCACCTGTGCGTCGTCATGCCAAAGACGCCCCTTCAGAACATCGAGAAGCTGTTTCACGGGCGCGTCGATGTCTTGGGCGATGCTCTCGGTGAAGAGCTTGATCTCCACCTCGATTGGCCCACCCAGCTTGTCGAAGCGACGCAGCGAAAACCATCGGTGCACAGCCTCGACCCAGATGCGCGCGGGCGTGGTCTTCACCAGGCGCGCTCGCTTCCCCATGAGCGCGGCCCGGTTGAGAGAGTTCGCTCGAGGAACCATCGAAAAGATGAGCGTCTCGCCTTCGAACCGAACGAAGCCAGGCGCGGCCACGATGGTACGCATCTTCTCGAGCTCGACCTGGTGCCGCTGCTTCTTCGGCGGCGCGCGGTATGGCTCGGCGCGCATGTACCGAAGCGACGACCTCTCGAGCGCGCTCGACTGGTTCTGCTTCAGGCGGCTGAACTCCTCGGGCGTCATGCTTCGAGCCTCCGGTGGCCGCTCTTCGCGCCCCACTCGGCGTGCTGGAGGCTCAGGTCGAGCATGCCCTCGACGCAGAGCTGGCGGTACACGACCTGGCGCGCCTCGATGGCAGCAAGGTGTCGCCGCCCCAGCCACGATGCGAGCGCGAGCCCCGCGCCGAAGCCCGTCGCGATGCCGGCGATGTAGATGGCGACCAACATCAGAACCTCCGCTTGTGCACGCCGCGCACGCCCACCCTGTGGAGCGCTCGACGTGCGGTGGTGGCGACCGCGCGGAGGTGGCCGTACGCCTCGGCAGCAGCCCTGCGCATCGTCTCGAGGTCGGCGAGACGGAACAGCTCGAACTTCTCCAGCGCCTCGGCGTTCCATTCCTTCACGACTTCTTCGCGCCAGTCGGGCGTACGCTCGGTGAGCTTCACGCCGCACGCGTTGGTGACCTGCACGAGCAGCGTCTCGAATCGGTTGCGTTCGTTGAAGAGCTTCGCCCGCTCCTTCACCCAGTTGGTGCGCTCCTCCTGGTGCTTCTCGATGAGCTCGGTGACCCGCGCCTGCGAGCGCTCGTTCGCGAGCTGCTCCACCGTGGACGCCTCCTGCTCCGCGGCGCGGCGCAAGATGGCCGCGAGCATGGGGCGGTCGATGGGTTGCGCCTCGAGCCGCGGGGCCTCGCGCTTCGTGACGAGCTTCTTCCCGTTCCACTCGAGCCAGCCCCAGGTGACGGGAATCTCCCCCACGTCGAGCACGCATCCCTCGGTGGTGACGAGCCACCAGTGGTCGCAGAACCGTTGCAGCTCGACCGACTTCTCGGGCTGCTTCTTCTCGCGGAGCCAGTCGCTGCGCGAGACCTTCACCTCGAAGCCGTGGAGCAGGAGACCGCGCGACGGCCAGGTGCCGAAGGCCATGGCGTCGGCGGTGCGGTCTTGCCGGCGGGAGAAGCCGGTGCCGTTCCGCATCTCCTCGAACCACGCGTACTCGGGCGCGGCGTAGCGCTTCCGCAGTGCGCTCCACAGGCCCGTGCTCACGTAAAACGCTCCGTGACGTGCTCTTCGAACGCTATGGCGAAGTCCCAAGCGCGTTCGGCAGCGATCGAAATCAGCACTTTCTCATTCGCATCGCTCTCGATGATGTTGTCCTTGTCGATGTTCGAAACAAGCTCGACGAAGATGCGCTCGGCGAGCCCTCGGTGACGATCGATGATCGCCGCCAGCCGACGCCGAGTCTCCAGGTCTTCATCCTCCTGCTGCGCGCTCACTTCGGCGGCTCCTTCGGAACCTCGTAGCCGTCTTCCTTCCGCGCCAACTTACCGAGGAGAACAGTCGCCTCGGCGAAGAGCGAGAAGACGTGGCGCATGAGCAGGACCTCGTCTTTCTTCCCGAACGCCAGCGCGCGCTCGCCGGCCTGGCGCGCGTACACCATTCCGTCGAGGCCCTCCTGGTAGGCGTCGACGACCGCGTCACGCCCGTTCCACACGCGCAGGGAGGTTCCGTACTTCGCAACGCCGGCTTCGTTCCGCGCACGCATGTCGGCGATGAGCCACGTGGGCTGAGCGCGGATGGTGCCAACGCAACGCTTGGCGTCGTCGATGACGAGCTGCCACACCTCGGCCCCGCTGCCTTCGGTGGGCGCCGGCTCGGGCGCGTTCAGGTTCTTCTCGGTGGTCATGGTCTGATCCAGGTGGTGGGCGACAGGTGCCCGGGGAGATACAGCGGGTGGTGAGGCTCTCGCGACTTGCCCCATCGGAGGTAGGCCAGCTTCACATTTCCTTCGGAAAGCGTCGCCCGAACGTATTCAGCTCGCGCCTTCTCGGCGTTCTGGCCCCAGGCCATCACCGTGAGTTCTGCCTCTTTTGCGGCCCACCAGATTTCTTGATCGTTTCCTGGCCCGATGGCGTTCGTCGCGCCCTCATTCAGGGCCGCGAGCATCTTCTTCGGGTCGGTGGCGCGGAAGGCGTAGAGGTTGGTGATGATCAGGTGCCGGAACCCCCACGATACGGCGTAGCGCCAGCACTTCGCGATGGTGGGATCGTCGACATCGGCCGTCGCGGTCGACGGGTTGAGCATCAGGAAGTTGATGGTGCGCCCATTCCTGGAGACGAGGAACCCTCTCTCCGCGCGCTCGAGCCGGAACCGGTATTTGCTGGTCGCATCACCTGGTTCGCCCCAGACGGCGCGACCGAAGATGCCAAACACCTCGCTCGCTGGAGACCACCCGTTCAAAACGGAATCTCCGACTCCTGGCGCTTCTTCAGGAGGTTGATGGCCTCCTGAATGCCGGAGCCCCACATCGCGTCGGTGGCCTTCAGCTTCAATTCGGTGAGCAACACGATGAGCTGCGCCTGCTCGTCGTAGACGGCGTTGCTCTTCGCGGTACGCGCCCGGCCGAGCTCGGCCTGCGTGTCGGCCAGCTCCTTCTTGGCCTCGACGGCGTTGCTCCACGCCTCGCTGCGAACGAGCTCGGGCGCCATGAAGCCGGTGTCGCGCGTGCTGTCGAAGACCTTCAGGATGTCGGCGAAGACCTTGGTGTTGGCCTTGAGCTCGTTCTCGTAGCCGGTCTTCATCTTCGCCAGGTCGGCGCCCGAACGGTCGGCGTGAAGCCTCTGACCGCGGAGTTCGGTGGAGATGCCGCGCGCAAACTCGCTCAGAGAGGTGACCCGCTCCGCGTTGGTGGCTCCAGTGATGGGGAAGCCGTCGTTCGAGAGCTTGTTGAGCTCGATGTGGATCGCCTCCAGCAGGCCGTTGCGCTTTTGAATCTCACCGAGCAGTTCCTCGGGCTCGGGAGGCCTCGGCACCACGCTGCCGAACCCGAACTCCTCGCCGATGTTCTCGAGCGCGGCGTAGGCCTCGTCGCGCTCCTTCCCCACCTTCGTCGCGATGTCGCGGGCCTCGTCGCGCTCTTTCAGCGCTGATGTGAGCGAGGCCTCGAGCTCCTTCGTCTTCTGCTTGGCCAGCTCCGCGTCGGGCGCTTCGGCCGGTGGCGAGCGGCCCTTCATCGGAGGCCGGTTCATTGGGGCGAGCGCGAGGTTGGCGGCCTGGCCGAACATGACGCGGAGCTCGCGCATGTCGCCGGCGATGGCCTCGAGCGCGTGCGTGTGGCGTGACGTGACGATGAGGTCAACGAGTTGACCGAGAGACAGCTTGTCCATGTGGTTGGTCCCTTCCGACTGCGTGTTTGTGGGCAGCGCTTGCGCTTGTACCGCGAGCGCTTTGTCCGATGCAACTACGTTCCATGCCACCAGTACCAGCGCTTGCCGTCGGACCTCGCCATGAGCACGCGCTGGAAGTTCTGAAGCTCGAACGTCTGTTCCACGGGCTCGGTACCGCCGACCGCGAATGCGATGCGCTGCCGGGGCTTGAACATCACGATGAAGGTCCGGCCTTCGGCGCATGGATCCTGCGCGCACGGCATCTCCGTGCCGAAGTAGTTCTGCTTCGGGTGCACGCAGCCGGTGGGCTCGCGGTTCGGCGCGCGGCCGCGGGGCAGCACCTTCATCAGGTGCACCGCGGGTGGCAGACCTGAACGAAGGTCGACGCGTCGGTCTCCACCGGTTGCGCGGCCGAGTGCATGCCGCAGATTTCGCGCTTGCACGTCGCGCAGATGAACGCCGCCTGAGTGGTGCACGGGATGCGGAGCGGCACGGCGCACATCTTGGGGGTCGGGGTCTTGATGGGTCGGGGCATGGTCAGTTGAGCAGCTTGAGCAGCGGGGGAGGGATGGCGAGCGAGCGTTCCCACTCGTCGAAGATGTCGCGAGCGACGCGTACACGCGAGCGCGCCGCGGCGTTGAGGCGCTCGCGACGGCCAGGGTCGAGCGGAATCATCTGCATGCACTCCTCGGCGCTCAGCACCATCATCTCGAGCGCCTTCGAGAGGTAGCCGCTCTCCATGCTGCGCGTCGCCATCGCGTCGAGTTGGTTCACCCGGCGGCTCTTCGCCTGGAGCGGCGTCAACGGCGGCGCGGGCGGAGGGCGCGGCGGTTTTTTGTACTCGACGTACTCGATGCGCTCGAGCGTGCACCTTCCCCGAGCCCACTCGCGCGCGTTCTCCTTCTTCGCGAAGCGCACCTCGGCGGCCTCGAGACGCGAGCCCGCGAACCTTCCGTCGGGGAGAACAGCGACGCGGTACAGCAGCCAGTGCGGCGACTTGTTGAAGGCGCCACCGCGGCGCACGAACTTCCACTGCGTGCGCGCGACGCCCTTCATGCCGAGCTCCGCCGAGCGGGCGCCACCACCGTCCCTGGGTTGAAGCGCACGTGCATCTCGAGCGCTGCCGCCTCGGTGGGGCACACGGCGAGCACGACGTCGCCACGGCGCACGTGCCAGCGGAAGCCGACGCGCTCGGCGCGCTCCTCCGGGTCGAGCTCCTCGAACCTCTGGAACGACTTGCGGCCACGCTTCACGGTCGACCTCCCTGCTGCGGGGTGGCGGCCGGCTTGCGCATCGAGCGCCCCTTCATCTTCACTACGAGGCCATCGCTCTCGACCCGGTCGGCGAGACGGTCCCCGAGACGGTCCCCGACGCTCTTGTCCCCGAGGTTGGTACACAGGATGGTCCGCCGCCGTCCCGCGTGACGCGCGTCGAGCAGGTCGAACACCAGGCCCTCGTTGAACTCCTTGGTGTGCTCGGTGCCCACGTCGTCGAGCACGAGCAGGTGCACGCGCTTGAGCTCCTCGAGGTCGGCCTTGGCCTCGTTGAACCACGAGAGCCGGGCGACCTCCGCCATGCGCCGGTACTGCGCCGACCGGCCGCTGTTCAGCGTGGTCCACACCGCCCAGGCCGCGGCGACCGTCTTGCCGGTGCCCATCGACCCGGCCAGAACCAGCCACGCCCGCTCGCCCGGGAGCCAAGCCTTCACCGCGCCGAGCGCAGGCGTGGCCTGCGGGGTCCTGGCGGCCTCCAGGTCGCGCCCGGCCAACCCGACCCGCCGCAACATGCGCTCGACCTCCAGCGTGTGCGTGCGGGCCCGCTGGGCCGCTTCCTCGGCCTTTTCCAGGGCCGAGAGCTCGGCGCTGAGCGCCTCGTAGCGAACGGCCTTCTCGGGGTGCGCAGCCCGCCAGGCCTTTCGTTCCGCCATGTTGCGAGCGACGCCGCGCGGGCCGCCCGCGAACGAGACCTCGGGCATGCCGAGCGCCTCGAGCTGCAGCTTGAGCTCGTCGCGGCGGCTCATCGGAGCGACCCAATCTCGGCGCGAAGGGGGCCTTCCTGGTCTTCCTCGCTCCACCCGCCGGGGTTCGAGGCGAGCGCACCGTCGCCGCCCGGCTCGTCGGCCGCGAGCGCGTTCCACTTCTGAGAGCTGCCGAGCTGCGTCAGGCTGCTGATTTTCCTGTCGTATTTGCCCACCAAGCCGCGCCGCCAGCGCGCGCGAATCTCGATGTCTGGGTTCGACTTCCGAAGGCGCTTGAGGGTGGCCATGTCGGTGAGATCAAATACCACCTTCGAGCCCCGGAGCTCCTCGAAGTCTGCGGCGAGCTCGGCGACGAAGGGCTTCCACGTCGGGTCGGCCGGCTTCGCGGTCTTCTTGGGTGCCGGCGTGGGCGGGGGGTCGGCCGGCGGCGGAGGCGTCGCGGCAGCCTCGAGAGGCGGTTCTTCGGCCGAGCCCGCAGTAGTTAAACTACGTCCCGTCACGTCACGTCCCGTCACGTCACGTATACCCGGATGTCCCTGTTCCGTCCCGTGGGACACCGGCGGGACAACCACAGCCCTCTCCGCGGCCAGTCGGGCCCGGTAGGCGGCCTTGCGAGCCCGTTCTTTCGCGGCTTTGGAGGCGACCTTGCCCTGGTGCTCGGCCCAGTCGTGCCACTCCCAGCCGCCGTTCGCGAGCACGTCGAGCCACCCGGCCTTCACGAGCGAATCGAGCAATCGACCGGACTCGCCGCGCCACTGACACGACGACTCGAGCGACGCGCCGTCGATGTCCCGAACCTGTCCCGTGGGACAAAAACGGGACAGCCACGACAGCGCACGCACCACGTACCAGCCCGCGAGCGGGGTCCCGAGGAGGGTCTCAAGCCGGCCGGTCTTGGGGTGATCGACGATGTCCGCTTCGAGCCGCAGCCACTTCGCGCCCATGCACGCTCCGAAAAACAGCACCCCCGGCAGCGCTGCCCGCGCCGCCTGGGGGTCTCACGGCCGAAGCCGTAAAAGGGGTGGAAAGTCGTGAAGCACCAGGTGGGCAGACCCGGGTGAGGAGCGGTTTTCTGCCACAGCTGGGGCGAACGTGTCGAGCCGTTTCGCCCCAGACCGGTCGTCAAGCCCCGGCGTGCTGGTAATCCAAACTTCTGGGTACCGCTCCCCATGGCCGATGAGGTGGGGGATTTATTTGGCTCCCGACCGGGGCGCTTGACGGGGAGCCCGCACCTCCTCTCGAAATTCTCGGGAGGCTCGCATCAGTTCTGAGGGTTTTGAGGGCCGAGGGGGAGCTCAAAAAAGAAGAGGAGCGCCCCGCGCTCGGGTGTACCACGCGTTCGCCTGAAATGGGCGCGAATCGATTTCAGGCGAACGTGGCCGCTTGACGTCGCTCGAGCGTCGAGACGTGGGTGAGGGCCTTGGTCACAGCAGCCTCGTCATGGTGCGCGTCGGCGTGAGGCTCTGGAAGCCTTCGAGCACCGCGTCGACGATGACGGCGATGGTGGCGTCGCAGCCGTCGCACACGAGGTACGCGAACCGTGTCGGCGCGCGCGGGCATCGCGCTGGTGCACACCGACGTGCTGCGGGCACGCCCGGCTCTGGTGGCGTCGCGTTCCGCAGCATGCCGAGGAGCCGTAGACCTTCATCATGTACGGGAGCCCGGTGACGCTACACACGAGCCCCTTCCCGTTGCACAGCGGGCAGACGACGCGCCCGTGCGGTGGGTAGCTCACCCGCGGATCCTCTGCTCGTGACGCCACTCGTCGAGGTCTTCGCGCGCGGCCTCGACCTGCTTCACGGTGAAGCCCATCGACCCGAGCACCAGGCCGAAGGTGTCGACCGCGGCGCGGTAGTGGTCGTCGCCGGCGAGGCGCATTCGGTCGTACGAGGCCTTCGCGAAGACGCGCTCGCGCTTCCGGGGGAGCTGCTTCAGCCAGTCGGCGAAGTTCATCGTCGCACCTTGAAGGCGGGGTCTTCGGCCGGGAATGAGAGCTTGGTCGGGTCGGTGAGTTGCTCGACCGTGAGCCCGAAGGCTTTCGCTGCACCTTCGATGGTTCGAGTCGAAGCGCGCTCATAGCACTCGAGCGAACGCCACACGGAGTCGCTGACGCCGGCGCGCATGGCGGCGACGCGCTGGGAGATGCCGAGTTCACGGCGAAGCGCGGTGATGCGCGGCGCTAGGCCTGGGCGTCGAACAACTGGATCACCGAAGTTCATCGACCGAACCTCCCGCAGCGCGTGCACACCCAGAACTCGGTGACGGGCGCGCCCGCGGTCTCGCGCACGACGCGGTGACCGAACCACCGGCAGTAGAGGCGGCGACCTGCCTCGCGCAGCTCGAGCGCGGTCCACCGGGCGGTGATGCTCCACAGCTCCCGGAGCGAGCCTCTCATCGCTGGCTACGCCGCTTGGCGCGGTGCGCCTCGCGCTCAGGCCCGGGCGGGACGCCCCAGTAGCCGCAGTAGCAGCACACGCCGTTCGAAAGACCCGGGTCGACGTCTTGCGTTGCCTCTTTGCAGGTGCGGCAGACGTTTCGGTACGACAGCTCCTCGTCGATGCGCTTCATGATGGAGTCGGTCCAGAGGAGATCGGCGCCGGCGCGCGAAACCCGAACGGTCGCACCTCCTCGAGCAGGTCCTCGAGGCGAGCCACTCGGTCGCCGCTCACTTCCGCCACTCCTTCGAGATGACGGCGAAGCGCGCGTCGAGCTGGTCGCGCTGGAGGGGCGTGTTCGCCGCGAGGCGCATGGCCGCGTAGACGATGCGCACCAGGTCGGACGGGGCCGACGGGCGCAGGTGGAGCGCAGCGTAGGCGGCGTCGACGGAACCCGAAGGCGCCGGCGCAGCATCGCGCGCGTGGGTGCCGCCGCTCGGCCGCTGACCTCCACCCCGCTTGTGGGTGTGAATCGTCATGTGCCGCTCGAGGACGGGCTTCTCCTTCCCGTAGTCGTCGAGGTGCGTGTCCTCGTCGCCGGTGACCGTGTCGGTCTCGACGGGCACCCACTTCTCGGTGTTCTCGCTCCAGGCCCAGGTGATGTCCGCGCTGCACGTCTTGCACTTGCTCATGTGGTGGTCCCTCAGAAGACGCCGAGCCGGATGGCCTCGGCGGTTGCCGCGCGTTCGCCCGGCGACGTTGGTGGTGATTCGGTGAACGGCCTGCCTTCGACCTCAGCTCGTCTTCGCCGCACGCGCCACTGGAGCTCGGCGCGCTCATGCTTCTCGGCCGCGAACGACGCGAGGAAGTGGCCCTCCCAGAGGAGCGCGCGGCAGTCGTCGGAGCAAGACCAGCCCGCGGTGGTTCCGTTGTTCAGCACGAGCGGCGAGACGCCGGGGCCACCGCAGACGGCGCACGGCTTCATGCGGCCTCCGTCGCGTGGGCGCGGTCTTCCTTCAGGTCCCACAGCACGCAACAGCGCGGGCACGTGGCCATCTCAGTCGGGAAGCCGTCGCGATCGCACATCACCGTGTCGCCGCCGGCGTACTCCCCGTCGCATGCGCGCTTCGCATGCATTTCGAGCCCGAGCCTGGCATCGGCCCATTTCTCCGCGTCGACGCGAAACACCACGCGCCCGTCGGCGGGCTCGTGGCGGAGCTGAAACAGAATCGGGTTGGGCGCGAACGCGAGCACCGAGGCAACCTGGGCGACGACGAAGTGCGTCACGGCCTGGCCTCACTGCACTCGCAATCGGCTCGGCGCCCCTTCGAGGTGTATTCGATCTCGATGGCTTCCCAGGCCTTCGACGCCGTTGCGGCCTTCGAGATGGTGTCGGCGGTGAAGAGGTTCTTCTCGCCATGTTCGATCGACTCGAGCAGCGACCTAACGGCGTCGTAGAACTTGCGCACGGCTCCGCTCGCGAGCACCGGCGTAGGAATGCCCTCGTGCATGTTCCAGAGGAGCACGATGCGCTCGACCGCCAGTTTCTTCTCGTCGCGGTCGGCACCGTCGAATCGGACGCGGAGGGACTTCCCGATGTCGAGCGACACGGCGCTCGTGGCCGCACCTGCGTGGAGGTGGTGAAGTTTCTTCACGGCGCGGGTTCCGCGCAAACGCACGAGCGATCGCCGCGCATGGTCGGCACCATCTTCCCGACGCGCGGGAGGCAGGCCTCGACGCACGACTCATCGGCGCGCTTCGCCTGCTCCACGATGCGGCCGAACTCGACGTCGTTGCCGGCGCGGAACGGGCACGAGGCGCACTGCGGAGTCTCCTTCCGCTGCGGGCTGGCGAACCCGCGCAGGCGAAGCGCCTTCTCGCGCGGCGTCTCGGTGCTGGGCACCTTGGTGACGCGGTAGAGCGATGCGGCCCGGTCGACCTCGTAGTCGATGGTCCCGCGCTGGCGGAGGTCGCGGAGAATTCGGTCGGCGGAGGCGGGCGCGGTTGCCCCGCACTCCTTCGCGACGTGCGCGCGCAGCTCGGATGCGTGGAAGAGCTTGTTCGCGGAGCAGTAGGTGATGATGGCGCTCGCGATGCGGCCGGAGACGCGCTTCAGGTCCTGGGCGTGGGTGGTCATGGTCCCTCTGTGTGGTTGCGGCGGTGAGCTACTCGAGAACGATGTCGGCGATGCGGTCGTCGTGCTGGCCGGCGTCCTGCGCGTACCGGGCGAGCGCCTCGCGGGCCATGTCGGCGACCGAGCGGAACTTCAGCCGCTTCGCCAGCTTCGCGATGGCCTTGTGGTCGCGCGGGGAGACCCGAACAAAAACGTATTTCGTACGGCCCTGATCGTCGCGTTCAGGAGGCTGCGGAAGAGCGCCGGCCGCACGGAGCTTATCTACGCGCTGGTGCATGGCCTGGCGGCTGATGCCGAGCTCGCGCGCGGCGGCGCTGATGGTGGGCGGGTGCGGCCGCGAGAAGATCTCGAGCGCGGCCTCTCTTTTCTTTGCCGACTCGTTCAGCGGGCGCCCCTTGGCGTCGTAGATGGGCCACGTCGAGTTTCGACCGCGCTCGTAGGCGTCGCGAGCGTTATCCTTCGCCGACCCGACGACGAGGTGCGCCGGGTTGCAGCACGGCCGGTTGTCGCAGGCGTGCCGGACGACTTCCTGAGGGCGCGGCCATCGCCCGTGAGCGAGCGCCCACGCGATGACGTGCGCCGAGGTCGAGCCAGGGCGCCAGCCACTGATCATGGCGTAGGAGCCGTTCTTGGTGGATGCCCAAGGCCAACAGACATCGGCCGCAGCGCGAAGAACACCAGCGTCGAATGCATCGCGTCGGGTGCGGCCGTCGCGGCGAATCTGACGACCAACATCATCGGGTGAAAGCTCCGGTTTTTTGTGCATAGGCGATGCCCTAAATCGCCTGCGCTTTGATTGCAAGTTGGTTGACGCGACGCAAGCGGTGATGCTACCGTGGTGTCCGAAAGCAAAGGACTGCCCGAATGACCAACTACGACGCACACCTGGCCGCGCAGGCCGAGCGCCACATGGAACGCGGGGACGGCACCGCGTGCTCGGTCGTCTTCGTGTACCGGGGCGAGGAGGAACTCGAGGTGCACCGGAACTGCAACGGTGACGTCGACGCACTGGGGAACGCGGTCGAGCTCGACGCCGACGAGGCCTCGATGGATGGCCGGGAGTGCTACTGCCAAGACCGCGATCCGCCCGACGAAGACCCGCGGGAGGACTGGTGAAGCGCGGCCACCTGAAGATGGCGGTCGGCGTCGCCTGGATCGCGCTCGGCGCGATGCTCTGGTGGCGCGGAATCACTGCGCCGATGCCTGCGCAGTTGGCCACATGCCACGTCGTGCTCGGGCAGCGCATCGACCAGTGCGTGGCGCTGTACTTCGACGGCGGGGTGGTCATCTGGGGTGGGCCGTGAACACGAGCAAGGAGATGAAGCGCATGTTCTTCAGCGGGTGGTTTCTGGTGCGGGCGATTTTCTGGGGCATGCTGCGCGACATGACGTGCGGCCTCATCGGGCACGCCTTCGAGGTGCAGATGCGGCCGCGCGGCGGCAACGACCCGTGGCGGGTGTTCCCGACGGAGCGGGGCGCGTTCGAGTCGTACAGCGCCGGCGTTCCCATTCAGATGCGGGTGTACTGCCCGCGCTGCGAGCGGACGGTGGTGTAGGGTGGTGGGGTGCTGCCCGATGACTGGAAGCCCAGCGACGCGATTCACCGCGTGCTGCGCAACGCCACCGAGAACGATCCGGCGGGGCCGGAAGAGTTCTCCTCGGCCACCGGGATGCGCGGCTCCTCGCTCCACCAGACGCTCACCCGGCTCGTGCGAATGGGATGGGCGATTCGCATTCGGAAGGGCGTCTACGTGAAGGGGCCGAATCTCCCAGAAAAGAAGTGACAAACGCTGTACAGAACTGAGGGACCAAAAATGACGAACGAGGAAGTGGAAGCGCAGGCGCGCGCGTACAAGCTCGAGCTGCGGAAGGAGTACGAGCGCGGGATGCTCGATGCCATCGAGGTCTTCAAGGGCATCGCCAGCGACCAGCGGAAGACGCTCTCGGCGATGGACCTGCCGCTCACCACCGAGGTGCTGGCGCACGCCACGGTGAGCATCACCGCAGCCACCACGGCGGCCTTCGAGCGCCGTGTGCTCGAGAAGCTGCTCGCTGCGCGCGACGAGGTCTTCCTCCGATGAGGGCCGCGTTCAAGAAGGACCCGCGCGCGCATGCGTATTCGAGACGCGGCGCGAGGGCCTCGAGGCGCCGAACACTGGCGACAGATCAACGCAAAAAGGAGAGCGAAATAATGGGCAAGACAGCGATACAGTGGACAGATTTTACATTTAACGGATGGGTGGGTTGCCAGCGCGTCTCGCCCGGGTGCGAGCACTGCTATGCCGAGGCGTACGACAAGCGCGTGGGCGGGCTCCCGAAGGCACAGCGGAAGGATCCGAACGTCCAGGAGCTGCGGTGGGGCCCGAAGGCTCCGCGGGTGCGCACGTCGGACGCGAACTGGCGCAAGCCGTTCCAGTGGGACAACGCGGCCCTTCAGGCCAACGTGGCAGCCGACATCGCTGGTCGCCCGCGCCCCGCCAGGCCCCGCGTCTTCTGCTCGTCGCTCGCCGACGTCTTCGAGGACCGGCCCGAGCTCGAGGAGTGGCGCAATGCGCTATTCGGGGTCATCGCGTCCACGCCGCACCTCGACTGGCAGCTCCTCACGAAGCGCCCGGAGAACCTCGCGAAGATGAACTTCCGAAACGTGCTCGGCGCGCCATGGGACTGGCCCGCAAACGTCTGGCTCGGAACGACGGCCGAGAACCAGGAATGGCTGATCAAGCGCCTGAAGCCGCTCCTCGAGGGCAGCGCCGACGCGCCGGTGCGCTTCATCAGCTACGAGCCCGCTCTCGGCCGCATCGACCCATACTTCTTCGAGATGGCCGCGCTCGACTGGGTCATCGTCGGCGGCGAGTCGGGGCCCGGCGCGCGCCCGTTCAACCTCGACTGGGCCCGCAGCATCGTCGACTGGGGGAAGCAGACGAACACCGCCGTCTTCGTGAAACAGATAGGCGAGAACCCGTACGACGAGAGCACGGGGTGGCTCGACCGCATCGAGTACAAAGACCGCCACGGCGGTGACCCCGCGGAATGGCCCGTGGAGCTGCGGGTGCGGCAGTTCCCCGAGGTGCGTCGATGAAGGCCAAGAAGACGCGCGGCGTGATGTTCATCGACTGGTCGGTGGAGCGCATTCTCGCCGGCGCCAAGACCGTCACCCGGCGGCTCATCGAGCCGAGGCCATACGCCCTTGTCGGCGGCGATTTCTCCTCATTCGTCGTCAAGGACGGCGACGCGTTCTGGTACCCATGGGGGAAGAACTCCTTCAACCTCAAGAGCCCGGGCATCGCGAATCTGCGAGCGGCACCGGTCGGTCCATACGCCGGTCTCGACAGCATCTGGGTGAAGGAGGTGTGGCGCGTCGGTGACTGGAAGCCAGACGGCCGCATGTGCTTCGACTACCGCGCTTCGTCAGACCAGGTGCGCACGCCGTGGGTTCGACCTTCGAGGAAGCGTTTTGACCGCCTCGTGAAGCAATCGATGGCCGAATGCAATCGGAAGTGGATCACGATGGCGCCCGACGCGCCCAAAAACCGGGGTGGCATCTTTCATTGGACGCACGGGCGGTCGCCGTGTCGATGGCGCTCGGGTCTCTTCATGCCGCGCGAGTTCTCCCGCATCACCCTGCCGCTGGTGAGCGTGCGCGCGGAGCGGCTCCTCGACATCACCGACGAGGACGCGCTGCTCGAGGGTGTGGAGGCCAAAGGACCCAAAGCCGACCTGTTCTTCGTGAACTACTCGGACCCCGCAGCGCGTTGCGTGTCTCCTCGACTCTCGTACCTCTCGCTCTGGAAGAAGCTGAACGAGGACCGGGTGAACAGCGAGAACCCGTGGGTATGGCGAATCGAATGGAAGCCGCCGACGGAGGCGCGTCGATGAGCAACGACTGGGACTTCTACTGCGTGCCCTGCGAGGAGCGATGCGGGCTCCAAGACCTGAACCACTGCGAGCGAGAGTTGCTCGCCGTACTCAAGCACCGAGCCGCCATTGAGGCGCTCGGCCCAGCACTCAAGGACATCGACAGCCTCGGGTACTCCATGATGGCCGACGGCTCATTCCCAGATGTCGTCAACTTCTTCGCGAAGCACAGTGGGCACGAGGTGCGCGTGCGCTCCGAGTACGGCTACTTCTACGGTCAGTGCTCCGACCGCGTGCGCTGTGCGTCGTGCGGCAACCACCACCACTGCACCCTCACCGAAGGACACGTCGGTCCCCACCACAACGACGCCGTGAAGGAGACAGAACCATGAAGCGCATCGAGCACATCCGCCGCGTGCTGCGCGAGGTGAAGGACAAGGCGCCGAACGTGGCGCTCGCGCCGACCGACTTCGGTCGCGTCTTCGACTTCGAGCACCTCAGCCGCTCCACGCCTGAGGAGAAGGTCCGCATGGCGACCTACCTCGTCGCGTGGGCGGCACAGGAGAGGAAGGAGGGGCTGTGAAGCTCACCAAGAAGGAGAAGGCGCTCCTCGAGCGCGTGGGCAAACACATCACCACCCGCATCGCTTCGCGACGGACCATCGAGCTCTCGCACCTGCGCCACGACATGGCCTTCGGCCTGAAGATGGCCATCGGCGAGTTGCGTGAGGTGCTCGAGTTGTACGGCGTGAAGTTGGAGGACCGGTGAGTCGCGCCGAGCAGCCTCAGATTCAGCGGCTGACCTTCCGCGAGCACCAGGCGCCGACGGTGACGCACATTCGCTGCCGCCTCGAGCACCTTCACGAGAAGTTCTCGTTCCGTGCGTGCAGCGGGGAGAGCGGAGGCCCTTACGCGAAGAAGGGGGAGCTGCCGACGTGCCCGGCTTGCTGCGTCATCTGGGACATCATGAAGGAGGGCGAGCACCCGTCGCATCACGTGGAGGCCATTCCGATGGAGATCCGCTCGCGGTGGCCGAAGTGGGAAGAGGACCTGCGTCGAGCGAAGAGGGGCGCATGAGACGCGGGCGATGGAAGTGCGAGGTGACGCTCCAGGAGGCGGTGGTGCTCCGCCACATCGCGTACGCGACGATGCACCAGCGCGCGTCGGTGAGCGACGAGCTCCGCGGCACCGGCGAATGGGCCGTCATGAACGACGTGCTGGTCGAGAAGGGGCTCATCGACTGGCACTGGAGGAGCCGCGTCAACGCTCTGACGAATCGATGCGCAACGCGTCCGCTCGTGTTCCTCTCGCGCGCGGGCCATCGCCAGCTGAAGGCGGCGTTCCTCGCGAAGCTCATCGACGCTCGTGCCGTTGACGGGAGCCGAGGCGACATCGCTTCCGACTGGGAGCGCGAGAAGAAGCGCGCGGCCGAAGCTGCCGAGCGGAGAAAGGCCGTCGAGCAGGCGCGCGCCAAGGTCAACGAGGCCGGGGAACGCGAGGAGCGGGCGCGTGCGTACGAGGTGGCGACAGTCAACGGACGATCTCTTGATTCGGCCGCAGCCATCGTCGGCCTACGGCGTGCCGCAGGCGAAACGGACTCCGAACTGCGCGAACGGGTCGGCAGCCGCATGAGAATGCCCGGGTACGGCACCAGAGTCGAAGACGCCGCGGTCCAGCAGGTCCGGTACTACAACTCGATCGGCGCGGTGGAGCGCGACTTTGGCAACAACTCGGTTGAGTACCGCGCAGCCTTGCAGGCGTTCGCCGCGCGACCGCAGCGGGTGGCGATTGCGAGGCCCGTGCGCCTCCCAACGCAGCGGTGGGGACCGGAGATTGCCGAGGAACTCGCACGAGATGAGCGTCGTCGTCTCGATGCCAGGACTGCCCCTGCGGCGCCGCAGCTCGCGGGCCATCGCATCGATTCGATCGTCGTCGACGAAGCTCCAGGACTCGCGCGAGCGCTGGCTGGCGTCGACCTCGCGAGCGGACCCGACAGCGCGGTGTGGGTCCGCCAAGACGCAGAAGGAACCGTCGTCGATGCGACCAACAGGTGGCAAACGGCAGGGCCCGAGCAGGTGCTCGCCGACATGTCGAACATGATGACGCAGATCCGCAATGCCGGCAGCGCGCCCGTTCGCGTGAACGCTGGTGAATACGGCATTCCAGAGGAGTTCATCGCCCCAGGGGAGACGCGCACGTTCAACGCTGCGCTCCCGCGCTTCAACTTCGTGCGCGGGCGGTGCCTACCCGTCGCGCACCAGACGGAGGTCCATCGCCTCCGCCTGTACTGCGACCCGGAGGAGCAGCGGGCGGAAGCCCGGCGGTTCACGATGTACGGCGACATCGCGCCGGGCGTGCCCGCGGCCCGGTTCCCTCTCGGCTTCCCATTCATCAGCATCGACGACCTCTGAGGTAGCTCTTTGTCTTGTACCAGTAAGCGAGATGTCCTATGAGCTGTGAGCGCAGGGACCACCCAACACCGAGGAAAACATGACCGCACCGCAGAACGGCCAGGCCAACCTGGCGAAGACGCCCAACCCGAAGAAGCTGAAGAGCACCGTCGTCGACCTCCTCGAGGCGAACAAGGCGGAGCTCGCGAAGGTGATGCCCAAGCACATCACCGTCGACCGGCTCGTGAAGCTGATGATCTACTGCTTCGACGCGAACCCCGACCTCTACAAGTGCTCGACGGTCTCGCTCTTCGCGGCCATCAAGCAACTCGCCGAGCTGGGCATCGAGCCGGGGGGCGTGCGCGGGCTCGCGTACCTCATTCCGTTCAAGGTCGGCGGCGCGGACCTCGGGCGCACCTGCCAGCTCATCATCGGGTACAAGGGCTTCATCCACCTCGCGAAGCGGTCGGGCATGGTGTCCGACGTCGAGGCGCGGGTGGTCCACAAGAACGACGTCTTCGACATCTCGTTCGGGCTGCAGCCGAAGCTCAAGCACAAGCCGGCCTTCGAGAACCCAGGTCCGCCCATCGGCGTGTATTGCATCGCGCGCGGGCAGCTCGTCCACAACGCCGCGGGCGAGCTGGTGCGCACCACCGGCGACCACGTCGAGTTCATGCGATGGGACGAGGTCCAGGCCATCAAGGCGCGGGCGCTCGCGAAGGGCCGCGGGGACTCCCCGTGGAAGACCGACGAGGAGGAGATGGCGCGCAAGACGGTCGTGCGACGGTGGGCGAAGTACGGCGAGCTCAGCCCCGAGATGGCCGACGCCCTCCGCGCCGACCAGGACGACGGCGAGGTCATTCAGGGCGAGGTCATCACCAACGTGACTGCCGCGGTCGAGGCGAAGAAAGCAGCGTCGCTCGCCTCCGACACCGTCATCGAGCCCGCGCTCGAACCGGCGCCGGCCGAGGAGACCAAGGCCGAAGGAGAGAAGGAGACCCCGAAGACCGACGAAGCGCCCAAGCGCGTCGAGCGGAAGGAGGTCGAGGCGAAGCCCGAGCCCAAGGAGGAGCCGAAGCCGGTGCGCGAAGAGCGCAAGGGGCAGGCGGACGCTGCGCCGACCACCGAGCGCGAGCCGGGCGCTGACGACGGCGACGAGACGCCGGCGCCGAGCGAGCCCCCGAAGATGGGAACGCCCGAGCACGCCCAGTGGCTCATCGAGCAGATCAACGCCGCGCCGAGCGAGAAGGTGAAGAAGGACCTCGCGAAGCAGGTCTCCTTCGTCCACCCGGAGTGGACGCAGCGAGTGCAGAAGGCCTACCTGGCCAAGAAGTTCTGAGCGAAGTTCACCACGCAGCCTGAAGGGACCAACCACATGACCGACGAGAACCAGACCCCGCCACCGGAGGCGCCTGCTGCCTCCACGCCGCCGCTCACCGCCATCGACGGAAGCACCGCCGACCCGGCGAAGTACCCGACGCAGTTCACCCCGGAGGGGAAGAAGCTCTTCACCGCGTCCATGGAGGACTTCCGGGTGAAGGTGGTTCAGCCCGCGGTCGGCACACTCTGCGTCCAGGTGCACGACCTGGCGAAGCGGGAGGGCGTGCCGTCGCCGGCGGTGGCGATGGCGCTGATCATCAGCTTCGCCGAGCAGATGGCGGCGCAGTCGCTCATGGAGGGCGGCGTGGTGCACTACCGCAAGCTCGCCCGCAGCGCCTTCAATGAAGCCTTCGAGCAGGCCTACAACCTCGAGGTGATCGAGCGGCAGGCCGCCAAGAACGGCCCCCAGGACCTGGGGCCGCGCCTCGAGGCGGTGCCCGACCCGGCGCCGAGCGCACCGTCTCCGGGCCCGGACGGTGCGGCGTGAAGGTCGAGCGCCGGGAAGGGCGCATCGTCCTCATCTTCGACACGCTGGCCGAGGCGCGGCTGGCGCACGAGTCTTTCCACGCCCAGCAGCTCGCCATCTCCATTCTTGGGCTGCGCAACGCCAACCTCGACCTCACGACGTTCAAGCACTTCTCCGAGACGATGAAGCGCTTCTGTGAGGCGCTCGACGACGAGACGAAGAGCCACACCGCCCGGTGCGAAAGCGCGTCGAAGACCGTCGCGAGCGAGCTCCTGGCGGCAGCTCGGAAGGAGGAGCCTTGAACCGGTTCACCGGCTCCCAGCTGCCGCGCTTCCTCCAGTGCGTCGGCGCAGCCATCATCCCGTGGACGCCCCGGGTGACGCTCGAGGAGGACGAGGTCGAAGGCGGCCGCGCGGAGCGCGGGGTGGTCATCCACGACTACCTCGAGAACGTCAGCAAGCTGGGGCTGGAGCAGGCCATCGAGCTCGTGCCGGAGGGGTACCTCGAGGTCTGCCTCTGTCTCGACGTCAACGCGCTCCCCGCCACGAAGCCCGACAAATACAGCTCCGAGGTGCAGCTCGCCTGGAGCCCCATCACCCGCCAGGCGCGCCTCGGCATGCCTCTCCCGGGCGAGCTCGGCGGGAAGCTCGACATCATCGGCGTCGGCGGCGAGACGGTCTACGTCGACGACTACAAGACGGGCTCGAAGTGGCTGGGGAAGGCGGCGCTCTCCGCTCAGCTGCGCGCGTACGCCCTCATGGCGGCCCGCACGTTTGGCTGCTCGCGCGCCGAGGTGTCGTTCATTCGCATCAACCAGTTCGGCGAGCCGAAGCACATCCGCGGAACGTTCGAGGCCGAGGAGCTCGACGTCATCGAGGGCGAGCTGGTCGACCTGTACGAGCGCATCCTCGTCGCCGAAGACCTGCCGCTCGAGCAGGTGCCCATCACCGAGGGGGCCGCGTGCCACTGGTGCCCGGCCTTCGCCCGGTGCCCGGCGAAGCGAAACCTGCTCGCCGGGGCCGCTGGGAGCTTCGTGGCGGCCGACGACATCAGCCTCGAGATGCTCGGGCAGGCGTGGGTGCGTTTGAAGCTGGTGCAAGAGGCCGCAGAGGAGGCCGAGAAGCTCGTGAAGGAGGCGCTCACGGTCTTCGGCGCGGTGCCGCTCCCCAACGGCAACGTGCTGGTGCGGAAGCCCCACCGGGAGGCCGAGTTCACCGAGACGGGCAAGGAGGCGCTGACGCAGCTCTACGGGCCCGAGGCCGTCGAGGCGGTGGTGGAGCGGAAGGAGGTCTTCACCATGAAGCGCTTCGACAAGTACGTCGCCGATCGGTGGCGCGACCGCTACGGCAAGAAGGGCACGACCGAAGAGGTGAAGCGCCAGCGCAAGGCGCTCGAGCTCGCCAAGGGCCTGCGCATGAACCGCAGCTACCGCGTCGCCGAGGTGTCGCCGGCGGACGCCCAGAAGATCCAGACCGAAGCGAAGAAGCTGTTGCAGGAGACCACGCAGAACCAGACCAAGGAGAACGAGGCGAATGGGAAAGAAGACTGAGGGCGAGGACGCGACCATCGTCGGCACGGAGATTCAGCAGCTCCCCGTGAAGCTGACGCCGGAAGAGCTGCTCGAGAAGGGCCAGCAGCTCGCGCACGTCGAGGAGAAGATGCTCGAGCACGAGCAGACCGCCGACGCGATGAAGAAGAACCTGAAGGCCAAGGAGACGGCGCTCATTGCCGAGCGTTCGAACCTCGCAAACATCGTGCGCAGCAAGCACGAGCTCCGCGACGTGCGCGTCTCCATCGTGCACGACTACGGCAAGACCAACGTCGACCGGTACCGCGACGACACCGGTGTGAAAATCGAGTCGCGGCCGATGAACGACAACGAGCGGCAGCGCATCCTCCCGGGCACCGCCTCCGTCGACGGCGAGGCGAAGCACGTCGTGCCGAAGCTGCGGCGCGCCCCGGAGCCCGTAGACGACGAGGAGGACGAGAACGAGGGCGACGATGGGGAGGACTAAGACCCAGGCCCCCACGTGCACCGGCCCGGGCTGCAACCGCCCAAGCTACGCGCGCTCGCTGTGCATGTCGCACTACAAGCAGTGGCAGCGCGACGAGCAGGGCGTGCGCGAGCTCCGTTCCGACGAGGAGCTGGTGCAGGTCGCTACCCGCATCACGAAGCAGCAGGAGCGGGCGCTCAGGAAGAAGGCCAAGGCCGCCAAAGTCACGATGTACCGGCTGCTGACCGACCTGGTGAGCGCCTTCGCCGACGCGAAGTAGGCCTGTTCCCGGGGCGTTACGCGGGCGCCCCGGGACGGCCGAATTAGACTGGACAATCCGCTAGCTCCATGAGCATCATTGCTGGGCCGAAGCACCGCCGCACCGCAGAGCCGAACCACCCGCAGCACCGGAGAAACGAAACCATGGCAAACGCAGTCGCAGAGACGATCCTCGCCCAACTCGGCGGCCCGAAGTTCCTCGCGATGACTGGAGCGAAGCAGCTCCTGGGCGACGCGAACGCGCTCCAGATGAAGCTCACCATCGGCCACTGCACCTGTATCCGGGTGGAGCTCGAGGCCGACGACACCTACACGGTCTACGGGTACACGGGCCGCGGCACGGCGATGACGCAGAACTACTCGGCCGAAGGGGTTCACGCCGACCGGCTGCGCGCCATCTTCACCGAGGCGACCGGCCTGGAGACCTCGCTGTGAGCCCGCGCGGCCGGTGGGCCCGGCGCATCTGGCCGGGAGATTTCTACCAAGACCACGACGGGAAATGGTGGCTGCTTTCCCAGCAGCACGGATTCGTTCGGGCGAACACGAACGGCCGGGCTTTCCGCTTCTACCTGCGCATGGCCTTGGCGGCGCGGTACGGGCTCGCCCGCGGCCACTACGCGATGGAGGCCGCATGAAGCGCTTCTCCTACGTGGTGGTGAAGAACGGCGCCGTGCAGAACACCTACGACTACGGCAGCACGGACCGATCGCGGGATCTGGCGATCGGCTGGTGCACCCGGTACCTGAGCTCACGCGAGCCCGGGCGGCCGTGGTCAAGCAACCCGCACATGCGCCTCGCCATGGACGGCGGGTGGGAGCGTTCCCCGGAGAAGCTGCGCATCGAGCGCTTCGAGTCGAACGACGAAGGCCGTTTCGACTATTGGGGTGACCGCACCATCATCTTCGAGGCCCACGAGGTGATCGCATGAACGAGCAAGAGACCAGGCGCCGCGCATTCGTTCGTTCCGAGAACATCAAGCTCGGCAAGTTCCTCGAAGTCGAGGATCTCGTCCGATGGAGCCGAGAGTATCGATGCGGGTGCGGCTTCAGATGTAACGCTCCGGGCGAGATCTTCGACCACTCCATCGCGTGCGTGCGCCCCCAGGAGAAACCATGAGCAACGTGAACCTGGCGCTGAACGACGCGTGGCGCCTCACCGCGGCATTGAAGAAGGCGAAGCAGCTCCACCTCGAGCTGCGGGCCGACCTCGAGACGTCGCGCGAGCAGATGGCTCTCGGGGCCTGGAAGGACATGAACCCGCGGGTGGTCCTCTGGCTCCAGGCGCACGGCCTCCCGGTGGTCGTCACGGCGCGGGTGGACGGCGAGGTTGGGCGCGTCACCATCGCCGGCCACGAGAACCTCTGGACCGTGCACTACATGGGGTGGATCAACCGCATGTGGACCGCCTGGGGCACCAGCCTCGGCTACCGCGAGGCGCGCGACGCGCTCCGCGACGGCCACACCAATTTCGACGCCTGGCTCGACGCCAGGGTCACCAACGAAGTCCTCTCGAAGTACCCCACCAAGGAGTGAACACCCATGTCGAACGCCACCCAGTACACCCCCGTCATCAACGTCTGGTTCAGCGACAAGGCCGCTGTTCAGCGCGGCCTCGCCGCCGGCACGCACCAGGTGCCCATCGCGCCGAACGAGGTCGCCAAGCTCTCGGAGGAGCAGCGCCGCGTGCTGGCTGAGAACGCCCTCCCGCCAACCACCACCCGCTCGGTGGTCGACAACCCGACCAACCTCGAGCTCGAGACCATCGCGAACGCTCTGCTCGACGCGGCCGCGGAGCGGGTGAAGAAGGCCGAAGCCGAAGCGAAAAAGGAGAAGGCCGACCAGGAGCGCATCGACGCCACCTACGTCGAGAACATCGAGAAGGTGCTGGCCACCGACCCGGCGGCCGATGGCGCGCCAGCGGTGCCCGACGCGTACTACGTCTCCGCGGAGGTCCGGGAGAAGTACGCTGGCGAGGTCGCGACGTGGAAGTCTGGCAAAGAGGCCGCGGCCGATGCTCGGGCGCAGGCCAAGCGCGACGCGACGGCAGCGCTCGCGAACCTCCGGCTCGACAAGTTCTGCGCCCTGGTGCCGGTTGCGGCAGCTCGAGCGCGCGCCGGGCACCTGCGCCCCGGAGAGCTCCGCGACGCGCTGGAAGAGCACCTCCTGGTGCGGCCGCTCAACGAGCTCTTTGGTGAGCCTGCGGCCGCGCACGCCGAGGAGCCCGAGGGCGACTACAAGGTGGCCGACAAAGGCCTCACCGACGGCGAGTTCGAGGTGCTCGCCGCGATCCAGCAGGCCTTCGCCCACCGCAAAGACGTCGATCTCCCGCGGGCGATGGTCGAGCACTGGAGCGAAAACGAGGACCACGCCACCTCCTACGTCTACGTGGAGGCCTCCTTCGCCGGCCAGACGATCGCCGCCTACGTCGACGTCGCCACTGCACTTGCCAAGAAGAACACCGCTTCGTAACCATCACCACCGCAGCTCAACCTGAGGGACCAAACCATGACCACCAGCCACAAAGCCCCCGACGGGGGATCGACCATCGTCCGCTTCGAGGCAGCCAACATCAAACGCATTCGGGCCGTGACCATCACGCCCGACGGGAACATCGTCACCATTCGCGGGCGCAACGCCCAGGGCAAGACGAGCGTGCTCGACGCCATCGAGATGGTGCTCGGCGGGAAGGACGCCATCCCCGAGCGCCCCGTGCGCGACGGCGAGACGACCGCCCGCATCGTCGTCGAGACGCAGGACCTCATCGCCGAGCGGAAGTGGACCACCCCCGAGAACAGCTACCTCGAGGTGCGCAGCCACGCCGGCGCCAAGTTCCCGTCGCCGCAGAAGAAGCTCGACGAGTACATCGGGGCGCTCAGCTTCGATCCGCTCGGCTTCATGCGGATGGACCAGAAGACCAAGGCCGAGACGGTGCGCAAGCTCCTCGGCCTCGACTTTTCCAGGGAGGACGCGGAGCGGAAGCGGCTCTTCGACGAGCGCACCGCGGTGAACCGGGACGCCGCCGCGCTCGCGGCCCGCATCGGCCCCGCGGTGCCCAAGGTCGAGCCCATCGACGTGAAGGAGACGCTCGCTGAAGTCGACCGGCTCACCGACGCCAAGGCGACGCTGGTGGCGGAGAACGCGAAGCGCATCAGGCTCGAGCACGAATTCGACGAGGCCGAGGAGGAGGTGGCGCGCCTCCAGGAGGAGCTGAAACAGGCCGCCGAGAAGCTCGCCAACGCGAGCGCGGCGCTTCAGATTGCGAACGACGCCGCCCCGGTGAGCTACGACGGCGAGCTGAACACGGCCGCAGCCATGTTGCAGGTCGCGCGGTCGCGGCTCAGCGAGGCCGAGAGCATCAACACCAAGGCGCGCGCGTACACCGCCCGGGCCGCACTCGAGGCCCAGCACAAGGCCACAGAGGCGAAGGCGCTGGCGCTCTCCGAGGCCATCAACACCATCGACAAGGAGAAGGCGAAGCGCCTCCAGGAGACGGCCTTCCCGGTCGACGGCATGGCCTTCCTCGGCGACATCCTCGCCTTCCGCGGGGTGCCCATTGAGCAGGCCTCCGGGGCCGAGCAGCTCATCGTCAGCGTGAAGATGGGGCTCGCCCTCAACCCGAAGCTCCGGGTGCTCCTGGTGCGCGACGCGAGCCTCCTCGACGTCGACAGCCTGAAGGTGGTGGCCACCATCGCGGCCGAGGCCGGGGCCCAGGTCTGGCTCGAGATGGTCGGAAAGGACGGCGCCGGGGTGGTCATCGAAGACGGCGCGGTCGAGGCGGTGCGGTCATGACGCCCGCGCCTTGGAGGTGGATCGGCAAGGGCGCCAGGGCCTGCCTGGTGGGCTTCCACGGGCGACGCCCGGTGGTCATTGACTCGATCTCCGGCGAAGACTGGGGCGCCCGCACCATCCTCGCCCAGCGGAACGGAAACGGCGTTTTGGTTCCGTTCGACCCCGACTCGGACGACGGCCGGGTGATGGCCGCCGCGCCCGAGCTCCTCGCGGCTCTGCGGGCGTACCAGGGCGCCAACCGCATCAAACACGACAGCGACGGCGCCCTCTTTGACCTCGCCGCCCCCATTCTCGAAGCTCTCAAGGACATCAAATGAACGCCCCAACCATCCCCCCTGCCGCTGTTCCGCCCGCTCCACCCACCACCGCGCACGTGCGCATCGCCGAGAAGGTGGCGCAGGCGTACGGGCTCGACCCGACGCCCGAGGTCATCGACGTGTCGCTCGAGGACATCGACGAGGTGCTCACCGACTTCGGCGAGGCCGACCAGGCCTCGATGGACATCGCGGAGCAGCTCAATGCCTACGCCGGGCGCAGCGCCAAGGCCGAGGCTGCCCGCGTGGAGGCGGTCGTCCAGCAGGAGCGCGCCGAGGCGCACCTGAAGGCCTCGCTGAAGGAGCGCGACGAGGCCAGGCAGGCCCAGGTCGCAGCCGAGAAGCGGAACGTCGCGCTTGTCGCCATCGCCCGGGAGGCCATCAGCGCGCTCGAAGCCACGAGGAAGCTGCTTCCGGTCGACAGCAGCGGGCGCCCGCTCCACCCCGATGCCGTGGCCGAAGGCTACGCCGATGGCCTGCGCGCCGCGGTGACTGCGGTGGGAAAAGGCATCGAGCGATGAACACGCGCACGCGACGAGAGAAGTGCAAGACCTGCGGCGAGTGGTCGAATGTCTGGGAGCGCACCGGAACGTGTGTCGACACGACCACGTGCGACATGCACGCCGCCGGGTACGACCAGGACGAACTCGACCGCGACTCTGTCCTTCCGCCGCGGCCGCCGCAGGTGCAACGTCTGCCGGTGCCGGCTCCGTCCTTCGAACAGGTCGATCGCGAGCTCGGGCGGCACCGGGGCGCCGACTCCAAGCTGTACAAGCCGCTCTTCTCTGAGGACCCGGAGGAGGCGGCGCACGTCGCCCGCGCCGACCGCATCGACGACGAGCTCGACTTCGCTGGCGTCACTTCGGAGGAGCTGAACGAGGCCCGAGGGCGCCGTGGCTGATCGCGTCAGCGCCTTCTTCATCGGCGTCGGCCTCGTCTGCGGGTTCCTCGGATGCCCCGTGTCGCTCTACCTCCAGGTGAAGGACCTGCGCGCGCAGCTCGTCGACGCCTCCATCGAACTCCACCACGCCCGCTCCGAAGTGGTGGCGCTCGAGGCGCGGCACGACTGGTGCCGCCAGCTCCTCGATGTCTGCAACGACACCACCGACGCGGCCATCAACGGCTGGGCCGCATGTCGGAGGGCGCGCTGATGGCCTTCCGAAACATGACAAACAAGGAGGTCATCGCCTACGTGCGCGACCTCGTCGTGAAGAACCCGCGCCTCAGCGTCGACGAGCTGTGCCGGCGAGGCCTCTCCGAAGGCGTGCGTGTGCACGCGAGAAGGTGGTGGTGCAGGTTCAACTCTCGGAGGACGAATGAACGACGATGACATGGTGAACCACACGCCGGAGAGCGAGTGGGAGATTCAGACGTGGACCGCGCCCGACGCCTACGGGTGGTTCATCAAAATCGGCGGCTACCTGCGCATCGAGGTGCCCGCCGACTCCCAGTTCTCGGAGGCCGACGCGAAGGTGTTGCACGCCGCGCCCCGGCTGTTTCGAGAGCGACGCGCCTACCTCGCTGACCTCAACCGCATCAGCGCCGAGCTTGGGCTCCCGCCCGGCATCGGGCCCGCCGATGGCGAGTTCAAGCGCATGGTCGACGTGACCACCGACCTGAAGAACCGTCTCCTCGAGGCCGAGCGGCGCATCGTCGACCTCGAGTCGGGGCGCGACCGCCTGAATGACGCGCTCGCGTTTGAACGTAAGCAGGTGACGATCGGTACCGTCGACATCGACCGGCTCAGCACCTCGGTGCGCGAGACCTGGTCGGTTCTCGGCCCCTACGAATCGCCGCTCGAGCGCCTCCAAGACGCCGCCGTGCGCGTGCTGCGCCAGCACAGCGAGAAGCTCGCCAGCAAGGATGAGACGATCAACGGCCTGAACGCATCGCTCTCGGCTGCGGCGCGCGAGCGCGACCTGGCGCAGGCGAAGGTCGATGGCTTTTGGCTGGAAGCGGAAGCCGAGCGGAAGAAGCGACAGGAGGCGCAGATCGAAGTGGTGGGGCTGCGCGCCGAGATCTCCATGCTCAAAGAGAGGATGCCGGGCCAATGAACCACAGCCAGAGGGAAGCCGAGACCGCAGCGAAGCTCCTCGAGGAGGACCGGGCTCGGTACGCTGCGGCGCGCGAGACGCTCGCCAAGACCGGGGTGTGGCCGTGCACGACCGATACGCCGTGGAACCCGGCCAGCGGAACCAGGGCTCACCACATCGAAGCGCGGGAGGTCGGCACGTGTGTCCACGACTGCTGCGCCAACTACCGATGCGGCGCCTGCGGCCGCGAGTGGCAGGTGGAGATTCCCGCATGAGCGACATCATCCCGCCGCACGACGACTTCGATGGTGGCCTCTTCGACTGGCTGTTCGACATCGCCGCGGTGGCCATCTTCTTCGCGGCCGTCATGGTCGTCGACGGGTGGCCGCTCATCGTCGGCTTCGTCGCCGGCGTTCTCCTCGGGAGCACCGCGCCATGATCATGTACGCATCTCGCACAGGAACCCGGAGAAACCTCGCCGCGCTTCGCGATGCGGGGTGGCGTCTGCTCGTCTCGGCCGCCGGAGCGCTCCGAAATGAGGGCTTCCCGTACGCGCTCGACAACGGCGCATGGAGCGCCTTTCAACAGGGACACCCGTTCAACGAGCGAGCATTCGCCATCGCGCTCGACAAGATGGGCCGCGAAGCCGACTGGGTGGTGATTCCAGACATCGTCGCCGGCGGAAAGCAGTCGCTCGACCTCTCGCTCCGGTGGATGCGTCGGTGCCTCGATTCGTGCGGCAAGGCCCTCATCGCCGTCCAAGACGGGTTGGAGCCGACCGATGTTGCCCCGTTCATCGGCGAGCGCATCGGGGTGTTCGTCGGAGGCTCGACACCATGGAAGCTCAAGACGATGTCGGCCTGGGGCGACCTGGGGCGAGAGAAGGGGTGCTGGGTTCACGTCGGGCGTGTGAACACGGCGCGGAGAATTCACCAGTGCGCCCACGCTGGATGCACGTCGTTCGATGGAACATCAGCCAGTCGATTCGCCGTCACCGTTCCTCAACTCACTCACGCAGCTCAACAACTCTCCATGGTGCTCAAATGAAAACGTCCATCGCCAAACGCTTTGACTTCGACGCAGCTCACCGACTCCCGCATGTCCCCGACGGCCACAAGTGCAAACGAATGCACGGACACACCTACGTCGTGGAGGTCGTGCTGACCGGCGAGATCGAGGTCGACGGCCCGAACCAGGGCATGCTCGTCGACTACGCCGATCTCGCGAAAGCCTGGGAACCGGTGCACGCGATTCTCGACCACCGTGTCCTCAACGACATCGAGGGTCTTGATAACCCGACCACCGAAGTCTTGGCGCCATTCATCTGGAATATGCTCGTCGACGCCCTGCCGCTTCTCTCGGCGGTCCGCGTTTTCGAGAGCGCCACGACGTGGTGTGAAGTCACCGGGTGACGCCACCGTCGTCTGACGTCGACGTCAACGTCATCGGTGGGCCGCATTCCGCCCAAGCCCACGCCATCCACTGCCTGGAGGCCCTCAGGTAGCGCGCCAGCTTGGCTCCCTCGCGCGGGCTGAGACACCCGGCCCATTCGCCAGGGCAGCCCCGCTCAGGGCCCACCAGGTCAACCTGGGCCGTCTCCGGCGGTGCGTCTCTCAGGCATACTGCTGGAGCCGACTGCACCTGAGTCGGCGGCCGCTGGGCTGCCGAGCAAGCGACGAAGGCGATCGCGCACCACATCGGGAGACTCACAAGCGACGAGGTCGTTTTCAAGGGAGGCAATCTCCTGTTTCAGGGTGGTCATCGCCGCAGCGTCGCGGGCGCGCTCGGTGGCCCGGGCGGTCTCGCTGGCACCAAGCTGCAGGCGGGTCGCCTCGAGTTCACCAGCCACGCGAACAAGTCTTGCCTCCTGCGTCACGAGTTCGGCCTGGGCCCCCTTCCAGAGGCCGACCAGAACCGCGATGGTGCCGACCGAGAGAACCAGCGCGATGAGGGCCGCCTCGATCAAGGCGCCGCCGGGGGCGTGCTGATCGCCGGTGGCGCGGCTGACTTCCGCTTCGCCAGTTGCTCCTTGCCGAACACCCAGACATCACGCACCAACTCGAAGAGACCGGCGCCGGCGAGCGACACGTGGAGAATGGGCTTGAGCACATCGGGAGTGATGTGGGCGCCACCCGCTTTCGCGAAGGCCAGGCCGCCGGCGACCGCGGTGAGAAAGTTCAGCCCCCACCCGCCGGGCTTGGTCTCGAAAACGAACCAGAGCGGCTTGTCCCAGATGCTGTCGTCGGGGATGGCCTCGTGCAGCTTCAGCCCGAACTTTCGCAGGAGGAGCACCACGCCGATGAGCAGGAGGGCCGCCACCTCGAGCCAGTCCCCCCGCTTCACCGCCTCGAAGATGGCTCGGGCGAGGCTGGTGCCGTCGGTCGCATCGAGCACCCCGGTGTTCTGCTCGACCGAGATGGAGACCGCGGCCGCCGGCGAGGCGGGGGTGATGACCGGCTCCCCCGTCTCGACCACGAGCTCGCCGCTGACCTCGTCGACCACCTGGGCGAACGCCACCGACGGCGCCGGGTTGACGAAGCACAGCGCGAGGACCAGGAGACCGAAGAGCTTCAGGCGGGTGAGCATGCGCGCCAAGGTACACGGCGCATCACCGCCGGGGCAACGCTCAGACGCGGGGCGGCCAGCGCCAGGTGCCACCGCGCGGCGCTTCGCTCTCGTCGCGCATCACGCTGGTGTTGAAGAACAACCCGCTGGGGTTCACCACGCACAGGCTGACGCAGTCGTCGCTGAAGACCTCGGTGATCATGGCGGGACGAGCAGCGGGCTTGTGGGTGCCGTCGGGGCTGCCGTGGGCCTGGTAGTGGACGATGCGGCCGATGGTTGGGGTCATGGCCGCGGACCCTACACCGGGGTGGGCGGGTCGGGCCATGCTGCTCGGTGGAGCCACGACTCCAGGAAGGCCTTCATCTCGGGCTTCCGGGCCACCAGGTCTCGGTAGAAGCGCTCGCGCGCGGCACGGTAGGCCTTTCGGAACGCGGTCTGGCTGCAGCTGTTGATGGCGGCCGCGGTGAGGGCGCCGAACTTTCCGTCGACCTCCACCCCCTTGGTGCCGCCGGCGACCGCCGCGGTGGTGACGCCGAGCTCGTGGAGCACCTGCTGGGCGAGCACCGCGGCGCGGAAGAGGCCGCAGTTCACCGCGCAGTCGAAGAGCGAGGTCGCCACGAGTTGGTCCGTCACCATGCCGTAGCCGCCGGCGTCCCAGAAGTACCGACGGTAAAGCCCCGCCGCGGTGGTCCGCTCGAGCTTCTTGAGGCACCCGGGCTCGAGGTTCTCAAGGCCAAGCGCGGCCGCAGTGAGCCCCTGCGCCTTGATGAAACGCATCGAGATGCCGAAGGCGGTCTCGCCCCCGGGGTCGCGCGGGTCGTTGACCCAGCCGCCTTCGAAGCGCAGCACGATGGCCACCGCGGCGTCGAAGCTGGTCATCGGCCGCCGCCGTCGGTCACAGGCTTCTCGAGGCGCGGGCTCCGGTCGGCCGCGCCGGCGGGCCGCATCACCCGGTACAGCTCTCGGATGTCGACCGCAAGCTCATGCACGTCGGAGCTGACCTGGAGGCGCGCCTGCCGCTCCTCGGCGATGTGGGCAGCGAGGTCGGCCTGGGCGATGGCCACCCGGCCCGTGGCGATGTCAGCTCGAGCTGTAGCTGCACCTGCGTCGGCGACCGCCGCGCGCACCGCCTCCTCGGCATACGCCCGGCTCGAGTTCAGCACCCAGCCCGCGAAGGCGCCGAGCACCACCATGATGCCGATGGTGGCCCCAGCCCACTCGCGCACGAGGGTGCTCACGTCTTGCGGCTTCTTCGCGCGCTTCCCCTTCACCGGGGCTTCGCTCGACTCTTCGCTCGTGGTGTCGCTCATGGACGCGCCCTCTACAACGGGTGGTGCTCGGCGAGAAAGGCTACGGAACCATCGCGACTTCTTTCCAGTCGGTCCCGTTGCTGATGAAGAGCTTGCCCGAAGTGTTCACGTACATCGCCCCGGTGTCGAGCGCGGCGTGCGACGGCGGCGAGCCGTGCGCCTGGAGGTGGATCGTGCCGTTCGTGCTGGCCTCGAAGTAGGCGGTCGTGAGCCCGGTGGCCTTGCCGTAGATGCTGGGCAAGCCGCCCGTGCCCTGCGCCTCGATGCCGCGGCCGCTGGTACCGCCGCCCGTGAAGACGCCGCCGACACCGGTGGCGCCGCCGGTCGACGTGATGCCCGCTCCGGTTCCTGAGCCCGTCGCGAGCACACCGCCGCCGTTGGTGGCTCCTGACGTGAAGCGACCGCCGTGGCTCCCGTTGGTCGTGCCACCGACGCCCCAAATGCCCTGCGCGGAGCCGAAGCCCTTGGCGTACACGCCGAGGCTGTTGCCACCAGAGCCCTCGAAGTGACCGCCTTCGCCGAAGGTGGAACCACCGAAGCCCTCGACGCCGTTACCCGTGGCACCACCGAGACCGAGCACGCCCTCGCCGGCGCCCAAGCCGACGCCCTCCACGCCGCGCCAGCCGGAGTCGGTGGCCACGCCCTTGACGCCGACGCCAGCGGTTCCGCCGTACCCCTCCACGCCGTTTCCGCCGCCGCTCGAGAAGACACCGCCGATGCCCGCAGTGCTGGTGACCTCGATGCCGTTGCCGGTCAGGCCTGCGTTGAAGACGCCACCAGCACCACCACCACTTCCGTTGGCGATGATGCCGTTGCCGCCAGAGGCATTCGCGGTCGACTCGATGCCGTTGGCGCCGGCTGCGTTGCCGCCGTTCACGATGAGGCCCGCGCGCGACAGCGTGCCGGTGATGACCGCGCCGTACCCGCCGATGCCGCCGGCGTTGCCCGTGGCCGTCAGGGCCGCGCTGTTGAGCGAGCCCGTGATCGACACTCCGCCCGAGGTGACGATGGCGTTCGGCGCGCCCGAGCCTGGGGCGACAGTGAGACCGGGCTGACCAGCATCGCCGACGATGACGCCATCGCTGACGTACTGCGCCCAGTCGCCGTACAGCTTCTGAAGCCAGTTGAACGTCTCGGCCGGCGGGGACGTGCCGGGCACGTTGCCGGCGACCTTCTCGCCCGCGCTGGGCTCGACGTTGTTCGAGCCGCCGGTGTTCCAGACTGGGACCTTCGTCGGTTTCGTCGCCATGGTGACCTCAGAAAGCGATGACGCCAGACGCCCAGACGCCGTTGTTGAACCCCTGGGCGGGGGTGCCGTTGAAGGTGAAGCTACCCGCTGGAGGCGCCGTGTAATAGCGCAGCTCGCCGCGCACGCCCGCAGCACGCGCCTGCTTCAGAATCTGCGCGAGCCGAGAAGCGACGGGCAGCGTCAGCATGATGCCGCCGATGCGAACAACGACGGAGGCCGGCGGGTACTCATCCACCGAAACCGTTGCGCCGACCATCGTCGAGTCGGAGATGAGCAACGTGAAGATGTCGATGAGCTCGTCGGCCGTCCCGCTCGACTTGTTCACCAGAATCTTGGCTCGAATGCGGATGCGGTAGTCGTCGTCGCTCGCGCCCTCGCGGTCTTGCATCACGATGCGACCGAGCACGTCGAGCTGCGCACCATCGGCGGTGTCGATGTTTTGCATGCCGAGGAGGTCTTGGAGCACCACCTCGATCTCCTGCATTTCACCGGCGAGCACGCGGAGAATGCCTTCGATGAACGGCTTGCCCTTGTACTGCTGGGCCAGCCGCTCGAGCGCGTTCGTCAGGTGGTTGAGGACGGGGAAGGCCATGGCTCAGGGCGTGGCGGCGGTGGCGGTGACGGTGACCCGGCTCGTGTCGTACCGGGCAATCTGGAGGAGGCTCACGGGGATGGTGTTCGGCGACACCGGCGGGTTGCTCAGGCCGATGTAGCAGTGGACCACGTCGAGCGCGCCAGCCACCTTGAAGGCCTGGGCGCCGATGGCCGAGCTCACCGCGTTCTTCCCGACGGCCCCCGTGTCTCCGAAGGCAACGACGGCAGCGATGACCTGGTCTTCGCCGTTCTCCGGCCAGAGCGACGCGTCATAGGTCATCTCGATGTCGACCCAGATGTCGAGCTCAGTCGGCCGGCTGAACTTCACGTCGTGCGGGTTGCCAGCCGTGTCGATGACCGTCTTCGTGGTCGTGCCGTACGTCGCGATGCCGCCAGCCTTGGTCCACACCGCCTGGGCGATGGCCTGGTCATCGCCGCCGATGACCATGACGCACACCGAGTGCGGCGGAAGGCCGTTCCCGTCGGTGTAGTCGGTGACGTTCTCGAGCACCGTGCACGCCGTCACGCCGTCGACCAGCAACACGTTGGCGCGAATGCTGTCGAGCCCGGAGTTGCCACCGACACGCAGGAGGAGCTCGCGTCGGATGCGGAACGCGGAGTCCGACTCCACGAGGCTTCCGAGCTCGGCATCGAGCAGGTTCATCGCGCTGTTGACGCCGGCGACCGGCGTCTCGATGACGGTGATGGTGCGCGCCAAGCCCTGGACCGGGCCGAAGTCGTCGGACATGCACGGGGCGTCGGCGGCGGCCTTCCCGATGCCGACGAAGCTCCAGGTGACGGTCCCGTCGACGATGGCCGATGCCTGAGTGGTGGGCTCCACGCCGGCGCTCGTGCCGCCAACCGTTGCCTCGTAGAAGTGGAAGACGCCACCACCGACGTCGACCCACCGGCGAATGCCTTTCGCCACGGGGTTCGTGGCGACGTAGGTGTACTCGGGCGCGATGGCCGTCGAGACGTCGGAGGTCGAAGAGAATCGCGAGCCGGCGCCGGAGACGCTGAAGACGGTGCCGGACGGGACCGCGGTCGCGTCGGCGTCGGAGACCACCGTCACCGTCACCTCGGAGCGCTTCGCCGGGAGGCGCGTGATGCCGGAGATGGCCGCGATGGCGTCTTGCGCCGCGCCTCCGTTCTGCGACGGGTCCATCGACCGGTAGACGGCCCCCATGCCGTCCCAGACCTCGGAGAAGGCCTCCGAGAAGATGGTGATGACCTGCCCGTCGGGGACCTGCGGCGTGACGTCGGCGTCAGCGCCGAACTCGTCGTGCCATCGGGTCTCGAGCGAGGCCTTCAGGTCGAGCAGCGTCTTCAGCACGAAGCCTGTGGCGGTGACTCCGAATGCCATGATCAGGGAACCTCGAAGGTGTCGGGGACCACCAGCTTGTCCACCGAAGTGAGTTGCATCGCCACCTGCAGCTGGCGTTCGGCGTCGACCGCCAGAACGAAGGCGTCGATGCGCGCGACGTACGAGCGCTTCAGCACCTCGGAGCGCAAGATGTCTCGAATCGCCGGGAGCGCCGCGGTCTTCTTCCCGAGGATGCTCTGGAACCAGGGGACGCCGACGCCGTTCACGTCGAGCCGGTACTCGCCACGGAAGAATCGGAGGTCGCACCGCGTCGTCTGCTTCATGTAGTCGGCGCCCGTGGCCCGAACGAACTTGCCCCCGGTGCGCACCAGGTCGCCCGTCTCGTCATCGATGGCGAAGGCGCTGGCCATGTCTCGTTCTACTGCGAAGCCTTCACGGTGGTCGAGGCGACGCTTGATGGCCAGCCGTTGTAAGGGGGCGGCCCGAGAAGCGTGTTCAGCGCCGTGTAGAGCGCCACCGAGAAGGCGTCGGGGTTGGTCGGCGCCGGCGTGGGTGGAACGGCGGCCGCCGCGGTGAGCACACCCTTCAGCGCTACAAGCATCGCGTCGACCTTGTTGGCGAGCGCGACGTACTGCGCCAGCGTGCCGTGCTGGCCGATGACGATGGCGGTCGCGTCAGGCGTCGGGAGCGGGGCGTTGCGCGGCCGCGGCCCCGGGGTGGCCACAGCGCCGTTCACGCCGAAACGCCCCGCGTCGATGGGGACCGAATCCTGCCCCGACTGCATGTAGCCGTCGAGCGCAGCCTCGGAGAAGGTGAGCCACACGAAGTCGCCGACCAACACCGGCCACGTGACCCCGAACGTGCCGTTGCCCGGGAAGACGAACGGGACGCTGGTGATGATCGGCAGCGGCGTGACGGTGACGTCGCCGTTGGGGTCCGCGGCCATGCGCTGAACGAGCGGCTTCACGTCCATGAGCTGAAGCGACGGGTCCCACGTCACCACGCGCGCGGGGAGCCCCGTGTGCACGTCGAGCAGCTTCTCGAGGATGGCGTTGTCGATGACCAGGCGCAGAGACGGCTGGCGCGCGGGCTGTGGAATTCCGCTCATACGGGTTTCGCCTCCACCCGGGAGACCCAGGCCGTTCCGTGGGTGTCGCCTTCGTGCTCCACCCGAATGCACCGCATGTCGCCCTTGATTCCTTCCGACTGGAGACGCACCAGCCGCCCAGGCTTGAACGGCATGAGCAGCGACTCGAACTTCACGTGCCCAGCCTTCGCCGTTTGCATGCTCTGACCAGGCGTCGTGGTGACGCCCGAGAGCACGCCGGCGGCGCGCGGCACCAGGTGGGAGGCCGCCGTCGCCAAGCTGCGCACCGAGTTGAGCTGTGCGAGCGCGGCCGCGGTCTCGCCCGAGGAGTCCTTCTGGGCCGACTTCCCGGCACTCACGTGCGACGGGGAACCCAGGAGCCCGGTGTCGGGCCCGAGCACGATGGCGGTCTCGCGGGTGGTGTCGCCCTTCTTCGTGACCTGAACGCGGCCGTCTTGCACGCTCCACTCGAAGCCCTGCGCGGCGAGAATCTCCCCCAGCTTCCCCTTCACCTTGCCCACGAGGGTGCAGCCGTTGATGTACGTCCCCTGAATCTGCGCGAAGACGGCGGGCGAGTCTCCCGGGTCGAGCCCGAGCTGGCGCACGAGCGTGTTCAGCACCGCCGAAATGGGTACGCCGGGCCGCCAGGTCTGGCTGATGGTGGCGAAGCCGAGCTCCTCCTCACCGTCGCCCGACTTGATGACCGTGTTCCAGTCGGCGCCCTGGCGAACGTGGTCGCACGTGCGCACGCGGCCGCTGAAGAGCGTGGTGTTCTGGCCCGCGTACCCGGCCTGGAGAATGAGCGGTGCCCCCTTCTGCTCCATCTGTGTCCGGGCGCTGAGGGAGAGGTTGGTGATGGTCACATCGGCGGTGTTCGGCGCGGTGGTCCCGTCCTTCACCACCTTGAAGGCGATGCGGAGCTGATCGACCCGAATGCCGTTCACCACGACGACCGCGGTGCGCTGAAAAAGCTGCATCACGCACCTCCGAGGGCCGCGAGTTCCTCCTCCGTGACGTACACCACCTGAAAGCGCGTGCCGAGGTTCTCCACCGTCATGGCCCCGTCGCCGATGGCCGTCGTGTTGCCACCGCCCTGCCCCGAGCCGAAGAGCATGGGGAACAGGTACGGGAACGTGCCGAAGCCAGCGACGACGTCGGTCGACGCGCCGGCGAGCGCCAGGTTGGTGTCGATGGCCGTGAGCGCGCCGCCCGGGAGGCGTACGTCTTGAACACCGCGCCAGACCGGCCAGTTCTCCTTGAGCGACCGACCGCTAAAGACGACATCGCCAGCGCTGGTCGCCAGCGAGACCAGCCACTCCGCGCCACGCATGCTCCAGAAGAACTCGAGATCGAAGAAGAGGCCGTCGAGTTGCACCCCCATCGTGAAGTGAGGGTTGCGAGGAGGGATGGGGAGGAGGAGAGACATGGCTTACCCCTTGATGAGCTTCCGCCCGGCATCGTACGCCTGCTTGATCAGCGATCGACGCTCTTGAGGAACTTCAACCGGCGTCGTTGCCTGAGGACCAAGCTCCTTCTTCTTTTGGGCGTTAGGCTCTCGAGTCACGACCAGCACCTGTTGATTGCTCACCACCCGAATCTCTTTGAAGGTCGCGGTGAACGTCAGGCCGTCCTCGTACGACATCGGGACGCTCACGGTGATGAGCGCCATGTTCTCGTACACCCGAAGACCGGTGGCCACGGTGAGGAGTTGTGGGCTCCGCGCGAAGCGCCGAAGCATGTTGTACGCGCTGCCGCCAGACTCGTTGTACCCGACAGGCAGGTCCTGTGCCGCGCGCGCGGGCGCGTTGCTGATGAAGCACTCGAGCTGGAGGGTGTCCGGCTTCAGGCGCTTGTGGTCGGAAATGTTGACGCCCTGCTCTACGGGGAAGTCGGTCACCTCGACGGTGAGATCGTGACGCCCACCGGTGGTGGCGTCGACCGTGCACACCTCGCCCGACGCGGGGTTCGTGATGGTGGTCAGCCGGCCGTCTTTGAAGATGGAGTCGGCCACGGATCACCCACCCTGTGCCGCTTGGAGCATGCTGTCGTTGTGCGTCGACACGATGTCGGCAACGCGGCGCGCGAAGGCCTCGCTGTCCTCGCCGGGCAGCTGCGTGATGTTGAAGGTGTTCGCCATCGATGCGGTGGAGCCAGAGACCAGGCCCGTGCCAGGCGGGGCCGTGGCTGGAATCGACGGCACCGCGGGCGTGCGCGCCACGCTTCCCGTGGTCAGGTCGATGAGCCCAAAGCTCGCCACCTTCAAGCCGATGGCCGCGACCTCCTTCAGGAGCGTCAGCATCGCGCTCAGGCGCTCTCCCAGAATAGTGAAGGCCTGGTCGACGCGCTTGGCCGAGGTCTCGATGTCGCCGATGAAGGCGAGGAACTCCTTCAGCAGCGCCAACCACCACGGGTCGTCGGCGTTCGGCTTGGTCCACCGGCTGAGGAAGCCGTTCCAGCTCTCCATCAGGTCGTAGACGAGGCCCTCGCCGCCGTTGATGGAGGTCCAGATGTCCTCGAGGATGAGACCAAGAATGATGAGGGCAGCGATGGTGGCGATGAGCGGGAGGTTGGCGACGATCCACGCGGCCGCGAACCGGTACGCCGCAAGCGTCGCCTGCCCCATCGCCAAGAGGAGCGCGGGGATGGCGACCATCGCGAGGCGCTCGATGTTCTTCCCGAACCAGTCGACGGCACGCGCCAGGTCTTCACCCAGTTGCCGTACGAGCGGCTGATTCTCCTTCCACCAGTTCTTGAAGCGCTCAGCCAGCAGCGCCACCGTGGGCAGCAGGCTCGCCGCGAACTGCTTCTTCAGGCCTTCGGCGGAGTGCTCGAGGTCCTCGAGCGTCTCGCTCAGCTCGATGCCGGCCTTGATGGCCTCGTCGTCGAGCACCTTGCCCATGGCGTGGGCCTCTTTGCGCAGCTTCGCGATGCCAGCGCTCCCCTCGTTCAGCATGGGAATGAGGTCGATGCCGGCGGAACGACCCAGCAGGTCGGCGGCCTTCGCCGTCTTCTCCGCGCCGTCTTCCGTCGCCTCGAAGTGCTCAGCGATGTCCGCGAGCACGTCGCCCGTGGGGCGCAGCTTGCCGTTGGCCTGCGTGATGGAGATGCCGACGCCGGCGAAGCTCGCCGCGGCTTCCTTCGACCCTTCCTTCGCGGCCTGCATGCGACGAGCGAGGTAGTTGAATCCAGCAGCCAGCGTCTCGCCGCTGGTCTCGCTTCGCTCGGCGGCGTACTGCCACTCTTGAATCGCGGTGGTGGTCTCGCCCGTCTTCTGCGCCAGCGTGTCGATGGCCTTCGCCTCGGCCGCGACCTCCGGCACCAACCGGGTGAGGTCCTTCACGAACTCGAGGGTGGCCTCCGAGAGCTTCTCGAGCCCCTTGTGGAGGTTCGTGAAGAGCAGATCCGCCTTGATGAAATCGCCTAGGTCGGCCTCGAGCCCCAGCTTGGCGGAGATGTCTCGCACGACGGGCATGGCGTCACCTTACCCCTTGGGCGCCTTCGCCGCGCGCTTGGCAGCCTTCGCCTGCGCTTCCTCGATGGCGTCGAGCACCTCGTTCGCGTCGGCGATGTCTTCGTACGACCAGCTCGTCTCTACTTCGCCGAGGGTGGCGACTCGGCTGGGGCCGACGACGAGTCGCCAGAAATCCCAGTCGTGGGCGATCGAGTCGCGGACTTGAACAGGCTCACCATCTTGGCGACGGCGGCGTCGAGGCCGCCCTCCCCGAAAAAACGCTCACCCCAGTTCACCTCGACCGCGAAGGCCAGGACCTGAAACGGCGTCAGCGGGTCGCCCGTGAAGATGTCGTCGTAGGCCTTCTTGATCTCCACCCGCATCATCTCGTCGGGCTTGCGCGGGTCGGGGATGTCGACCTGCACGTACTCGAAGAGCGCGTCCTCGATGGCCTCGAGCTCCTCGCGCGGCAGGTCCTTGAGCAGCGTGGGCACGGCCGCCGCGGCCGCGACCGCGTACTTCGCCGACCCATTCTCGCGCTCGGATGTGACGGCGCCGGCGGCCTGCGAAACGGCGGGGGCAATCGCGCGCACGACGCGTTCGAACAGGCGCTTGCCCTTGCGGCCAGGCACCTGCGAGGCGGTGTACTTCCGCCCATGGATCTCCTTCGAATCGGTTTTCATGGTCCCTCTGGTCTACTGCGAAGCCGGCTTAGATGCTGAGGTTGTAGCCGATGAAGTTCTGCATCTTGGCGAGCGCGAACTTCCAGACGCGGTCGCTCAGCTCGGCGCCGAACTCCTGCGTCGGCATCTCCTCGATCCACGCTTCTTCCGCGTGCACCAGCGACGTGCCGGAGAGGTCGGCAATCTGGAACACCCCGACGTCGAGGCCCGCGTTCTCGCCCACCAGCGCGTACTGGCTGAGGATGACGTTCGCCGGCGCGGCCTGGCTGAGGGTGAACTCCACGGTGCCCATCTTGTTCTTCACGCGCGCGCGCGCGACTTCGCCGTCGGCGCCGGCCTTGCGCGTGAAGAGCGGAGCGTCGCGCTTCGCGCTGATGAACGTTCCCTCGGCGTAGGGCCCCAGGAGGATGATGCCCTTGAACGAGACAACGACTTTGCTGGGGTCGTACGTGTACATGCGGGCCTCGCTCTTACGTCGTCAGGGTGATGGCCACCTGCGTGGAGTTGATGGCGCCGGCGAGCGTCGCCGTCCCCGTCACGCCCGGCAGGTTGCGCGCCGCCTTGTCGGCCGAGGAGACGTCGGCGGCCTTCGGGGCGAGAACGGCAGGCGCGGGGTCCTCGGCGAGGAAGCCCGTGCGCACGTCGAGGCCCGCGTTCTCGCCCACCAGCGCGTACTGGCTGAGGATGACGTTCGCCGGCGCGGCCTGGCTGAGGGTGAACTCCACGGTGCCCATCTTGTTCTTCACGCGCGCGCGCGCGACTTCGCCGTCGGCGCCGGCCTTGCGCGTGAAGAGCGGAGCGTCGCGCTTCGCGCTGATGAACGTTCCCTCGGCGTAGGGCCCCAGGAGGATGATGCCCTTGAACGAGACAACGACTTTGCTGGGGTCGTACGTGTACATGCGGGCCTCGCTCTTACGTCGTCAGGGTGATGGCCACCTGCGTGGAGTTGATGGCGCCGGCGAGCGTCGCCGTCCCCGTCACGCCCGGCAGGTTGCGCGCCGCCTTGTCGGCCGAGGAGACGTCGGCGGCCTTCGGGGCGAGAACGGCAGGCGCGGGGTCCTCGGCGAGGAAGCCCGTGCGCACGAACCTCTTGAGCGAGGCGAGGACCTCGCCGGAAATCTGCGCGATGCCGGCGTCGGTGAACGGAATCTTCTGCCCGATGTTCGCCAGCGCCAGCTGCAGGTTGAAGACGCGGGTGCCCATGTCGGACACGAGAGCGTCGATGCCGCGAATCTCGTCGATCCACCGACCGCTCGCCGACTTGCCCGTCTCGGTCATCGCAACGCCAGCGGTCGTGTCGTAGACCATGGCGTTCTTCGCCACCGCGTTCGCCAGCTGCGTGTCGGTGAGCGGGTCGGGCGTGAGGCCGCTGATCTGAAGGAACTTGGTGTTCTCCGCGCCGGGCGTGAACGGCAGCCAGCGACCGAGGAACCCCGCCGAGAAGAACTGAATCGCCGCGGTCTTCCCGTACTGCACCACGGTGCGGTTGTGGGTGAGCCCCTTCTCCGTGTACGCGATGTCGGAGGTGCCCGTCGTGGTGACGATGGCCGAGTCCTGCGACCCCGCCGCGAAGTAGTGAATGCCGTTCGCCTCGATCCACGCCGCCGCCGCTGTGATGCTCGCCGCGCTGGGGAAGAGAATGGTGAGGGCGTACCAGCTGGCGTCGTACGCCTGAATGGCCGCGAGCTCGGTCGCGAGGCTCGAGTCGGCATGGTCCATCGCGATGCCCAGCTTGGCCACATCGTCAACGTAGACGCCGAAGAAGGCGCCCGGCGTGTTCGCCGCAATGCGGAGGTAGGTCGTCTGGTCGCTCGTGGTGAGGGCGAGCGAGAGCGCGTCGATGGCGTTCTTCAGAGCGGTGATGATTTCGTTCGCCGAGGTGCTCGAGTCAGCCGTGATGCTGACCGCGTGCTCGACGCCAGCGGTGTCGACCACCGTCAGCTTGTAGGTGTCGCTGTTCACCACCACCGGCGTGACAGCCCAGCGCTGGGTGGGCACCGTGCCGTTGGCGCGGCCGACCTTCACCACGGCCGGGCGCGGGTTCTGCGAGAACATCGCGGTCGCCGCGCGGTACTCAGGGGTGGTGGACGCGAAGTCGGCGCCGAGCGCCGCGAGGCTGGTGTACGAGCGAACGCGCTCGGTCCAAGCGGCGCTGTGGCTCAGAATGAGGGGGGTGCCGAAGCCGAGGGCGGCGGCGCGCGCGGCCACCACGGAGACGGTGACGGAGACGATGCTGTTCAGCGAAGCCATGCGGTTTTCTCCTACGGCGCGTCGATTTCCGCCTCTGCAACCACGTCGCCGTCGGAGTTCTTGAGCTCCACGACGCCCTTGACCGTCGCGATGTACCCTACACGCGCATCTGCCGACTGCACAACGTAACAGCGCAGCTCGAGCGCAGCGCGCCCCTCGTAGTCGGCTCCCCAGACGCGAGCCATGTCCACCACGTCGCCGAACTCGTAGATGGTGATGCCCGCAGCGCGGAGCGGGTCTCGAATCACCGAGAGCTGCATCCCGATTTGAGTGCGCTCCATGATGGCCCGGGCGTCGTTCGGGCTGTGGGTGTCGCGCAGCGTGAAGGCCTCGAGGCGGGCAATGATGCGCCCGGGGCCAACCACCGAGAGCTTGATTTCCTCCCCCGCGGGCGCGCTCGGCTCGTAGGCGATGGTCTCGCCCTTGGGGCCGCCGACGGTGAACGGGCCGTTGATGTCGACCGTGACGTAGGTCCCGTTCTTCGG
>ERZ869921.66-NODE-66-length-59522-cov-12.909816_pt1 | contig 59522 bp, 73 predicted proteins | sample MGYA00579310_ERZ869921 | MGnify/ENA primary metagenome ERZ869921 (study PRJEB32216, sample SAMN09231816) | wastewater metagenome | place: USA: Maryland | collected 2016-06-21 | study: EMG produced TPA metagenomics assembly of the PRJNA472060 data set (Reclaimed...
ACACTTGTAAGCATAGGCATGGCTAGCGCGTGGAATTTTGAAATTAAAAAGGAAAGCACCTAGTGGAAGGTGTGATTTATAGGTTCTTAAATAGGGTTAACGGAAAATGTTATGTTGGTCAGACAATTAACTTTAAGAAGCGCAAGCATCATCATTTGACTTTGTTGCGTATTGGAAAGCATGTAAATACTCATCTACAGCTTGCGTTTATTAAATACGGGGAGGAGAATTTTGAATTTGAAATCTTAGAGATCGTATCTCTTCCAGATGAGGTGGTAGATAGATTTTTAAGGCGTAATTTTCTAGCACCTTACGAACAGAAGTGGATGGACAAATTTAATAGCGCTTCGCCGGATTGTGGTTACAATATGGCTCCTGTTGCTGGAACTGTTTTAGGTCGAGCGGTCTCTGAGGCGACTCGTAAAAAAGTCAGTGAGTCACTTAAAGGGCATCCTACATCCGCCGAAACGAGATTAAAAATTGGAGCGAAGCATAAGGGTACGACTCATACGCAAGGTGCTAGGGATAAAATGTCTCAAAGTTTAGCGAAGCATCGTTACTTAGTAACGCATCCTGATGGCACTGTTGAGGAAGTTAGAAGCTTACGCAGATTTTGTGACCTTCATAGCTTGGAACAAACTTGTATGCGTCGGGTTATGGTGGGTATTCAGAAGCAACATAAAGGTTTTACAATTGTTGAGATAAACGAATTAGGAGAGGTAATTAGCTGTATTCGTAATGAGATTGAAATTAAGGAATCAAGACGGAAAACGAATATCGCAGCCCACTCTAAATGGTACTTAGTTACGTATCCAGACGGCACAGTTGAAAAAGTTTTTAATTTAAAACTTTTTGCTACACAACATGGATTAAATCAAGGCAATTTGGCTGCTGTTGTAGCGGGTAAAAAGACGCATCATAAGGGGTTTAAAGTGAAAAAATTGGAGTCTAATCTTGACTGAACCTGTCAAACTTTCATCGTCGTCTATTGGAACGTTCGCATCCTGCCAAAAGTTGTTTTGGTTCAACCGTTACTCAGGCTTAGAGGGTCGGGACTTTACCAGCGATGCGATTGAGCGGGGGTCACTTTTTCACGCGGGGATCGCCGCTGCACTACGTCAGACCGATCCACTTAAGAATTTGAAGGTTGCAACTGCGGCGGTTGATGAACTTTACAGCGCTGGAACCGGGTCGGTTGATGAACGTGATAGCGCGGTCGAGATGCTACGTTACTACTTGGATGGCCTATCCATCAACCGATCCAACTTTGCTTATAAATTAAATGGAATTCCGCTCGTGGAGTACGAGTTTGACGTTCCGTTTGAGGGCTTTAGCTTACGTGGGTCGATTGACGCGGTAATTCGGGACTCTGAAGGTCACGTTTTCTGCGTGGACTGGAAAACGCGGAGAACGCCCTACGATCAACTTGCCGTAGCGCATGATAAACAACTTTATCTGTACTGTAAAATTCTTCAGATGGAGGGGATTGAACTTGACGGGGCGATGCAAATCCAGTTAAGTCCCAGCGTGCCTCAACCTTTGAAGTTCAAAGTGGATAGCGATATTAACCTCGCCTCATCACTGAATGAGCGTTCAGGTAAAACCACTAAGGAGATGTTCGATAAGTCCATCGCGCACATGAGTGCGTCCGAGCGTCTACTTGCTCAACTTAAGATGGGGAATAAGGTTACGGATGTTTCGGACTTCAAGCGCCTTAGTCCGATCAACCTGGAGGACGTTGATGCGGTGTTTAACACGATCCTCGCGTGGGGGCGCAGGATTGCGAACGAAGCCGAGTTCCTTCCGGTTCTGAACAGTTTTAACTGCAAGTCATGTCAATTTTTGGTGGAATGCCGCGCTAGTCTGAAGGTTCAATAGCGTGCCAGCGCCTCAACCTGAAACATGGCTCTGCCCGTGCTGCGCTTTGAAAACGTTCAAGTATGGCAAAACCTGCGACTTGTTTAAATCCGGCGAGTGTGATAACATGGACAAGTTACACATTACCGGGCGAATGTATTTGAGGCGCGAGGAGGCTCCGGCGCGTTCGGAACGTGCTACAGGCGGGTTGAACCTTATTAGCGACGAGGGGATGTAAATTTGGGAACGTTACCGCAAAACAGTTCGAAAGCGCCAGCGCGAGATCGGTGCCAAACGCCGAATTATGGCGTTGAGCCGCTACTCCCTTACCTTGACGCGCTGCAAGCGTCATTCGGTCGGAAACTGCTCATTTGGGAGAGCGCACGCGGTGAAGGCTACTTGGAGGGTTATCTGCGTAAGGCAGGGTATGAGGTTCACGGTACGGACATTGAGACGGGCGACGATTATTTTAAAACGATGGATTGGCGTTACGATTGCGAGGTCACTAATGTTCCGTTCTCGCGCAAAATTGATTGGCTCCAACGTGCCTGTGAGCGCGGTAAACCCTTCGCGCTGCTCATGCCGAGTAACACACGCTTCACCGTAGCGGGGCAATATCTCGTCAATAAGTACGGGATTGAAATGCTCTCACCGATCCAGCGCCTCGATTACAAAATGCCCAACGGGTCGTGGGACGGCACAGCACAATTCCATTCAAGCTGGCTATGCCGGGGCTTGGGGTTGGGTAAGCAGATTACAGACGTTGAAATTCTTAAGGGTAAGGCGCGCGTGAAGGCTATCGCTGATGGTACTCACGTTTCGAGGGTTGACTGATGAGCTTCTCAACCGCCCTGCGCCACGTTGAAGCCTATCCCGAGGGTTACAGCTTTAACTACGACCCCAAGCGTCAGCGTTGGGTAGCGATGTATCACACGCTAGCCTTCCGTACCACTGTTGAGGGTCGCAGCTTCAGCGCTACCATCGAGGAGTTGTACCGTAATGTGAGCGCTAAACGTAACCACGCAATGATCATATCAATCTGAAAGTTCCCACTTGACATAACTTCGGGACTTTGCTAGAATAGAGTTATAGCATCCACTTTCGAGATGCTTTAAAAGTTTCCCTATCTAGGGAGAAGGTTAAGAGCCATATGTTAAACTTTGACGCTTTTGCTGAGCAGGTCGCAACGGAGGGAGCTACACAGGGTAATAACGTTCTAGTGGGTCGTATTGGTAAAGGCGTAACGGATATTCGTTGGGTCGTGCCAGTTGACGCCGATCAGAATGATCTTGGGCAGAGTTACCAGGACGTGTTCGTTGGAAGCGGCGTCGTGGGCAAGCCGTCAACCAAGATGGTAATCTACGCACTTGTCGCAGCCGCACCTACGGCTGAAGGGAATAAGGGCTTTTATCCTTTTGGTTTTGACGGGAACTACGAAAAGGTGCAGTTCGAAGAACTTATCGCGCACGCTGATAAGTTCGGGCGTGGTCGCCGTGTGGTGGCGCTGAGTCTTCCGAGCACCCTGCGCGATGCGCTGATGGAAGCGGCACAGGCGGTCGATGATCGCGTGACAGTGGTGAACTTCGAAACCGGGGAAATCGTCAGCGTGGGCGCGGTCTATCGCCTCAAGCGTGAGGGCGAGGGTCAGAAGAACACGTCCTACAGCGCCGTCGCGGTGAACCGTAAAGCGGACGTGGCTGCGGTGGACGCCTTGATCGGCGTTGGGACGAAGGTTGTCCCGCCGCAGGAGCCGTTGAGCGCTGTGGCTGAGAAGCTCCGCGCTTCGACCGCTGAGAAGCTCCGCGCCAGTTCAGGAGGTGAAACGGTCAAGAGCCAGTTCTAATCTTCATAACTTAGCGAGGCTGGGTGTCTCGTACCGTACTTCAGAGCCGCTAAGACGTACCTTAGCGGCTCTGACTTTAAAAGGATGCTAACGTGGATAAATTGAAACTTTTCGATGACTGGTTAGAATATTCAAACTTTAAGGATGAAGTGCTGCGGGAAAGTCCCGACGTTGAGGTATGGACGTTCCGCGAATGGTTTAACTTTTATCACTTTGGGATTTTAGACTCAGGAGAGCTGTAACATGGAAATTCGAACGAAGGAAAGTCTACCCGCTACAGTTGCGGAACGCTGGAAAGAGCAGCGCTATAATTTTGAAGCGGATGAATGGCTCCCCGATCCGTATCACGAGGACGGTCACGCTAAATCCATCTATAACCAGTTCCTCGCGCTCAATCCGCTTACGGCTGAGGGCGTTGAGGAAATCATAGGGAACGACTCGTGGACGACGCTCTACTGCTCCGAGTGTAACGGCGAAGGCTTTGACCACGTTATCGTGTTCGAATCATGGGACGGCGAGGAAGTTACGCTCTGCCGTGAGTGCTTCGGTAAAAGCGTCGAGATGGTTCTAGAGTTCGAAACAGGCGACGAGCCGGAAGTAAGCGCCGAGGATATACTTAAGACGGTTGCTACGCTCGAACCGTATCAGCACGTTAAAGCGTACACGCTTAACGCCGACCCACTTAAACCGTTGAACTCTAAGTTCGAAGCCAGTTCGGTTAACCAGAGCGGCGGTATCACGGCTGGAGAAGTGAATACGCTATGATCCACGCCCTAACGTGCTTCGCTATCGGCGTCCTCGCGGCGTATGGGTTCGCGCTAACCTGCTACGCCTTATTCGGTGTTTTGGGTTGGTTCGCTCGAACGCTTTTGAACGTTGCGGAGTAACCAACCTTGACTCCTGAGAAAAAAGTTGAGGAAGCGATTAAGGCGTGGGTACGCGCTCCGGCGCAAGGCGGCTGGTGCGTTAAAATCCACGCCGGAGCCGAGCAGGGTAAAGCCACGCTGGACTTACTCGGAGGTTTGAACGGTCGCCCGTTCTTAGTTGAAATCAAGAAGCCCGGTGAAGTTGGCTCACCGATGCAGGACGCCCTCGTTGAGCGCTCGAAGCGCGAGGGCTATATCAGCGCTGTCGTTGATAGTTTAGATGAGTTTAAGGGGTTATTTAATGAGTAAATTCAGGGTGCTTATCGCCTGCGAGTTCAGTGGGGTTGTTCGTGAATCATTTAAGGCGCGGGGCTGGGATGCGTGGTCGTGTGATATTCTTCCCACTACGCAACCGGGGCAGCATTACCAGTGTGATGTACGCGAAGTGCTTAACTCTGACTGGGATTTGATGATTGCCCACCCGCCCTGTACTTATCTCTCGAATAGCAGCGTGTCACATCTCTATCTGAGTAAGCACAAAGTTAATGGGATCGACCCCGACCGCTGGAGTCTGATGCTGGAGGCGGTGGAGTTTTTCAGACTCCTTTATAACGCGCCGATCCCGCGTATTGCGGTGGAGAATCCGGTTATGCACGGTCACGCAAAAGAGCGAATCGGGGTTATGCAAAGCCAGGTCGTTCACCCCTGGCAATTCGGGCATAGGGAGCAAAAGCAAACCTGTCTCTGGCTGCGTAACCTTCCAAAGCTGGTACCGACTGATAATGTTTACGCCGAGATGATGGAACTACCAATTAATGTCCGCCAGCGCGGTCATTACCTGCCGCCAACCCCCGACCGCTGGGCGCTGCGCTCAACTACCTACGCGGGTATCGCAAACGCGATGGCGAATCAGTGGACGAAGGTGATGGAGAGTTAAGTTATGGAACTTTGGCAGCATCAGCGCCGAATGTTAGATTTTTCTAACTTTGGCAGCGCTGAGGATTACACGCTTCTCTACGCCGGAATGTCGAGCGGTAAAACGCTGGTCGGGTTGGAGTATGCGCGCCAGTTTGAAGGCTTGAAGCTCGTCCTCGCGCCAGCTGCCGCGTTACAGGTCTGGAACGCCGACTACGCCTCGTTCTACGCCAACCCCGACTTCGAACTGCACGTTATGAACGAGGGTTCCAGCGTTCAGAAGTTTGAAAAGTTGCAAGCGTTGCAGCGTCGGAAGGCTAACGCGATCATCGTCCTAAGTTATGAGACGGCGGCGCGTATCCCCTTGAACGTGTTAAACTTCAGCGCCGCTATCGCGGATGAGGTTCAGCGCTTGGGAAGCCATAACGGGGTTCAGAGTATGAAGATCGCGGCTGAACTCGCTAACGTTCCGCATAAGGTTGCGATGAGCGGCACGATCTACCATGATGGGTACGAGCGCCTGTACGGTATCACACGCTTCCTCGATTGCTACGTCCCCGCCTCTAAATCGGCGCACCCGCAAAGCCGCATCTTTAATCACTGGAACGACTTCCTACGCGACTACTGTAAAACCTTTCTCAAAGGCTATACACCAATCATTATCGGTTATCGTAACGTCGAGAAGTTAGCCGCTAAGATTAAGCCGTTCACGCTCGTAATTAAGACTGAGGATGTGGTCGCGCTACCGCCTTATACCGAGCGCGTCTATAAAGTTCCCCTAAGTCCTAAAGTTCGTAAGGTTTATGACTCGATTGAAGCGGATGGCGTTGCAACGGTTGAGGGCGCTACCCTCCTCGCGCCACACGTCCTGACACGTACTATCCGGCTTCAGCAAATCGCCAGCGCTGGGGTGCTGGTCGGTGAGGATGGTTCCGAAGTCTGCTTTGACATGACGCCGCGTTTGGATGTGTTGAGTAACATCCTTGAGGACTTGGATGAACTTCCGTGCGTCATCTTTACGAAATATACTAGGGAGGTTGAGCTAATCACTGAGCGCTTAAGTAAGATGGGTGTAAGTTACAACGTCCTTACTGGGTCGCTTAATCAGTACGAGGCTTGGAAGGATGGCGAATCGCGTGTCCTCGTTGCGAATCTCAGCGCCGGATCAGAGTCAGTACGTTTAGAGCGTGCCGCGCATCTTATCCGTTGGAGCGTGGGCTATTCGCTTAAGGAGTTCGTTCAGGCGAATGGACGTATCCGGCGCTACGGACAGAAAAGCGCAACCGTCCATTATCACTCGATCGTAACCGAGGACACAGTGGACGAGCAGCTTTATGAAGTTTTACGTGCTAAAAGTTTAGACGTGTCCGAACTCGATGAACTCTTAAAGGATTGAGCCATGATTTCTAAATCCGACGTTCGCAATACCCAGCTTGTCCAGTTGAGCGCCCTCGTCACTGACCGCCTTTCGCGCCGACCGATTAACGCTGACATAGTTACTCCCGTTGACGTTGAAGGGTTGGATGAGGACGTAATCGCGCAGGTGCAGCGCGACTTTGAACATGGGGGCTGGATCGTCACGCGCAAGAGTGATAAGCTTTGGTTTAGCTAAAGGGGTTCAAAATGCTCACGTTGTTCTACATCATTATCGCGCTGGCGTGCGCCTGCTTCATCTACTTCGTTTATAACATCGACTCGGACGACGGGTATCGTTAGGACGTGCTCAACTTAATCCGAAGTTTAGTTTATTACTTAATCTTACTAACTCTGCTTTACTTGTTCCGGTTCGAACTTTACCACTTGACAGGCTACGGCTTAGCGCTTATACTACCTATCATCGTTTTGCGCCAGATTGAGCTAAGACGCAATCTGAAACGGCGGGAGCGCGGAGGACGAGCAGGCTTTATCTACACGTTCTCGGATATAGGTCAAATCCTTCCGAGCGTCAAGATTGGACGGGAAACGGTGAAGGGTGAGCGGATGAAGTCGCATAGAACTTCAGCGCCGTTTGGCTGCATCGTCTGGGCAACCTTTTGGGTTGGCGACTCGGTCTACGCAGAGTCATACCTTCATCGGCGCTACCACTGGATGCGGATCAGCCGCAGGTTCGAATGGTTCATCATTCTGAACCCACTAATGTTAATCGACTTGATCTTACTCGGCAAGTTTAATAAGAAAAGGCGTTAACTTATGCAGCTTAACAACTTATCCAGTCTAGCCGAGGCGTTCGGAATCTTTGCGAAATATGGCGTTGGCTACACGCAGGTCACGGCGCATAACGGGAACTTAGCGGTAGCGCTGGACGCAAACCGCATGAGCCTGAGCGATATAAACCGCCTCCGCGCTCTGGGTTGGCACTATAGCACGATGACCGGATTCTACTTAAGCGTCTAAGAAAGGTAAGAACTTTGACCTATTCAGCGTCGGAACTCAAGTACCACGCTCAACTGCGTAGCCGCATTGCGCGTTTACGTAAAGGCATGTCCCGGCGCGTCTTTCGAGCCCGGAACGCGGACACAAGGAACTTGATCGCTCAGCGCTTCGCCACGCGCATCATGGAGCTTCAACTTCAACTCCCCAGCGCTTACGCCGAACTTCCAGACGTACTCGCGTTAGAGGCTGGTAACTTTATCCCGGTGAAACGTTTAAACGCGAGTACGGTACTTTATAAACGCGGAACTAACCTTGAGAGTGTTTCCGTTGAGCGCCTCTTCCGACCGGACATTACGAACCAGTTCGCGTATCTATTTAAGTAGGGGATTCAACTTTGGAAGATGAAGAGTATTACATTATCCAGTACTTTAGCACCCTGTTTGGTCGTGACACTTGGCTAATATTCGGAGAGAAGTGCATTGATATTTTCGAAACTAAAGAAGCAGCAGATCAAGAGCGTGTAACTAACCCTTTCTTTAAAGGACGTGAAAGCTGTACGGTAAAAGTTACAACAGTTTACGAGGTACTTTAATGGTTAGTTCAAGCCAGCGCAAAGTTACGGATAATGACGTAAATATAGCGACAATGGTTTTAGGTGGGTGCAATCACCTTCCGTATGCTGAGGCGATACGAACAGTCAGCGCGCAAACAGGATATACGGTTAAAACTGTCTATGACATGGTTTATCGAGCTAAGAATGACCCGCGTGTGACACAGCGGCTTATCAATCTGGGTGTGTTGCGCGAACCTGATCCACCCGACCTAAGCGCCATACTGGGTGACGCTCGAATTGAAGCGTTAGAACGTGACGCGCCTCAGCCTGTCGTTCCGAACGGTCATTACGTTAAAGGTGTATCGAGCCTAGTTGATGAAGCTGGCAACGTTACCGCTCAGTGGATTAAAACGGATACGGAGAAGGCGAGTTACCTTAACGCTTTAAACGCAATCATCGATTCGCTTTCCGAACGGGTTGTCCCGCGCGAACCGATAGCACAAAGCACCTTAGACACTTCATCCGAGTTCCTCGCGCTCTACGTCGTCGCAGACTGGCACTTGGGGCTTTACGCGACCGCGCAGGACGGCGGCGGAACGTGGAATTTAGCGCTAGCCGTTAAAACTTATAAGCGCGTGATCGATGACCTGGTAGCGCGAACCCCCGCAACCTCCGTAGCGCTGATAGCGAATGTGGGTGACTTCCTTCACGCGGATAACGGTACGAATAGAACCCCTAAGTCAGGCGCGGCGCTGGACGTGGATGGGCGCTGGTTTGAAGCGGTCGTAGCCGCCTTCGATCTGATCGAGTACCTGATCGAGCGCGTGGCGGCGCATCACGACGAGGTGGACGTAATCTGGTTGGCGGGGAACCACGACCTACACACGGCGCAGGTCGTTCAAGCCGCATTGATCCAGCGCTATAAACTTGATCAGCGGATCAACGTGATCCCGACGCCGAACGGGATGTACGTCTATGCGTGGAACGAAGTTGCGTTAGGCTTCACGCACGGGGACACGTTGAAGGCGGCGCAGCTTCCGCTCCTGATGGCGGTCAAGTACCCTGAAATCTGGGCGCAGACCGCGTTTCGCGTCTTCCACTCTGGTCATTTTCATCACACGCGCGTGCAGGAGTTTCCCGGCTGTATCGTGGAAGTGCATCAGGCACCGACCCAGCGTGACGCATGGCACGAGGGGCAAGGCTACGCGGCGCAGCGTTCAGTCAAGAGCATCGTTTATAACGCGAATAGTGAGTATTCCCGCGCTATCGTTAACTTAGGAGCTTGATCCATGTTCAGACTTTGGTACACGCTAAGACTCATTCTCGTTCTCTGCGTCGTCGGGTTGGGCGTTCGCGCGCTGGACTTACAGGATGGTTTAGGCGCAACGCTCAGCGTAGTGGGGTTGATCGCGCTCTGGGTTGACCTGATGCGCGGGTATAACCGCCCCAGCGCCAGCCCTACAGCTTACTGGATTGAGGACGTTAAACGCTACGAAGGCACGAACTCGATTACGCCTGAAGAATGGAAACGCTTAACCTTTCACGCTACCCTTAAAGGAGACGCGCTCGATGATTGACGCGCCGAACGTTGAACCGACCGATAATTTCAACCCCGACGACCCGCTTCAGTGGTATTTTGGCATGCTAGAGATTTTAGACCGCGCCGTTCTCGCCTCGGATGAGATCGAGGTTCAGGGCTTGGGCGCGGAAATAGCCCCAGTTCTCGCGCTAACGGGTGAAGCGGCAGCGCGGTTGAGTGAGTGCGTGCGCCACTTCGTTGAGCACGAGTTGATTTACGAGCACAACGTCAAGGATGACGGGCTAACGCTGGTGGAGTTCCAGGTGCTCATCAACGTCTATATCACGTATCAGGCAAAGTCTGATCCGATCATGCGCGAGGGCTATGATGAGCGTTTCTACCGCGCAATTGATAATCTGGTGCGCCGAGGCTTGATCCTCGATGACTTTGGCTGGCTGAAACCTAATATCGTTTAGAAAGGTTCTAACGTGATCTATCGTTTCGAAATTCTCACCGAGGATGACATGTACGAGGGTTGGGCGCATACGCCCGAAGATGCTCACGCTTTCAGAGTTTCGCGCCTATCGCGCAAGCGGTATGATGGGTCGTCAAATTATGGAACTTGATAAACAACGCTACGATGAGTATATGGCTGATTCTGATGAGGACGGACAGTTTATCGGAGACGCCGCCGACGCTTACAGTTAGGGGTTCTAATGCAGCAAATTGAGTTCACTCGTAACCTTGAGTCTGAAGCTCTCGGTAAGAACCCTAAAACGCTTAATACTACGCTTTGGGAACGCACCGCTGGTACGCTTGAGGATTTGGTGCGCTGGGGCTACTGCGAAGGTCGGACGTTTGCGGCGGGGTTATTCGACCCAGCGCCGTTACGCCCCGATGAGATCACACCACGAACGGCGGAACGTTGGGTCGGTTCGGATATTATCATTATCGACGTGGATGATGCTGAAGGTTGGACGCTTGAACAGGTACTTAACTTGGAATTTAACGTTAAGTACCTTGCCGCCGCCTTCCCATCGTCGCGCTATCGACCGGATTATATCAAGTTGCACCTGATTTACGTATTGGATAACCGAGTTACAGACCCAACGCAATACCGCGAAGTGGGGCGTTATATCGCGTCCCAGCTTGAAATTAAGATTGATACGTCAACGCTCACGCCAAACCAGCCGCTCTTTGGGAGCGTGTTTACCGACCCAACCATGCTAGGCGTGGAACGCAAGCTCGATTCGGAACTTGTTTACCTTAACGCTAACGCTCAGACCGTACTACCGCATGAGGCGTTGGCGGCACGTTTAGCGCAGGGCGTCTACCAGCCGAGCGTAGAGCCTGCTAATCAGTTTAACCCGGACGAGAGTTTAAGCAAACGCGTTAAAGCCCATTATGAGGCGCCCCACGCGGTACGGACGCGGGTCACGCTCGAAGCCTTACATTACGCGCTCACGCCTGAGTGGGGCGAACTCGGACGCGCGGAGCGGCTGACCTTAATCATGTCAGCGTTCGCAGGCTCGAACGATACGCTGGTGCGTGATGCCTTTCTCAACTTCGACTCGCCGCGCTGGAACGAAAGTTCCCAACGCGCGAACCTGAGCGCATGGTGGGCTACGCATCAACCTAAGCCGCATGGTTTAAGCGTAGCAACTCTGTTCTACATGGCGCGGCGTAAGGGCTGGTTACGTTATAGCGCTGTCGAACTGACCGGGGCTGAGCAAATCTACTCGGAAGAGATCGCGGATTGGCTTACCGAGTTAAACCCGATCCCGAACCGGATGCTGCTCAAGTCAGGCACGGGAACGGGTAAGACGAAGGGTGCGATTGAACTTTTGAAAGTTTTAGGCGTTCCCAAGTCGATCTTTTTCGCGCCCAGCGTCAAGCTCTGTATGGCGTTAAGCGGGGCGCTCACTCGCGCAGGCGTCGAGAACACGCTCTACATCGAGAAAAATCGCACGAAGGATGGTGAGACGCTTCGCAACGCCCAGGTGCTCGTTACAACGTTGCAGACGTTTGCGACGAAGGTTCTGAACCTGGTGGACGTGGCGACGTATGAGTACGTGGTGATTGACGAGTCGGACGAACTCTTTAGCAGCTTTGTCAGGTCGGGGATCGGTGCGAAGATCGGTCACGCTTCGCACGTTACACGAGCGCAAGCTACGTCAGGGCTGGACGCGCTGAGTAAACTCTGTAAACTTTCAAAATATGTACTCTGCTTCGACGGAACCGCGACGAACTTGAGCCGCTATTTACTTGAGGCGCTGAGTGACCAACCCGTCAAGTTGTACCATAATACCTATACGCGGGATAAGGCGTCGGTGACGTTAGCGCCCGACCTGAACTCGATCCGTGACGCCGCTTTTAACGCGGTCAAAAGTGGACTTAAGGTTGTGATCGCGACCGATACGAAGGAAGAGGCGGAACTGCTGGAGCATGTGATCACGTTGGGCGGCGCAGCACGTCGGGACGAGTTGATCAGGATTACGGGCGATACGATCCACGATAAGCGCGTGAACGCCTTCTTTAAGGACGTGGAACAGGGCGCGAAGGATTACCGCGTCGTACTTTATAACTCTGCGATGGGTTCGGGCGTGAGCATCACCGAGACGTGTCCCGACGTGCTGATCTTCATCGGAACTTACCTCACGCCGCGCAAGCTCATTCAGATGCTCAACCGCTACCGCGTTCAGTCGCGGGTCTACGCCTATATCGCGCCGAGGGAAAGTTTGTACGGCGCGACGGTCGAGGAGCGTTACCAAACGCTGCAACATGCGATTACGCAGGAGGCGAAGCTGAGTGGCTTGGAAGTGGCGCAGCGCGTCAAGTTAAGCGAGGTCGTCACCCACGCGGCACTTTTAAGCGCGCAGGACGAGTTTGACCAGCTTCGCAGCGTCCGCGACTTCATGATCCGCCTTTTAAGTGAGGACGGTCGAGACGTGTACCACTCGAAGCGCACGAACTTAAGCCGCGAAGTGACCCAGGCGCTTGAAGCGGCGAGGAACCTGCTCAGTGAGTTGGATGAGCGCGTATTGAATGGCTGGCGCGAGGTACCCGCGCTCAAGCGTGATGACGTGGTACCGGAAGGCTATGATGGTGAGAAAATCGCTAAAGGTGTACTACATAACATTATCGCGCAGGAAGTACCCGATTACGCGCTCAAGGCGGAGCAGCTACGCTTGAATGATGAGGAACTAGCCCTCGCCGTGCTACGCTTCCGAAAGTTCAAGTGGACGCTTGATAAGTTTCTTAAACCTGAGACGCTGTTAACGTTTGCATCTGGGGAGTTAAGCGACTCGCGCAAAGAGTTAGTCACTCTCAAGCTGTACATGGCGCGGGTGGAACTGCTAAGTCTCGTCGGTTACTTAATCCCCGACGTGACCAAGACTTACGCGCTAGAAGAGTTAGTTGGGGCTAAAAAGTTCATCGCGGAAGTTGAGGCACGTCAGCCTGTCTATAACTTAACCGCGTCGAACTACCTGAACTATGAGGCTGTAGTTGAGCGCGAAACCGAGACAGGTGAAATCGCCTTGAAGTTAGGAAACGGGGTCTTAAAGTCGGTCGGATTAAGTTTAAAGCGTAAGAACGGGAAAAGGCTGGAAGGCGAAACGCGCCAGCGCGAGGTTTATGTGGATGGCGTGGACGAGCTACTGCTTTATCTCACGCTGCGGGGTGGGTTCTTTAAAGAGGGTGAACATGCCACGTTAGAGTTTAATCCGCAGAAGTTTGAAGGGCTGACCGAGCAAATCAAACTTGTATCGAAGCGTTTCAGCGGCTTAAGTAAGGAGGATCAGGCGGAAATACTACTCACCATTCAGACGTTGGATAACGTTAGCCTTGAAGAAGCAGTAACTTTACTCGAAAGCAAGCGATTTTAACTAGGAGAACTATCTTGGGTGCTAAATTCGACAAGCTGAAAGAACAGTACGACGATTTGAAAGAGTTCACGTATTCGGTAATAGCAAAACGGGATGAATATTACCATCTTTTAGGCAATATTTACGTTGCTAGTACCGAACTTAAAGGGGTGCCACTCTCTGACCTGCCCGTTGCGGTTGCAGCGAAGTTCAAGCGTGACCGGGATCGGATTAATCAGCTTGAGAATGAGAAAGGCGACTTGCTTGGTGAACTTGAGGAACGCGATAAAGAGATTGCGGAGCTGAATAAACAGCACGTTAAATCAAAGAACGCCGAATCTACGCTTGAAGGGCTTCGGGAGTTTCTGAACGATTTAAACGACTTAGAACAGAATGGTATAAAGGTTAAGGATTGGTTTGAGCCAGACGGTAACGAGGGCGAAGCGGCTGACGACGGGTTCGAGGATGATGAAGTTGAGGAGGACAAACTAAAGTCTAAAACACTGACAACCGATGAATTTAATAAATGGTGGCGAGATAAGATTAGCCAACCACAACCCGTTACGCCTTACCCCGCGCGGATACCTCAACATCCGCAGATTGAGCGTGTATCACGAGCAATATGGGTAACTTATCCATCAACTACGCCGAACACGATTAGTTAGACTTCTAAGGCTGTCAGCTTTTCGGAGTTGACAGCCATTTTGATTCGTGCTAAAGTAGATGAATTGATTAACTTTAGGAGCGTTCAAATGTACATGCTCGTGCGCTATACGGATGCAGAGGAAAGCGCCTACGCCACAGTTATTCGCGTTGCGGGGCATCGCCAGCCGCTCCAATGGCACGTCAACAGGTTCGCGCCGGGAGCGCGTTGGAACGAAACTAAGACCCGCGCTGAGGCGGCTGGAGAAGATGGCGACGTGGCTTACTTTGGCATTGAGAGCGTTATAAGAATTGACGGGTACACGCTATGACTAATAAACTTTCTGAACGTCAACTCGCGCGGCTGAAGGAACTCTATAATAAGTTTCTGGATGACCAACGCGGCGCAGGTCATTTAGAACCAGATTTAAAAAATTCCGGCTGGACATATTCACATGATCTACGCACAGATTTGAGCTTATTCAAACGTGGACTGGTTACGTATCGTGGTGTACCCGGCGATATTTGGCACCCCGCAGAGTTTCGTATTCTTAAAGCAGGTTATGAAGCTCAGAAGGGCTAAGTATGAACCAAGACTATCAAAGCGGTAAGGCAGTAGGTTTAGTTTTTGATGGAACGCTTACGATTGAGCCGCTTAACTCATGCTGGGAACGTAAAAACGAAAACGGTTACACGTACACCTATACGAGTTTTACGTTTGACGAGGCTGGTAAAGTTGCTCGTCAGAACTATGACTACCATCTACTCTCTCACGGCGTAGTATGGGTTCTGCACCTGCCCGAAGGTGGTTATGCGTTGCAGCGGGTAAATGGCGATTGGGAAGAGTATAAAATCTGCGAAATTGTCGTTAAAAATATTGAAACGAGTTAACTTATGCTCATCACCAACCGTTCCGAATTTGACGAAATGCTCAACGCCGTGTCCCGCTCGAAAGAGGGAAGCGCGTTCCTAATCCCGTTAATACCAGATCAGTTTGCCATAATTGACGAACTGGATTTAGATTTAGCTGAGTTTACTTGGCGGGCTAAATTCTGCCCCAATTATGCCAATGGAGGTAAGTACAGAGCACAGCGCGGGTACCAAAAAGAAGGTAAGAAAGGCACTATATTAATGCATCGTGTCATTTTAGCGCGTGTCGTCGGGCGCGACTTGGAACGCAATGAGTTAGTAGATCACGCCAACGGCGAACCGTTAGATAATCGTCGTGAAAATCTGAGAGTAGCGACACAAGGTGAAAATAGTCAAAACTCTCGTAGGCGCAAAGATAACCAGTCAGGGTATAAAGGCGTATACTGGATGCAGGAAAGGCGTAAGTACGCAGCGCAAATCACCTATAATAACAATCAAATGTATCTGGGCTTATTCGATGATCCAGTCGAAGCAGCAAAAGCGTATGATACTAAAGCGCGCGAACTATTTGGCGAATTCGCTTTAACGAATTTTGGAGTGTAGTTTATGCTAATAACTTGTCGTTCGGAATTTAACGAGATGGTTAACGCCGTATCTCACTCTAAAGTTATTGCGGTCGACTCGGAAACTAATGGTGTTAGCCTGCGGCACGGTGATTACGTGGTCGGTATCAGCGTCTACACCGACTTTAACGATAAAACCTACTACCTACCTATTGCTCACGGTGAGGGTCGAATTAGCGATAAGCCCTATACCGAGTTTAAACGCTGGGATAATTCAAAAAAGAGGGCTTACGCCGAGCACGTTTATAACACGCATTTACGCGCTCAGGTTCAAAGGGCTAACATGCCCCGCGCTTGGGTGGATGAGTTAATCGCCGTATGGCTCAAACCCGAAACGCACGTCTTTCACAATGCAACGTTCGACTTGACGGCGCTGGGGAACTTGGGCTTCCCCATGCCGCCTAACTTAGAAGATACCATGATTATGCTGAGCGTGATTAACTCGGATTGGTCGGGGGACGTTGCGACGGGAACGGTACCACGTTACCTCATGCCCGATACGGGGAAGTACGAAGCTGGTAATCGACGCTTGAAGTGGCAGGCTCGACTCTTTGGCTTAGCTGACGCTAAAGCGGGTATTGACGAGCTAAGCGAGAACGTTCTTAAGTTGAACGGGCGGCTTAACGCGCTTGGAACTGAGTTCCTCGGTAAAGCTGACTTAGGCATGACTAAGGATCATCCCGCAGTAGCGTTTATCTGGATGCTTGAGCCACGCGAAGTAAGTCTCTACGCCGAGGATGATACCCGTCTAACTTACCTGCTTTGGCAGCGTATCAACGAACATCTTAAAAAGTGGGACGACGTAGCATTAGCGGCGAAGTATAACAAGTTCATGAGCCGAGTGGCTTACACGATGGAGCATCACGGCTTCAAACTCGATACAGCACGGGTTGATTCGATGCTTGCAGCGTCTAAGGTGGAATTAGAGCGTTTAGAAGGTGAAATCGCCATAGCGACACACTCTATCGTGCATAACCCATCTTCACCCGCGCAAGTTAAAGCGTACCTTAACGCGATTGGGTTAGATATTGAATCGACCGCTAAGGCTGAGCTTGCTAAGATTTCAGGCGTTCCAGCGCTGGACAGTATTACTTTCTATCGTAAAATGGTTACGCTTGGAACGGTGATCGAGAAGTGGCGCACCAACGCGGTACACGACTTCATCCATCCCGAACTTAGAGTCGCGGCGGCTTCAACCGGGCGCTCTACGTCTGGAAGTGAAATGTTCGGGAATCTGCAAAACGTGGCGCGGGTGGATGAGAAAGACGTGATCCAGCCCAAACGAACCCTCCTAAGCCCAGCACCTAACACATTACTTTTTGACGTAGACTACGCGGCGCTGGAAATCCGCATCGGCGCGTGGGTCGCTGAAACGCTCATCGGTGAAGGTCGGGACTTAACTTTAACGAAGCTGGTCGAGGCGGATGAGGATATGCACCTTTACACGATGGAAGTGTCGGGAATTTACGACATCATTCTAAAGGGGCTAAGCCCATCTGACTGGCTTCGGAAAAATGGTTACAACGTGGACGCGATTGACGATCCGAAGAAATACTTTATCAAGTACATCGCGCGGTACAAGGCTAAAACGACTAACTTTGCCTGTATGTACGGCGCTGGCGTGCGCGGGATCGTCAAAGCCGTAGGTTGCACGGTTGAGGAAGCCGAGGTACTTTTGAAAGGCTTTCACCGTGCTTACCCCGCTATTCCGAGAGCGATGGAGTACCTCCAGAAGTTGGCGCTTAAGCCGCGCAAGTTCAGCGAGTTCCACGACGAGTTATCCCTTTACATTAAATATCCTGTTAAGGGATTAGAACTTAAACGAAAGTATTCCTACTACCCCAGCGTGGCGTATAACGCTTCAGGCGGTAGCTGGAACCCGCAAGCGTCAGCCGCGCGGGGGGCGTTTAATAGCGTCGTTCAGGGTTCGGGTGGCTTGATCATGTTTAACTCCATTCTGAACTTTCACGAGGAGTTCGGGGTCGCGTCCTACGAGTGGCAAGGTAATGAACGCGTTTATGACTATTCAAGCGGGTTAGTTGTACCCTGTGCGTCGGTGCATGACTCGGTTATCTTCGCGCTCAGACCACAGGACGCGCCCAAAGTTATCCCGCGTATGCGTGAAATTCTGACCGATTACGAAGTCCGTCCGCGTCTGGATGTGGGCGTTGATTACGCTGAAGTTGGAAAAAGCTGGGGAGAGGTAAGCGAGTGGGGGAATTGATGAACTTCAAGATTAACGATTACGTCAATGCGTTGCGCGATCTGGACGCCGAAGTACCTAGAAGTTCAATCGGACGCGTGATCGACGTGGTAGGTGAGCGCATCTTAGTGAGCTTCTGGAACGGTAATATGAAGTCGCAAGGTAATCACTCGAAGCGCTTATGGCTTAAAGCAGGCGATGTGAAACTTAATTTAGACGTGAAAGGTTAGGAACGTGGAAGAGTTCTATACGATTGAGATACGAAGTTACAACTATCCAAGCGGTGAAGTTCATTGGACTGAGTTAAATTCAAACGAAGCGGGTGACGTACTTGAGTTTGAGGGGGAGGATGAAGCAAAAGATTATCTGTTGGAACGTGATAACATTTTCGCGGGGTGCCGTTTCAGGGTTATGAAAAATTACCGGATGAGGATTTAAACGTGATCAACGATACCACGCACAACTTTAACCCTGAGCACTTTGACGAGGGACTCTATCAGGAGTTCCGACGCAGCAACTATTTCAACTATACCAAGTTCTTAGAGGATAGGGCGCTGGAAGTTGAACAGGCGAGGTTTAATGAACAGGTGGCGCGTGAAAGGGTTGAGGAGCTTAAGTTAGAAGTTGACCGACTTACTGATGAGCTAGACGAAACCAAGTGGAATTTAAAGTTCACGAATGAGATACTTGGTTGAATCAAAAACGACCTTCCCAACGTTGGGAAGGTCGTTTTACTTTAAAAGCCTCAAATTCGCGATTTAAGCCACGCTATAACGCTCTAACGCCCACTCTATCACGTAGCACCCCTAAAACGCTCTAGACCCCCTTAGCGTGTCAAGAAAGGGCATCCTGGAGCGTTAGTACGCTACAACGTTGCAGCCGAGCCGCGCTACCACGTTAGCCATTCACAACGTTTTAACCATTTGAATTAATTTAAACGCCCCCGTTGCGGTCGGTGCGGGGCTGGAGCGTTCATGCCGTTTTGAATTGTTTCAATTTTCAAACTTAAGGGCTTTTCTAACTTATTATGCGTTACTATTAACGGGAGCGTTTTTTGTTTATATATAATTTTTTAAAAAGTAAAAAACGCTCCCGCTCTTATGAACTCATAATACTTTTGAGGGGAGAAACTTTTTAGCGTTTCCGCCCTTAAAATTGTTACGAAAAACAAACTTTAGAGGTTTAACCTGTTACATTGACCCACTTGGGGCGGCTCAGAACGTTCCCAAACCGCCCCTGAGTTGAGTTATTCGAACGGCGTCAATTTCACGCCGGGTTTGAACGTTACCTCGGTTGAGCCGTCCGGGTGCTTCAGGACGGTGTCGATCACGTCACCAAGCAAATCCTTCAAAACGGCTTCAGTCGGGGTGCTAAGCTGCCCCGGCAGGGCTTCAACCGCGACCGCCTTACCATCCTCATACGCAATACCGAGGATGATGGAAACCGCCACGCCTGTAATCGCGGTCATGAGCTCGGTCTGGTAGAGCGCGAGGTCGGGGACTTTCGTGACGAGGAAGTTGAAGATGATACCGATCACGCCAACGATAAACTTGCGCGACTTGAGCAGCGCCACAAAGGGCGAGATGACAGGTTTCGGTTCAGGTTCAACCACGATGGGTGGTTCGACGGGCAAAGTGGGGAAGGCTGGAATATTACTCATTTGGAACTCCTTAATTAAGTGTAACCGTTGTGGAAGCGTTGAACTTGAGTGAAGCCTTGAACGCGCTCAGCTTCGCATCAATCAGCGCGTTAACTGCCGTAGATTCAAGGGCGCTGAGCATATCCTCACTCGGTGCAGGTGGGTCAACTGGCGGATCGTCGGGGGGATCGATCGGGGGCGTAACTACGCTGCCCCACTTGGGTAACTCGTGGCGCGCAATCGTGTAGGGCAGGTCGAACATCGCTTTAACGCCTGTCGCGTTATCCGCCGCAATCTGCCAGACCCATTCCCACGCCTGGAACCCGACGAGTTTGGGATACGAGGTTTTAAGTTGGGGAACGATCTGATCCCACTTGACCGCGTTAGGAACGTCCCAGCCTGCCGAACTCGCTTCAAGTCCGCCAAATTCCCACAGGAGCAGCGGTTTACCTGTTTTTACGAGATCGTCATAGTCGCCAAACGTATTGAGTTTGACCGGACGTTCGGACGTTGAAGCGTACTTATCCAACCCCACGCTATCGACATAAGCGTTGCCGGGGTAGTAGACGCTGGGGAGCATCTTATGCCACTCGTCCCACGCATGGTTCGGGCTGAAGCACCACATTAAATTGTTCAAGCCCTTAACGTTTGTCAGATAGTTATGCGTGTAAATCCAAAGCTGTTTGAACTGTTCAGCCTTGCCGCCCGTAGCTTTCCACCAGAACCAATCTCCGTTCATCTCGTGGAACGGACGCCAGAATACGGGGGCACCTGCGTCCCGCAGTTTAGCGAGTTGGAAGGCGACGGTATCAAGCTGCTGACGGAACTTTTTATTCACCGCCGTATCGGTCGTATATGCCTGAGCTAAGTTCACGCTCGATTCGGGGTTGACGCCCGCCCCGCCACCCGTGAACGGGTTCGGCATGTGCCACGAAGCATGGACGAGATAGCCTTCGCGCCATTTATCAATCATAAATTTGGTCGCGCTGTCCATCCCACCCGGCATAGCGTAGTCCATCCCCGTAATCGCGGGATACACGCCGCCCGTCTTAGCCGCAATTCTGTCAAGCTGATCCTGCGCGGTCGCGTAGTCCGTCCCGTCACCGTAACTTCCAAACTGTCCGGTCAGGACGCGCACGCCCTCACTATCCTTGAGGTACTTGAGAATTTCGGCTTTTAACTCTGCCATCGCCATACGCTTTTACTCCTTAGGGTTGACTGTCTGGAACTTTCTTCAGTTCAATATCAAAATTTGCAAACTCTCCCGCTAGCTCTTTTAACTTAGTGCAATACGCGTCATAAGCTTCTTCGGGCGTATCGAAGTAGCCTAGGTAGAGTCTTTTACCCTCGAATCCGATATGGGATGCATAAGGTTTAGTCTTTTTGTTTTTATCGAAGCTAACCCCCTTGAACCCTGTTATATTTCGTGGTGAAGGCTTATTAAAGTTGTTCTGGGTTCCGTTCGCCAAACGAAGATTCTCACGTTTGTTGTTCAATGGGTTACGGTCTTTGTGATCGACTTCTTCGCCCTTGGTTAAATCTCTTTCGAGCATTCGGCTTAGGATAACGCGATGCATTAGAATGGTTTTAATCTTCTTATTGCCTAAGTTAACGCTTCTACCCGCGTAAAATTTATCGCGCATCTTCATGGCTTGCCAACTTAGACTATTCAAATCGGAGTCTATGCTGTCAATTTCAGAAAATAAACCTCGTGTTAATTCAACTTGCATAATATAGAGTTACTCCTATTACATCGGTAATCACATATTATAACACGACTTACGCTACTAAGCTAGAGGAATTATGGCTTGGCGGGGTCTTTATCTGGAACCTTTGATGGGTCTAACTCCCCCGACTCGTACTTACTCAAACGCCGTGAGAGGTTCGCGTTCGAGTCTTGCAGGTTCTTAATTTCATCCTGCAAAGGTTTCACAGCGGCATCGACGGCAACTTTGACCGCTTCATCAACTTTAGAAGTTAACTCAACCGCGTGGCGCTCGTTAATCCGCGCAACTGCGTCGATATGATCCTGATTAAGTTCCGTAATGTCGCGCTTGAGGCTTGAGTTCTCAAGTTCTAACGTGACGGACTTGGCGGCTTTAGCCTTCGTCTCAACGAAATCTTTACGGAACTCGTTGACCATAAAGGTTAGAAGTCCAACCATCACGACGAGGAAAGGCGTAATGACAGTGTTGATTAACGGCGTAACCCACTCGTTCCCCATTAATCAACTCCCTTAAGGCGCGTGACCTCCAACCACGTAATCAAAAGTGCGATTAGCGCGATAAGTAAGAAGCAGAAGGTGTAACCACCCCAGTAAATGACCAGCGCAACGTTACTCGCGTTCGATTCGGTCGTTAAATAGTACGTCGCGGCGGACGTGTAGAAGAGATAGGGCGTACTCACGAAGAATAGGAGTAATATACTCGCCAGCCAGTATTTACGCGCCCTGTGCCAGAGTACCGCGCTGATTCCCGCTGTCAGCGCGACATAGGTTCCGAAGATGCGTAAGTCCATCCCATTCCGCTTGAGCCAGCCCAGCGTACCGCGCTCTACCCCGCGTGATTGCTCATCCGCAACCGTGAGCGCGATGAGCAGGATCACGACGATGATAACGTAGGGAACGAGCGTTACGACGTTGTGGAGGGTCTTACGCAGTTCATCCGGTTTAGGGGTTCGGAAGATGCCCGTAACCATCATAAATAAATCTCCAATTAAGCGAACGTAAGTATTGTTTCAGGGTCAATCACCTTTCCATTAGCTGCAATGCTGTTAAGTAAGCTAGTGCGAACCTGATTAGGGTTCGAAATAGAGACAGGATCACCCCCTATTACCAACTCGTAAGATAAGGCGCGGGATCAACCACTTTCTTAACTACATAGTTATCCAAACCAAGTTCCGCGTTACAGAGTGTGAGATGACAATGTACACCCGTCGCGCTCCCCGTTTCACCTGAAACGCCTAGCGGCTGCTTAGCGTTCACGCTCTGACCTTCCTTAACCCAGAGTTCCTTAAAGTGGGCGTACCAGATTTGCCAGCCTAAACCCGCATCGAGAATGCAGTAATTACCGTACCCGCGTGGGTCAACTCCGACCTGAACAATTTTACCTTCCCGCCCCGCGTAGATCACACCTAAGCCGTCACCGTCAACGCTGTCCTCACCCTCGTGCAATTGCTTCCGCGTTGGGGCGTAAGAGTAATTGCGTGGGTCGTTGAAACGTGAGGTCACGACATAGTTTTCAAACGGGGTAAAAAGTTTAAAACGCTCTACAGGCTCAACTTCAGGCGCTTGAACGTTAATACGGTTCAAATCAACGCGCCCGTAAACGCCAGCCGAGTTTTTACTTATCCCCTTCACGCGACCATCAGACGTGTACTGCCAGAGCGTGTAGGTGTTCCAGGTTCGAGGAAGTAACGGCGCGGGAGCGTTCGTGTAATGCGCCACATGAAGTTGGCACTTGGCGAACGTGTCGTCATGCTGCGTTCCGACTAAAGTTCTCCAACTTTCAAAGTTGGTATAGATAGCGGGATAGAAGCCTTTGGCGCGTTTGAACGTTTCAACGAAGTCGTACAACGCTTCAGCGTAGAGCGTGGGGCTTAGAGTTGTACTATCGCTGGGCGGCTCAACGTCTACGTCGAAGAAGTCTAACGGATAGCCTTGAGTAACTTTGAGGAAGTTATCAGCCTGAGCAGTTCCGCCTGAATCTGGTCGGAAAAAGTGGTAAGCGCCTGTACCAACCCCCACTCGTTGAGCACCTTCCACGTTATAGTTAAAGCTAGTATCCAGACCAGCGCTGCCCATAGTCGCGCGAATGATCGCGTAATCAAGCCCATCAAGTTTAGCAAGCTCCCACTCGATTAAATTGCCCAGCGCTTCCGAGCCATTGTTGGAACTCACATCCGCGATTAAACTCTGTTCGTTTAAACTTTCAAAAGGTAACGACGTTTTGAGCCGGAACTACCTCCTCGATGAACGCGCCCAGATCGTCATAAATTGCCTCAAGTTCAGCCGCTTGTTCGGCGCTCAAGCCCTCTGAGCCGCCCGAACTCGTTTCACCCACGTCGGTAAACTTCAATCCCGCCGTTGACGCGACAAAGCCCAACACGTCACCCAGTACGACGCGGTACCAGTCATAAGCACCACTTTTAAACGGAATATCCCACTTGGCTACTTCGTCTCCCGCTTTAACCGTACCAAGGATTAGCCCCGTCGTTGAGGGCTCCAGGCGTAGTCTGATCGGCGCGGACGCTGAAACTTTAGCGTGGTGCGTGAACTTGCCGTAATTAAATTCGAGATAGTTTGCCATTTTAACCCCCTTGTAGGGATACGCCGCGTTAGTCGCGGCAAAACTTAACTGAAGTTTCAGAGCGTTTCTGTATTCGAACCCTTCGGCGCGATCCCATTTCCAGACCGTGTAAGGGTGAATCTCAACCTCGTCCGGCGCGTAGACCTGAGCAACCGCATTGTTGATGAGTTTCGCGTACTCCTCCTCGCTCATCCACGTTGACCAGCCATCCACGGGCGTTTTCGACGCGGCAAACTCGGTAATGCGGCACTTCACGCCGAACTCACGCATGAACCTGCGATAGCCACCAATCGCCCCAGCTTGGATAGCTTTCGCTAGGGTATCCACGACTTCACCCGTATTCGGATCAACGTAAGTTCCCTCGTGGAAGCCCAGCTTACTTAAAGGGTTGAAGCGTAGCGCGTCGATGAAGAGCGGGAACGCCTCACGAATGAATTTAGCGCCTTCAGCATTATCGGGGGGATTTCTTACGGCGAAGTTGAAGGCACAAACGGGACGGCGGTGAAAGTTCAAACGCCTAATCGCGGCGTTGAACCATGCGCCCGTGCGCTGTGGCGTGGAAGTCCCGATCTCGTTACCGAGATAGGCTTCAGAAGTGAGTTCAGCGCCGGGGATGTTACGCTCGATCTGTAAGAGTTGATTATGAAGCGCGTCAGCATAAGCTACGGGGTCAACCCCGCGTCCGTCAAGGTCGTCGTCACCGGGCGCTCCTTCACGCACGACCGGGACGCCACCGCGACCTAGAATTTGTTGCGCTAAGAGGTGATCGTTGACGGTGACGGCGCTTTGAGCGCTCATCCTTGCGTAGACTTCCATCGAGCCATCACGCGAGTAGCCGCCTTGACTCGAAACTATATGGGGGTTGACAGGTACGGGCATAGACGCTCCTAATTACGTAAACTGTGTTACCTGCAAACCGACAAACTCGCTCTGACTTGCTAACGAACGGCAGTACACGGCAATCGTTGCCCCTGCCGCGTTGAGGATTTGCAGCTTGACTGTGTGACTACCAACACTTAACCCGCTGATCTTGACAGGTGCGGACCCGCTGAGCGCATTGGGGAATGAACTATTTGGGGTGCATCCCCCTATCGGGACGACCGACGGCGTGCCGCCGCTATCAATGACTAGCTGTGCACCAACCTGCGACCCGGAGCTATTAGCTAAGACCACCCCGCGCATTGAGAACTCAACGATACCGCTGCCGCCAGATGCGACGGTGAAATTCTGATTTGCAAAGATGTCGAGTGTGCTGCTGACCGTGACGCTTGTCCCGTTGATGCCAACACTGTTGTTGGTGTAGTCAAGCAAGAGACTTGCGCTGCCGCCGCCCCCACCAGAAGGCGGGGTATAGCGCGCGACGTTCGTACTCGGATTAGTGAGCGTTCCACCGACGAACTCAAGCGTACTGATGTTAGCGTAGCTGGGCGTCCCGGTGCTGTCCTGAACGGTCAGACTTGAGCCGTAGCCGCTTGTGCCGCCTGTCTGATCAACGTAATTCCCAACGACGTTCCCACCCACGCTGACCAGCTTCAACAGGCTTGATCCCGAAAGCGCGAAGTCTGCGCCGGAATAAAGAATCACGTCACTAGAGTTAATCAGTGTGATCGTGTCGCCTGAATCGGCGCTAAGCGTCACCTCCTGACCCACATTTAAACCAAGTATCTGAATTAAGTTGTCACTTGTGCCGCTCTCCGACGCGACAATGATATTACGCGCGACAACGTTGCTGAGGTCAAGTACCCCCGCCGCCAGCGTTATCGTTTCAGTTGCGCCGAAGTCGGGATAAGCGTAAGTATCGTTCAGAAACTCGCGCGCGTCTAAAACTCTAACTTGCGCCGCCAGCGTAGTCGTCATCCCGTTATAAAGTGTGATCGCACCAAGTGGTACCACCTCATCGGGGATGGTGATAGCGCTAATATCGTCCTGATCGTAGGTCGTGGTGCTGTCAGTTGACACGCTGCCGTCGTAAGACTCAATCAAACCTGACGTGGGGTTATAGACGATTTCAGTGAGAACCGTCTCCGCTGGGTTAGTCGGGATTGACCCGCTTGGGATTTCATAATCCTGCGTCGGGATATAGACGTTACCATATCTGAAAGCGTAGACGCGGACGAACATCCCGCCAACGGGGGAAGCCGTCACAAGCCCCGGCGTGAAACGCTGTGAATCTATGTAGTCGTCGATACCACCTCCAATTGCACCACTATGCGGCGGAACGGCTGATTGTGAAACTTTATTCCCATAAGCGCGTGCAGCATCGGCGGGGTGCGGATTGATGATCGTGAGTTGCCCCTCGATGTACTCCATCCGCACCTTAATCGCGGGGTCAAGGTTCGCGCCCAGATTGACGGCGGTTGTCAGCGTGACGATCTGATCCGCCTCGTTGAGAATACGAACGTAAACTTTACCATCTTCGGGCGCTTGAAAGGTGAATCTGTTCGAACCAAGCGCCTTACCAGGCAAGCCCCATAAATAGCCGGAGCGTTTAAAACTCTGGAGCATACTTTCGAACGCCTTAAACGTCTCAGGCTTAAACTTGGGCATTTTTACTCCTTCTACTGCACGTCGTACAGGCTGAACTCTACTACTGCCGCACCCTCCGCCGCGTCGTACTCGGCGGGTCTGGAACCGAAAAAGTTCGTCCCGTCGAGCGTCATTAAGAACACGTGAGCGCCCGGAATGTTGGCACTCGTCCACGCGACCATCGGGAGTGGGTTGGTCGAGATACCATTAACGTTGGTCGTATCCCCAACCCCGCCCATACTTGTGAGGCTGCCACTGGCTGAAGTCCAGCCATCAGCGGTCGCGTTAATAGCATTTCTAAAGTTGGCGTAGGCGTAGGAGCTCTGGTGCGTGAAGGCGGTCATCGGGTGGGTCATGGTCGCGCCGTTATCCCCGAACGCAAAGCCCGCCCCCGAAACGACGTTTGTACCTGCGCTGTCGAAAACAGTTAAGCGCCCCACCTGCCCCGTATTCACATCACCAACGGCGTACCACCAGAACTCTAAATTGGCGTCGTCGATGTTGGGCGAACCGTCCAAACGATTATAAGGAACTTCGATCCACTGGCGATCCACGTCTCCGTAATAAGGGTTTTGACTCGTGGTTGCCGCAATGTCCGCGTAAAGCGCCCACGTCGCCCCGTTATCTGAGCTTTTATAAACTGCGGCACGGGCGGTATTGGCGTGGTAGGGCGCAAGCGCGAGGATATGCCCCGCGTTGTGACCCATGATACAGAAGTCGGCGGACTGATCCCCGCCTGAATAGTCCAGCGTGAGTCCGTTGATGCTGGAAGTTGTGACGCTGCCAAAGTCATTGAGCGTTCTGAGGAAAGCGTTTTTACCCGCCACGATCCCGCGCCAGCCGCTTACCATGTGCGAAGCGCGCGCCTTATGCCCCGTCCCCGATGCAAAGAGGGACGCAGTAGCCTTTAACTGCGTAAAGGTGCTGGGGTTAGAACGATCCGGCTCAACGTAAATCCCATCGGAGGTTAAAGCGTAGGTACGGCGGAAGTCGAACGGGTCGCTAAAACCGTCGATACCTGAACCGCTTAAGCCTGTACTAATATCGGTAAAGCTGACCGTCCCACCTACCGGGTCAAACGAGTCGGCGCGGTGGGCGCGTGCCGCCTTCGAGCTTAATAACCAGCCCGAAATGGGGAGCGCCCCCGACCATTCGGGGATTGGCTCAGGCGGGATCGGTTCATAGACCCAATCGCCTAAACTTATATCGGGAATATTGACCGACCAGTTATTCGAACCGTTCGAAGCGGGGGTGTACTGCGTAGCGGCTGTAGCGTCCGTAACCTCAACCTCAACTGAGATTGTGGCGCGACGGATACGTTTGGAAATATCGGTGCGATAGCTGATTTCAATGGGCAAAATTCGCACGTTGCTTAACGTTCTGCCGCGATAGCCGGAAACGGAGCTATCCAGCGTTACCCTGAGCCATTCCATATTAGCAGGGTGGATCGCGGGACGCATGGGGTTGACGAGGAATTGAAAGTTCTCCGTTACCGCGTTCTGGCGCGCGCGATAGACGTTTCCAACGCGCATCCGTAGCTCGTTCACGTTACGCGCAACCTGGCGCGTGGTATTACTCTCTGACGTACCTTGTCCCGGCGCTAACCCTGGCGCAACCACAAAGGCGGTCGGGATCGTCGTGGTGGAACTCATGTTCGCGGTGGAACTGAGCAGCGCTTCACCCCAGTTAAAGTGAACGCGCGGCATCCGTTTATGCGTGTACTCGTAACTCTGCCAGTGCTTAGGCTGGAGCGTTAACGTTTCGGACGTGGTTCGAACAATTCCAATTCCAAGCGCGGTGTTCTGCGCGGAAGTGGGCGCGAGTTGCGGATCCTGCTTCAAGACGAGGCGGTTATTCACATCACACGTTAAAACGTATGCCATTGCTCCGGCGATGAAGTTAACCCCCTCGAACAGATTATCGCCGCCAATTTCTAAGCCTCGGACGGCGTACACGTCCAGTTCGTTCGCGCCAATATAGTCCACCCGCGTCAGCGCGGTCGAGTGCCAATCGAGGCTGTAGTGCGCCAAACGGTCTAAGTTTGCCCCCGCCATCGTTGCCCAGCTATCGGGCGAGGATTCACGGTCGATACTCTCCGGGAACTGGTGCAGTAACTTTAAACGTCCGGCTGCGTCGAGAAGTTGGAAACTCAACCGCGAGGTTAAGCCCTGCGCCGTCGCTTCAACCCTGTTGACCTCATCGTGAAGCCAGCCGCTAAAGAGCATGTGTTCGCGCCCAGCCAGACCAACTTGGTCGGGGTTCTCACTTGTACAAATTAGAACGTCCGTCCCATCGGGGTAATCTTCATAGCTCAGAGGTTGATGCACCCGAACTCTTAAGTCCTGACCATCAACGCGCTCTGTCCAGCTTTCAACATCCCAATATTTAATCAGATCAGGATCGTCATCCTCCGCCACGACGATTAGTCGATGACTTTGACGCGGGGAAGCGGCGGAATCAAAGACGGTTAGATGGACGTGACGTTTCCCAACGGGGAAGTTCACTAAGCCCGGCGTAGCGCTCGAACTTGTCGAAGGCGTCCCGTCCTCAAATTCCCAGGCATAAGTGAGTGAGCCTGTCGCGGCAGGGTTATACGGAGCGGAAGTTGAGGCGTCAAAGTAAACGTCCGCATCTGTTACGCCCTGCGCCACGACTTTTAACACGTCCGCCCCGGCGTTCGCCGTTGGGCGCTGAACCAGTGTGGGATGCCAGGGAATGTTCCCATTTTTATAAACCACCCCTGCATCGGTGATGTAGGGCGGGATCATCCAGATTAAATACTGGTCTAAGACGGTTATATAGGCGTTATCCACTAAGTTCACTTCACCGTCACCCACGCCCTGCGAGGCACGTTGAAAGTAGAGCACGGTGGAAGTGGCGATTAACCCTGAAGCGTCGAGACGCGCCGGAACGCGCCCCAGATCGTCCAGACCCGCCGCGCTCCCGAACAGGATCGTCATCCCCTCGCGCACGTCGGTATAGTCCCCAACCGTCACCGTGTCGAACGTGACCTGCATGATCGGGTTGGTGAAGCTGGTTTGATTGACCCGCGCGGCAAAGGCGATGGCAGGGCTATGAATGTAAAGGTAGAGCGGAATATCTTGAGGGCTGGATTCCCAGTAAGCAAGTTGATCAGCAGTTAAAGCCATAAATTGTGCCTTGACATTCTATCGAGTAGAGATTATACTGATACTTTGCTTCAAGATTAAAGGTGCAATATGATTGAAATTCAACTTACACGGGGTCAAGTTACTTATGTGGACGATATTGATGCAGATTTAGCTCAATTCAAATGGCACGCCGCTTTTGACTCTGAGTATGCCAATGGCGGTGCTTATATCGCACGTAGAAGTTTAAAAATAGGAGTTAATCAATGGCGTTTTCAAACTTTGCACACTGTGATATTATCGCGGATGCTAGAAAGAGGTTTAGAACCCGGCGAACTCGTTGATCATAGGGATTTAAACCCGTTAAATAACCAACGTGAAAATCTACGTCTAGCAACATATTCGGATAACATGCACAATCGTAGCAAGATGAAGAATAATACTTCAGGCTATATTGGCGTAACTTGGCATAAAACAAACAAGAAATGGCGAGCCTCAATAGAGTGCAATAAGGTATGTGAATACTTGGGAAGCTACGACGATCCTATTGAAGCCGCCAAAGCGAGAGACAAAGCCGCTAAACGTTTACATGGTGAGTTTGCTGTTTTGAACTTTCCAAACGAATAGCGGTAAGCCACTTAGCTGGCGAATCCGACCAGTTGGAACGTGATTGCGTGATCCGCCCAACCGATATAGTGTCGCTTGTACTCGCGCGGACGCTGAGCCACAGCGTTAACGACAATCCACGTATCATCGCCGTCGTTATCTTTAATTCTCAAAGTGACCTGCGCTGAATCGACTTCTGAACCATACTTCGCGTCCAAACCCGCTTGCTGGAGTAAGTCGTTCATCGCGTCTCTGGTTATAGTGTTTGACCAAACCAACTCTACGGTTGGCGTTCCAATTTGTGAGGCGCTTAAGTCGCCGCCGAACACCTGTTCTGGGTACTCGATTCCACGTCCAGCACGGGGTTGAAGTATAAAAGCTATCAACCCCGCCGTATTATTAAACCCCGAAGCGACCGCGTAATTCATGGACTATCCTTTAGCGGCTAGCATAATCAAGCGCGAACTGTGTGATCGTATCTTCGATGCGCTGATGAAGCTCAAGCGCCACACTGTCTAAATTAGGAATGCCAAACGTGGGACTGAACGTCCCGATTTGGAGCGATGCACCCCCGCCGTTGAGCATCCCGCGCGTGGCGGAACTTTCGGAGCTATGAATTCGAGCAGGAGACGTAAATTGTACTATCTCAATCCCGCGCTCACCGACGAGGACGGGTTGATTGAGCGGCGGCGTCCCGCCCATCGCGTAACCCTTCCCCTTGATCGGGTTCGAAACACTACCAAAAGAACTTTTTGTCCCTGTCACTTTGCTCTTATTGGTTGAAACGTTGAGGGGTGTTTGCGTGAAGATCGACGCGATTGACGCACGGATACCGTTGGAAGCCCCCGCTACGACCTCGCGGAGATTACCCCACAACATTGATTCGGTATAGACGGTTTGCCAGAGTGCCGCAATCCGCTTGTTATAATCTTCAACTTCCATGCGATCCTCGCGCGCGCGATCCTCGCGCCGACGCTGAGCCGCGATAGCGCGGTCATAGGCTTCGTCACGTAGCTCTTGCTGAAACTCCTGAATACGCCGTTGACGCTTTTGATTGAAGTCTGCAACCGCGTCCGCCTGAGCGATGTTAAAGTCGCGGATGCGCTGATCGCGTTCCAACTTCGCCTGAGCGTCAAACTCAACTAACTTTTCCGCGTAATCCTTCTGCCGCTGCTTGCGCTCCACGTCAGACTGTTCGTTCAGGTCATCGATCTGTTTCTGACCGTTGCGGTACGCTTCCGAGACTCCGCTTGCGTCCAAGCGCCGCGCCGCCTTCTGCACGTTCTCGCGCGTTTCACGCTCAATCCGTGCCAGCTTGCGCCCGTTATCCTCTGCCTCTTTAAGTTCGGCTTCGGAGTAATCCTTGTTAATCTTCGCGCGTTCGAGGAAGGTCTTATTATCTTCATCGCTCAGCGTTTGGGCGAAGTCCCGCGCTTTCCGCAATTGATCGTTGTTAAAGTCATCCTGATCCTCTGCGAGTGATTTCCAGAAGTCGGCAACCTTGCGCGAATCGGAAAGAATATCATCGAACGCCTGACGCGCGTCCTCGATCCCGCGCGACTCCAGTTTTCTCGTCCGCTGCTGCGTGAACTCATCACGCATTTCATTCGCTTTCGCCTGCCCCTCAATTAAGATCGGTAGCGCGTTTGCGAACGCCTGCCCCGCGCCTGTAGCTGCCTCGCGCACCGAGTTCATAATAGTGGCGAGGACGCTTAAAGGCTTTGTTGCTTCGTCGGTCGTCTCAGCGACGAACCCGAACATCTGAGCCGTACCCTGTCCGATACTTTCGAGAAAGCGTTGTGATTCAAGTTCAATCTCGTGGAGGCGTAGCTCAAGCTTGCGTTGCCCACCTTCAAAACTGCGATCTTCAAGCTGCCCGCGCTGGCTTTGCGATACGGCAACGCCAACTGCGCCAACCGCCTGGAGCGCCTCACCAAGCGCGTTAACCTTCTCACCACCAAAGACGCCGAGGACGGAGGCGATCTGAACCAGCACGCCGCCTAACGCCTCAACGACACTGAAAAAGCCCTCGGTTAAGAGGGTTGCGCCAATCTTAAAGATGCTATCCAGGTTCTCAAAGGCGAACTGGATGTAGGCTGCGCCCTTTTTAAGCGTGGCGACGAGTCCGCTCAAGCCTGCGGCAAGGGTGTTGATCGTAATGAACATGAGTTGCTTGATACGCTCCGCAAGAACGGCGAAAACGTTCTCGCCACCCCCACCCTGCGAACGTGATGCAATTCGTCCTAAGTCGCCGCTTCGACCGCCTGCGTTTGCGGCAAGCTGGGCGACACCCGCGCCTGCAACGACGCCCCCCGCTACGCTGGCAACTGCGCCGCCGATTCCGACCGCAAAAGTTTTCAATCCGGCGAGGATCGCCGCACCCGTTCCGGTAGCGAAAAAGGTTGCAATCGTGCCGATCAGGGTGATAATTCTGGGAAGGATGAAAAGCAGGGGGCTAAACGCCGCCACAACCAGTGTTCCACCCGCCGCAAGTGCCAGTATGCCGGGGTTGGTGCGGTTCATCGCCTGAACGAAGGCGTTAAACTTATCCGCGAGGGGGATGAGAAACCGGGTGAGGAAGGGCGTAAACGCCGTCCCCAGCGCTTCACGCAGCGTTCCGGTCAGACGTTCAAACGTGTTGACGCCGGAGTTCTGAAGCTCAAGAAACGCCTCTTCGGTCAGACCGAGACGGTCAACCAGCGCCCCTAAGCCCTTAATCACGCCGTCAGGACTACCACCCTGCCTGATGATCCCGTTAACTTCGCTGAGCGAGAGTTCGAAACGTGCGGCAAGCGAACGCCCCTGACCGGATAGGGCTTCTCGAATGGCGAACGCTGCGCCCTGAATACCCTGCGCCGGGTCTAAAATCGCCAAGCGCTGAATGATGCTTAAAACACCGCCGAGGTCAATCTTGAAACGATTAACCGTCGGGAGAATGGCGTTGGCGGATTCAAGCGTAGTGAGGTAGCTCTGTGAGGTTTTTTCAGCGAAGTCGCGGATTTGTTGCTGGTTGGAGAGCAAGCCCTCCTGCGTCCGCGAGAAAATCTTAAGTAGCGCATTTTGACGTAGAAGGTTCTGCGCTTCTTTAACGCCGAGCGCGCTAACCAGCCCCGCCGCCACACTAATCCCGCGTAGCTGCTTTTCAACGTCACCCAAGCCCTGCGCGACCCGTCCCAGGTCGGTACGGCTGAACTCCTGCGCGGCGCGGGTTGCCTCGCGGAAGCCCTGAGCAAGTTGGGAAACGCCCTTATTAGCGCTAGCACCGAGCGAGGTGTTGACGGTTTGAAAGCTGCGCTGAACGCTGGTGCTCAGCGTTTTCGCCGTAGTGATAGCGACCTGAGCAGCGCGTTGAAACTGACTGACGTTGAGCGTTAATTGGGCTGTTGCTACGCGCCCACGACCACCACCGAACATAGGAACTCCTTAAAACTGCTCGAACCGCCTGTGAGCGGTTCAAGCCGCTGCGGAGTGCTGAGTAAATTAAATTTAAGTTTGCGGGTTGCGCCGAATGGAAGTTGCTAACGCGCCACGAGCGCCAATCGTATTAACAGCGTGCTCGAACGCTTCGATCCCGCTCGGTTGAACGTCTTTGAGCAGGTCGTCAGGGTTCCAGCGACGATGCCCCTTCGCGTCCGTCTCCTGAACGCGGTTGTCGAACCAGCGCCCAAAGTACCCTACGGCGCTGTCGAACTGGAACTCAAGCCACTCCGGGCTGCAGCCGTAACCTTCTACCAACGGCGCGATGTTATAAAGCTGGCTCGGTCGCAGGTGATAATCCTGGCTCAGATTCCACGCCTGAATCAAGTTCCTTCTGGAACTCACGAAAGTCGCGAAGGCTAATCGCGGGCGTGTTGATCCACGCCAGCAGAAATCCCTTGTCCTCCTCTGAAAGCATATAAGCGGCGATCTCGTCATCCGCCTGGGGATCGTCCACGATTTTAGGGCTGACCAGCGCCAGCTTGCAGTACCCGTCCAGAAATTCAAACTGCATATTGATGACTTCGGGCGGAAGGTCGTTAAAATTTTCCAGCGTCTTAGCGGTCGCTTCGGTATCGTTCGGATTGATCATCGCGTTCACGAGCGAAGTCAGTTCGTCGGGGATGCGCCCCAGCGTGGTAATCAGATCGCGGGTCGTAATCGGTCTGACCCGCACGATCAGACCGGAAGGAAGCTGCATTTCGACGCCGTACTTGTGAATTGAGACAAGTTCCTGCGCGGTAATGCTCCGCGACTTGGCGGCTACAGGTTCGGAACGTTTAGCTTTGGCTTTGACAGCCATAGGGTCTAGCCTTTCCAAAGATAATCGAGTTATTCAGATTTAAAGCGTGGCTGGTTATTCAGGTTTAAAGCGTAGCAGCGTTAGACGGGCGGGAGGGTAATGTCGGTCGTAGCGGTCGTGTGGCTCAGCATACTAAACAAAACCGGATCGCCAGCCGTATCGAGGAAATTCGAGTCTGGAACGGACATGAGCGTAATTTCGGGGATGCTGAACTGACCGTACTCGAATCGAACTTCGAAGCCGTCCGTGCATTTCGCTTTCGGGATGAACAGGACGCTATCGCCTGCACCTTCCGCCGCGCGTGCCTGTCCGACGATCCCGATGTAGGGGAAGTTCTTCGCTGTAACTTTCAGCGTGCCGATCCCGCCTGAAGAAGTGTTATCTGATCCAGCGATCACCGAGATAATGCGCGGATCGACGGAGCCGAAACGAAGCGTAACCGTCCCGCTGATCGCGGTTGCGGCGGTAGCGGTAATCTGATCATCGCCTTCAAGCTGCGCGGTGACGGTCTGAATTGCCGTTCCGAGCACTTGGACGCTGGGGACGCGTGTGATGTTCGTATAAACACCTCCACCCGCCCAAGTTCCGATCTTGGATTTTCGTAGCCCAAACTGCGGGGCGCCTGTGTTGAACATGTGTTTTAATCCTTAAATTCTAAAAACGAGATAGTGAATACTGGGTTGAGTTCGTTCACGTTATTTACCTTTACGACGGGCTGAGTTTACCCGTTATTAACCATTCAACTGCCATCGCTCGTGCGCCGCTGAAGTCGTAGTCACGCGCGTCGTAATAGTCGATAAGTTCACACTGAAACGCGCCTGCTACGGGTCGAAACTGGAGCAAGAGGTACAGGCGGTCGATAGCGCTGTCGATCACCGCCTTCGTTGAGGTTGGGTCGTCCAGAATCCGGACCTCAACCGTCTGTTCAACCGCAACGTACTGCTCATCCTCATCGTGGATGCGGTTCGAGGTTGGGATAACGTTGCGCCCACGTACTACGGCGAAGGGGTGGAAAATACCCGTACTTGGATCGCGTCGGGCGTCGATAATATTCGTAAAACCGACGCCTGAAATCCCTAAGTCGCGGTAAGCAAAGATACCGCCTGTCAGTAGGGCGTTCAAAGTCGCGTCGGCGTCCAGAACCGCTTTGACAGCGGGTTCGTAGCCGTCAAGGATAGCGATAGCTGTTTATCCTGTTCCCGCTTAAATAGCTGAGCGTTGTAGCTAGAGGTCGTTTAAGAGTTGAGTAACTTCATCGAGAAACTTTGGCGCGAAGAAATCATACGTCGGGTTCACTATGGCGAATCTGCCCATGAGGTCGGGGCGAAATTCAAGGTAGATTCCATACGATTCGGAGTATCCGAAATAGAGAGAAATTTGATCGGGGGTTGTTAGATCAATTTCGGCGGCGAGGCTCTGTCGTAAATTACCCGTTCTATCAGTCCAAGCCGCAGTTCGTTTCATATATGCTTCGATCTCCGCTCTATACTTTTGTACAAGAGCTAAAAGTCGTAATCGAAGCAATTTTTCAGTCTGACCCATCCACTCTTTCGTAAGATCAAAACGGATCGACTAACCAAACATCACTTTTTGGCACCGTTTATCTCCCTTTCCAGCCATTGAGCAACGGCTAAAATTTCTTGATGGGTTGCGTTTGATTTAATAGAGTTGGCTCTATGGCTAATCACACGGATGTTGCTTTTAACGTAGCCCAACTCTGGAATCAACTTATCCAATGTCGGACTGTCCATTCGAACTACAGTATGAGTTTTATCTAACCGCAGATACGGTAAAACTGGGCAGTATTCAGGGATTACAATATCTGAAAGTTCAATATCAAATGGAAGTTTGTCCCGTTTAGCGCGTGATTTGGCACTTGCCCACATAATATACTCTTTAGTGGTATTTCCTTTAGCAGATTGCCCATGTGTTGTTTGTCTCGCCCTAACCCACTCACGTCGATAGCATCCACAGCTATTAATATCACCACGAATTAAGCCACTGGCTGAAACGTCCTTTTCAACACCGCAATCGCAGAGAACCCGCCATAGTTGAGTCCCGTTCTCTGACGTTCCTTGATAATTTAAAGCTAGTAATCTACCGAAACGTTGTCCATCTAGAGCGTACTTAGTTCCGCGTTTCTGCGGACGGTCTGATAAGCAAATGCCGTGATTAGTTAAAACAGTTTGAACGATCTGAAGGCTGCAAACAATCAAATCAGAAATCTTACGTGTTGAAAGACCAGACTCGTACAGTTCGATAATCTTAGCGTTCCGCTCTTGGCGTTCTGCAACGTTCAATTCACCAACCCCATAATCCATACACGAGTGTAAATCAGACGCTTACAAACCCCGTTTTCTTACCTTTGTTCCTCGCAAAGAAATTGAAGCTCGCCTATCGTATTAATGACGTTAATAACACGATAGTTAGCACCACGATAATAGAACGTGTCATCACGCCGCAAATCCGTATCGGGTAGGGTGGGGTGATTTTGAATCCCGAATGCCATCGTTTCCCCCATAATGTTCACGCCAGAATTACCAATAGTATTATACTCGTCGGATTGATTACTCGCATCGAGCCGCACCGTAACCTCATGCGTGGTTCGCGCCCCAGTGATCGGCGTGAGACGCACTACCGTAACGGTACTCGGCTTCTGCTGAATCCGGTTCCACGCGGCAACCGCACGCGCGGCGGGGTCGATTACGCGCGAACTGCTCAACCAATTTGAAAAAGTTGCCATGTTACCAAATCCTACGGTTGCGACTTAGATCACCATAGAGCGGTTCGTTCAGCGGACGCCCGAAGCCGCGCCGAGGGTTGCCGCCGCCAATCGCGCCCCAACTCGCGTTCGAGTTAGCGTTCAAGGCTACTTCAGTACCAAGTTCCCCCGCGTAGACCTCACGCAGCTTGAGTAAGTTACTAAAGATGTCGGATTGGGATTCACTTGACTGGTTTTGCTTATAGTCGACCAGCTTCGTCGCGTTGATGAGCAGTACGTCAATACCATAGAGTACCGAGCGTAAACCATATTCTAAGCCCGTCGCGCTGGGGAAGCTGGAGGCGAGGACGGCATAAATCCCATCCACTTCATCATCGCTGAACGCAGGCGGCGTTCCCGTATCACCCACCTTGTCGCGGAAGAAAGTTCTTTGCTCAATCGTTGCCATGTACACCTTCCCAAACGCTGAGAACTTTAGCTGCAAAAGTGTCCCAGTTATAAAGCTCACGAACTTTCTGCGCTGTAGGTTCAGCAATACTAATTAAATCATGGCGCGAACTTACCGCGTGGCGAAGCGTCTCGGCTAGCACTTCAGGGTCAATCTTCGCCCACTGTCCGACACCCGCGTGAACGGCAGTACCCGTCCAGCCCTCTTCAAGTTCAAAGACGGGGATCGGCACGCCCCAATCCTCTATATCATCCGCTAAACCCGCATAATTCGTTGCGATAGCGATACCGCCCGTAGCGGCAAACTCGCGTGGCGGAAGTCCAAACCCCTCACCGTGTGAAGGGAAAACCATATAATCAAACTTTCCATAGAACTCGTTCATCTCCGCGTCCGAAAAGTCGGAGCGTATCAGCGTCATGTTCTCCGCCTTGAACGCGGTCAGGAGTGCAAGATCGTCTTTCCGGTTCTTGAAGGTTAACTTATAATGCGGGTCGTCCTGAAACGCGGCGTAGAAAGCGGCGCAAAGTTCACTGAAACCCTTGCGCGCGTTCAAAAAGCCGATGGCGACAAAGTTGTGAACGTAATCGTCGGGAACGCTCAACGCTCTGGGCTGATAGGTGTAAACATCACTTACGCCAAGCGGAACAACTTCAATCGGCGCGGTAACGCCATTCAGTTTGAACGTCTCAGCGCACCACCTGGACGGGACGATCACAGCGCGACACTTATTTAAACTCTCCACCCAGCCTTCGGGAAGCGTGTCGCTCTCAAACATCGTCACGCAAATCCTGCTCCCTAAGTTCGGGAGCAGACCGAACGCGCCGAAGTTGGTGGGGTAGGCGAGAAAGATACCCCCCAACGCGACTTCGAACTTATCTTCCGGCGCGAAATCGCCCAGCGTATTGACGTGGATACCGCGCCGAGTGAAAGCGTCCCGAAGTTCATTGGCGATGCGTCCGTAGCTTTCCTGAATTTTCCAGTTGGGGGCGCAAATCGTTATAGCTTGGGTCATCGTTTCAACCTTTAAGGTTAAGTGACTCATAACGTTTAAATTTCAGAACTTGAAGCTCGAAGGCTCTCTGAGTATTGAAGTTGTTAGGCTGCGCCCGAAGCCGCAACGGGCAGTTGAATCTTGGTGACAGCCGCGCCGGGGTTGGCGTACAGCCCCATGTACGAGTCCCAGAACGCCTGCGCCTGAATGTTACGGCTCAGGTCGCCATCGCCCTGACGCAGACGAAGCATCCACTTCCAGAAGCTCTGGAAGTCGGTATCGCGGTTGGAAAGGTCAATCAGGTAAGCGTAGCCAGCCTGAACGCCGGAGTACGTCACCGCGTCTTTACCACGCACGCCGCTCCAACCATCATAAACGATCACGTCCGCGATTGCGGCGTTAAGCGTCGGGGACTGAACGCTGAAGCCTTCCTGATCGACCTGAATCAGCGCGCGTTCCATCGTGAAAGCGCTGTCCGAGCCAATCAAGAGAGCGTAGGGACCCGGACGCCGGGTTGTACCGGGGAGGCGCGCGGTCGTGACCGCCTGCTCAAGCGCACGCTGATACTTCAGCGGCAGCGAGTCGGCAACCTTGAAACTCGTCATAGTCGTACCGTTGAGAGCATAGTTGCCCGTGTACGTCGCATTCAGAATCGGGTCGAAGTGGACTTTGTTCGCGTAGGCGTTATGCCCCATCGCAGCGTAGCGCTCGAAATTAGCGATACGGTAGAGGCGGTTGAACATGAATAGTTCTTCCGTGTACTCCACGCCGACCGCGATACGACCCAAGCGGATGGAATAATTACCACTTCCGATCTGGGTGAACTTCATTTCCGCGCCTTCGGCAACGGCGTCAAAGACGAAACCGTTCGGGTTGACGGTGTAAACGTCAATCAACTGATCCAAGCCGCTATCGACGGTGACGTTATAGATCGCCGGGTAGAGCAGCGGGGCGCTGTCGCGTCCGGCTTCAAGCTCGTAACGCTGGCGCGTTTTCCACATGACCGAGTAATCACCAGTCGTGGCGAACTCAGTCGCAACGCCGCCGATATAGTTGGTGGGTTTGAACATCGACTTGAGTTCCAAACCCTCCTTCAGGTGAAGCTGCGGGATGGTACCATTTTCAAGTTCCATCAGACGCGCGTTACGCGCATCGCTCTCTGGCTTCTTCATTTCCGCCGCGATGCGACGTTCGAGAGCTTTTTCCTTGAGGTGCGTTTCAGTGATAAAGCGGGTCATTTATAGGTTCCTTTTAGCTAACGTACGCGAGGTTAGGCAGCATCAGACCGTGAACGATGTTGTTCGCATCCTGCGCGGTCGTCGCCTTGAACAGCGGCACCTTACCAGCGCCAATCGTTTTCGTCCACGCTGCATCGTCGGGCTTGTGACCCGTGACAGTGGCGAGGGTGATGTACACCGTGTCACCCTTCGCAACCGCAAGCGCGGCAGGAACGGTAAACTGGTATTCGCGCTGATCGACGTTCATCGCAACGGTATCACCCGATGCGCCGCCGACTTCGATAATACCGAGCCAGCCCTGAACCACCGAAACCTGACCCGCCGCAACCGTATAGCTCAGGGTAACGTCAATCGACTTCCCATCACTGTGAATATAAGTTAGTTCACCAGCCATTTAAATTATCCTTTGTTATTCGAAAACAGGTTCGAGGGTAGCGCTGGTGCGTTTTGATCCGCCCGTTTCGCTCAGGTTGCCGCCCGACTCCGCGACAACGGCGGTTTCGAGCAACTTTTTAATCGACGGCTTCTCAAGCACTTTCGCAATCGCGCTCTTGACTTCCGTCCGGCTCGAAGGCTTCAGATCAGCCACTTGTTCCGCGATAATATCACGAACCGACTCCGCCTTGACCGCTTCAGCCACTTCAACCGTGATCGTCGCGCCCAGGAGCGCCACGTTCTCAGCCAGCGCATTGCGGTAGCTGGTCTGAAGCTCACGAACCTTGACAACAGCGTTGTCCGGCTCAGTGTTGAGCAGTTCCGCAATCGTGCCGAGGTTGTTCACCATCGGCTGCATTTCAGCCAGCTTGAGATCGTTGGCGTGGAGCAGGCTGCGAAGCCCCTTCACATCGGTCGTCTCCGCAATCTTCTGCTCATTCTTCGCCGCCAACTCAGCGGCAACTTTCGCTTTTTCTTCTTCAGTCACTTTAGTATCCTTAGTATCTTCTAGGTTAGAATCCTGCATTTCGGAGGTTACACGCGGCACCGAGTTCAAATCCTGAATCCCGGCACGTTCCGCATTAGCCAGATCGACGGTCACAAGCGCATATTCCCGCACTTCTTTATTTTCGATAATCGGGTTGTGAGCGTAAATGCTCGTTCCAATTTTCGCGTTAAGAGCACGAGCACTTAAAATATGCCGTTCAGCGTCAGGCGTAAGCGCAATCAATTTCCCGTAAGCGGTTTGGTTGGATTCCTGATAAACTGCATTTATCCAACGGACGGCTGGCGGTTCGTACAGTGAGGACGCTTCAGATTCGCTTAAGTGTCCCCAACGTCCTTCAGGTCGTTTGATACGGATTTGCTCAACGAGGCTAAGGACACTTGCCTCGCTATATCTCCGACCATTACGACTTTCCGTAACTTTCCCCACAGGACGAGTATCGAAAACCAAATCACTAGCACTGGATTTCCCTAGTGACTTAGCGAGGCTTTCAAGGTTAATATCGTCTGGTGTGGAAATATCTGGTACTTCCGCATTCGCGGTTTCAGAAATTGAATATAAAAGTTCTGAAATTACCTTACCCATCACTATTCGCTTTCAATAATCTTACTCTTTCCCACCGCTTTTGTTGCGCGATACGCAATTTTTCTAGGGTTTCTTCACTTGGAATTCTACCTTTATTAGCCTCGCTTATCTTGCGCCGCGTTTCTTCGCTGACTTCTCTACCGATATTAGCTTCAGATATTTTTTGTTTCTCTTCTTCTGTATGGTTCCTACGAGGGACACCTTTTTGCGCGGCAGCAATTTTCTGCTTAACCTCTTCGGTACGCGGTATACCTCTTGAAGCATTGCCGATTTTCTCTCGTGCTTCTTCTGAGTGTGAGAACCCTTCTATACCCTCGCCGCCTTCAGTCATGTTGTAGCCAAAATCTCTAACATTAGACTTGAAATAGTTGATCCAATATTGCTCGATCTCGTTAGCAGCGGCTCTGGTTGGAGTGGTTTCAAGGACACACCATTCAAAGTTATCCCAACCGTACTTTTTTATAGCGTTATAGAATACAGTTCTGCAACCCGTATGCGCTTTAGACTTATGTTGAAGCATCCGCAATTTATAGTTATTAGTAACTCCAACATAAACTTTGCTACTTATGGTGCATCGAGCTAAGTAGATGTAGATTGGTTTTTCAACCACATCAATTTCTTCGTTCACTCTTGTAACACCTCTAAAGCGGATGCGTCGGGTACATCGGTTAGAACCTCTTCAGGCGAACTAAGTGGAACGTCCGTAAGCGTGGCTTGCACGTTTGCGGGGTAGAGATGCTTACACCTGACACATTTGACCTCGCCCCCGTGAACGCTCAGCGCCTTGAACGCCAGCTTGTTACAGTACGGGCATCTGACCTCTAGGGCTTCGACATACATGCTAGTCCTTTGAACCTAAACCGTAACTTAGCCGTGTGGACGCTCGAAACGTTCAACGTGCGCGTTAAGGTTGATTGTACGGAGTTTTAAAACGCTCTTCGCCAGGATTGCCGCCCCACTTCGCCGCGTAATTCTGCGCCGCGACCTGAAAGCGTTCATGATGATCCTGAAGTTCCTCAGCCGTATAGCTTTTAAGTGTTGAGCTACCTAAGTGGTCAACGTTGCAACCTGCTACGCCGCGAAGTTTAAAGCCTGCTAAACGTAAGCGTCGGGACTGGTCTACGTCCTCGTAGTAGCAATAGTTGGGCGATATAGCCTCGTCAAACTCACCCACCGCGTTATAGAGATAGTCGGGTAAGGTGAAGCAACTAAACGAGTTCGAACCGATAATGTTCTCAGGCGAGGTAATGCTGAGCGGGTCGCAACTATAAACTAGCTTCCTGAGCGAGTCGGGTTGGAACGCTATGTCGTCGTTGCTAATAATTCTAACTTCCGACGTGTTGCGCGCGAACCAGTTCCACGATGCGGCACAACCAAGATTGCGATGGAAGTTTACATAGTGATGACGTATATCAAACTCGTCGGTGAACTCAAGAAAGTCACCGGGAAACAACTTGCCGCCGTTATCAATTACGAAAATGTCGGTTGGTTTAAGTATTCCACGCTGTAACGAAGCAATTGACTCATTGAGCAAGTCATAACGATTCAACGTGGGGAAGCACACGTTCACTTTCAAATTTACACTCCCAGACTCTCAAGGGCTAGTTCTAAGGAAGTTACAAAAGCCTGACGGCTCCACGCCTGACGAAACTTATCGGTAGGGGCGGAACCCATAGCGATGATCTCTTTAAGCGTGGAACGCTCAACGGTGAAACTATCATCCACGCTCCACAAGTGCTTAAACTGATACGAGCGCGTAATTGCTAAGGGGCGCTTCACGGCGAGAGCGTAGTCCGTCGTACTCGCTATGCCGCGCCCGTAATGCTCGTGGTAGAGAAAGGCGTTACAGGTGTTAGACGCTAACCAGTCGAGTAGCACGTTCTCAGGTAAAAAGCTATGATCAACGGTTAGCGTTATCCCCGGCTTCACGTTCTCGCGCTGAGCGTTTTCAACGTGGGCGCGTGCGCTCACGCCCTGCGCGTCACCAAAAGCGGCGAAGGGGATGTGCAGGTGGATACGCGCCTCGTCATACTCAGCGTTCACCATTTTCACCAGCGTGTCGAAGCCCTTACCGCCAATCCCAAAGCCGAACGAGCCGAACGTGGGAACTAAAGGTTGAGGCGGGTTCTCGTTATACTCAGGTATCGAACGCGGCAGACTCCAATGCTTGAACTCGTCGCTTGAGTTCGGGTCTTGGTGTAAAAGTAGGTCAAAGCCCTTACTCTCAAGCGGCAACTCATGATAGATACAAAGCTGCTTGAAGTTGTTTCGATTTGACTCGATCAACTCGTTCGAGAGCCAGTGCATCGTTGCGCCGGAGTAGAAGTTGAAGATTACCGCGTCGGGCTTTAACTGCTCAACCCAGTAAAGATACTCACTCGCCTCGTCTACGTCGATGTAATGAACTTCATAGTTGGAACTCTCTGCGAAGTTGCGGTAGTAGCGTGAGCCAAGCTGCTCAACGCCGCACTCTTTCGTTCGATGGTTGACAAAGAGAACGGTTTTCACTCTAAGCGCTTCAAAACAACGCTTGCAAAGCTATAGAGGTTATAGATGAGTGGTTCGAACTTCTTATAGCTTGGTTTCGCGCCGTAGACTTCAAACCCTTCAGCCTCAGCCAATTTAATCAGGTGCATCAGCGTCTTCGCGTCATACGTGCGTAAATGTGAGGGGTAAACGTGAGCCTTCGCCGCTGGGTCAAAGTCAGTCGTAAGGATGAGTAACCCGCCCGGTTTGACATGCTTGAGAAGTTTCAGGAAGAACTTTTCATCTTCCTCAACGTGCTCGATCACGCTGATACAGGTTACAGCGTCATAAACGTTATCAAGGTCAAAGTCGAAAAAGTCGGCTTGGACGAACGGGATGACCTTACTGATGCGGTCGCTCTGAAGCCGAAACATTTCCGAGTAATCTTCGGGATCGAGCACGGTTACGTCAAACCCCGCCCAGATTGCCGCAACGCCAAAGACGCTCGAACCGCCGCCTACGTCGAGAACGCGCTGCGCCCCGGCTTCCCTGAGCGCTTTAAGCGCTGTACCATATTCCCACTTACGGAACTCAGTCCCCCAGGGCGTGTACGATCCCCCCATCACGCCCGTAATGTTATCAACGTGGTCGAACAGATCGGAAGTTTCATAGTCTTTAGGGTCTATCGTTTTATTATAGGCACTCATGCAGTGCTCCTTACTAAGTAAAGTTAGGATTTCCGAAGCGGTTGGGTTGATCGGGTACTGATTGAACTTCGAGCGTACAACATGTCTTAAATCCCAACTTATCCCATCATGGGGCGCTATCTTTGGGATATTAAAGCCGTTCGCGAGGACAAGTTGTGACGACATTAAGCCGACGAAGCCGCTTGAAGTTGAAATTAACTTCGCGGTATCGAGATAATCAAGCGCCAGCGTTTCAGCCAAATCCTCAAAAGGTTTTCCATCCGCCACGCTTCCGACGATCACGACTTTAAGCGGCGAGGTTTTAATAAACTCGCGAAACGTTGTAACGTAACTTGTCTCGCCGCGTGGCGCGAGAACATAGTACGGTTCAGACGGGGCATAACTTTTCGCGCCGTCCAAATCGTACCAAACCCCCGCGTTCGTAACCCCAGCTTCGCGCGCGATATAATCGGGAATGGCTATGTCGGGGATGTTCTGAAACCCTAGCTGGTAGATTGCTTCGTAGCGCTCAGGCTCAGGGATGGGAACGTAAGCAGGGCGGCATCCTAAATCCATTCCCGTTAGAACATAATCCGGCGCGACGTTAAACGAGTTGATAACGTATTGCGCTTCAAATAGAGGGCGCAAAGGTTCACAATACTCGGATGTGTAAAAGTCAACTTTAGAATGGTGTTTCTGCGCTAGAGCGCGAATCGCTGGAAGCGCGTAAAGCGCATCCCCCATCTTTCCAGGGTGAGCCGCGCAAATCAACTTTCCGCGTCATACGACTTAGCCAATACCCCGCTATCATCCTCAAAGTAGGCGTCGATTGCGCGCATGAGCTGGTTGCGCCGCGCGTTCGTAAGCTGCGCCGTCTTAGCCGCCTTCGCAACCGCCTCATCACCTTCAGCGTGCATCACTTCCTCTTGCGCGAACCAGCATTTCAAATTAACCACGCTTAGCTCATCGATCAGCGCTCCAATACTCTTGCGCTCAATCCCCATGATACGCCTCATCTAAAACGATATGAAGCGGCGCGTGGTACGTTACACTTGGCTCGTCCGGCTCGATGAAGTAGCAGGTCGGAACGGGGAGCGGTACAACGACCACGCCGCCCGAACGCATGTAACTCTGCAAGCGTTCTAGGAAGAATGGGAGGAAGTGCCACACGAAGATGATTAGCGCGTCAGGGTTGGACACCATCACGTCGCTCTCACTTTGAATCGGAACGTCCGAGCCGATCATCAGCTTCCCGAACTTGTCAGGGTTCAAGTCGCCAATCGAAGCGATCAAGTGACGGTCGATTTCAAAGTATTGAAGCAGCGTATTCGCTTTCGTTGACGCGCCCAAGCCGTAGACGCTCAGACCCTCAGCCTTACAACGTTGAAGCCATTGAAGTAATGTGTCACGCGCAAAAGTGATGCGCGCTTTGAACGCTTCAATCGAGCCTTCAGGCGATTCAAAGTATTCCATCTCGTCGTAAAGCGTTTGAGCCACGCTGACCTCTAAAGGTAGTCCACTTTCCCACCTTATGTAGTAGCGTAAACTCCCACCGTTCACGTCGTTACGCTCGATCCTGAACACTTCCAGACCCGCGCGGGACATTAAGTTCACAATGTCCGAGGTTCGATAGTATTCAAGGTGCTCAAAGCAAACGTTCTCGATGATGTTGAACTCAAGCATCGAGCGTAGGTCGCTCAACTGAACCACCCATAGACCATCCGGCGCGAGGACTAACTTAACATCCTCAACGAACTGAACCGGATCGGGGAGATCGTAAAACATGGCGAGTGACGTAACGACCTTAGCCTTTGGAAGTTCCAGCGGGTAGTTCTTAGCGCTGAAATAATCGTTGATAGCGTAGTCCGGCTCGAAAACCTTCGTTAAGTTGAGTGAAGGCTCAAAGCCGACCTTCGTAACGAAGTCAGGGTACATACTTAACAAAGTTCCATCGTTCGAACCCGTATCAACTACCACGTCGCCAAGTTTAAGGCTGGCTCGGTCTAAAACGCTATCCGCTACGTCCTGAAGCGCGGCAACCATCGTCGGATTAACGCTGGAACGATAAAAGTAGGTGCGGTACATCGAATCGAGTTCAACCGTGTGACCCAACTGGATAAGTCCGCAACTCTGGCACTGAACCAAGTCGAGCGGGGCTTTCGCGGGAACGTTATCGAACTCACTCAGGAACGCGGAGGGATAGAGAAGCCCCAAGTTGTAAACTGATTTCACTTCACCCGCGCAAATGCGGCAGGCTTGCAACGTTTCATAGTTACTCACTCAACACCGCCAACGCATTAATAATTATGACCAACTTGGCAACGATTATCTTCAGGTTATGCGCTACGTCACCAAACGGGTCATCGGCATAGTTTACGGCGTTAATGAGCGTTTTCCACTCACGATCCGTAAAATCCGGCGCGAAGTTAAAAATGGCATCTTGATCTAGGTTTTCCACTTTGGTAGTCTCCAACTAAGCTACTCTGTTTTTAAAGTTTAAACGTTACTTATCTCACGTCGGGCGTAATAAACATATCGCCCCACGCCAAAGTTACCACGTCCGAGTTCGTGAGCGTTGCCTGAACGTCGAAGGCGAAGGTTGTCCCCTCAAGTCCGAGCGCCAGCGTCTCCGCATTGGTCAGTTCGACCGCGATGGTAGTTGCATCGAGCACCGTACCCGCCTTCGTAAAGAGCGCACCTGTCGCGCGCTTATAACGGGCGCTGAAAAGGATAGTAGCGCCTGTAATGTTATACGCCGTCCACGCGCTCGAAGTCCAGCTTAAGCGCCTACTCTCGGCGGCTTTATAGTCGTCACCGCGATAGATCGTGATAGTTGAGTCGGCTGCGTCAACCGGACTGATCACGGTCACGTCGCCAGCGCTCAGACCAGCAAGCGCCGCTAAAACGTCAGAGTCGTAAGAATTGACTTTCTCTGATCCTGACGCGCCCGTGAAGTGGAACAAATCCGTGACCGCTTTGATCAGGTTGACGGATGCCTGTGACGCCAGCGCGGACACGTCTGCCTTAAATTCGTTGATGCTGGCAATCGCGCTGCCCAGCACCGCCGTGATGTTGACGCGAATGTCGCCGGCTTCTTCCGGGTAAAGCACAATCGGCTGCGTCAGTGCGCCAGTCGTCGAGGACTTGACGATCAGCGCCACGCAGTCGGCGTTCATCTCGGTTGCTGTTAGGTCGAGGTAATACATGCCGCTGCTGGTTGCAATCTCGGTCGCTTCGTTGGTGCAGTCCGCAAAGGTGCCCTGGTCTTTGCTGACTTCGCTATCAAGCCCGGAAGCCCCGGTAATCAGCGTGCCGTCATTCTTAAAGATCGGGAAGATGACCCGATAGGCGACGTTTTTGCGGGGGATGGGCAGCGCGTCGGAACTTGCCATAGTCGCTTCAGCCTTTCTTGATTAAGCCGCCAGCACCAGCGGTTGAAGAACAGTTGCCACCACGCTATAGCCCGCGTCGGTCAGGTGAATCGTATCGGCGCTGTAGTAGGTGGTGTTAGCGGCGTTGGATAATTCACTGCGCGCCGAAAGCTGTGCGAAGCCATCGGCGAAGGTCGCCCAGTTCGCTGCGAGATTGGCGTTGACGGTATTCTTGATCGTGTTCTGTCCGGCGTTGAAATTGCCGCGCGCGATGATGTCGCAGACGAGGACTTTCCAGCCTGCTGCGCGGCGGTTGGTGCAGTATGTCACCATGCGGTTGTAGGTTGTCGTCGCATCCGCGCCGAAAATAATATCGTTCGTGCCACCCCACGCAATCAGAATATTTTTGCTGCGCGCGGCATCAAACTGCGTGTCGACCTCAGTCGCAGCATCAGCTTCCATCTGCGCGAGGGTTTGCCCGGAGACGCCATAATTACGCGGGCTGTAGCCGTCAAAGCCGAGCGCCGTGAGCAGTTGCACCGGGTACGACCCGCCGTTAAGGTTACCAAAGCCCACCGTCAGCGAGTCGCCGTCGAAAATAATGCGCTTGGCAGGCGCAGGCTGGTCGAGATGGGCGTTCACCTTGCTGTCAAAATAATTCTCAATCAACACTCGATCCGCCGCCGCCGCGCCGCTGTACGCCGCCACCCCGTACAAGTCCATCGCCGCAAAAAACCCGCCCGCCTGATTGCCTGCGCCACCATAAGTGAAGCCGTCGATCAGCGCGTTGGCACCGGGGGTTGCGGCGGCGGGCTGCGGAATGCCGTTGATGTAGAGAATGCTCGACGCCCCATTGACGACAGCGGTGACGATGTTGATGCCCATCATGCGCGTCTGAAGGTTACGGGCAACGAACGCCGACCCAGCATACAAATCCGCCTGTCCGTTGATGACCATCTGGTTGACGGTGTTGCCGTCGATATAGCGTGGTGCGCCCGGAAGTGTGAGGCGCGAGCGCAGCGCCATGGTGACTGTATACGGCTGTGCCTGCGAGAAACTCGCGGTATCCATATAGTCATCGATGCCATCGAAGCGCACCCCCGGCAGGCTGCCAAAGGCATTGTTGCGATAGGTGGGGCGCGTCCCTGCCGCGCCGGGGGCGGTCGTGTTCGCTTTCCCGGTCAGTTCTGCCCAAGCCGTCACCGCTGTACCATCGGCAACCACCGGCAGCGACGTTGCTTCCTGCCAGAAGCGCAGTCCTGCCACGGACGCTGGAGTGGGCGAGGCGACCCGTGGAAACAGGAATGGCACTAAGCGGCGGGGCTGAAGCAGCATGATTTTCCCTTAATTGCCATTGCCGAAGGCTTCTTTGAGCGCGCACAGGCTGACAACCACACGAACGATGAAAAGCGCCAGCAGCACATTCGCGCCGCCGCACAGCACTGCACTGCACACATATGCGCCTCGCAGGTTGCCAGAAATGCCATTCTATAAGCCTAGCATCAAAAAATAGCACTATTAAAATTCAGACGCTCTAAAACGTTGGGGAGTAAGCGGCTTAAAACGCTTCCAAGCAGAAGTTGAATAAAGTAGTTCCCACTTGCCGGATTCGCGTAAGGCTCAATTTCTGAAACTCTGATACGCAACTTTTCAGCGTCAGAACTTGGGGAACTTGTGTCCGCGCTATAGTGACACTTTACTCAATGTGTGACCAAGTTTTTCTTTTTATAATATCGTCAATTGCTGAGTAGCTAACGCCATATGATAGGGCGATGCTTCTAAGACTTTCGCCGCTTTCTCCACGCTCACGAATCTCAAGTATTTGCTCGTTTTTAAGCTTTGCCATACAATGGTCTTCACCCCTTCCCGCCGAAACCACCATCTTTCGGCGCGTTTCTTCGGAAATAACTTTACCCTTATTCGCCTCAGATATTCTGCGGCGTGTTTCTTCACTTGCTGGCGCTTTGGCTTTTTGAGCGATGGATAGATTTCTACGATGTTCCTCGGTAAAAACCCTACCCTTGCCAGCTTCGGACAACTTTCTTCGCGTCTCTTCAGACACAGTTTGTCCGTGTCTACCCGTATCGCCGCCCTGCGTTGAATTATATCCATTTGGAACTTGAGAGTTAAAACGCTTAATCCAGAGAATTTCACGTTCATTAGCGAAGTCTCGTGTATCACACGTTTCGAGGAGTTCCCAAGTAAAGGACTCCCAACCATACTTTCTTATAGCGCGATAGAAAGCATAGGGGTAGCCGTCCGTAGCGTCTAATTTATGCCTACGCTTACGCCTCTGAAGGTCAGTCGTAATTCCAACGTAAACTTTACCACTTTCGGCGCAAGTTGCGGCGTAAATATGCACGGGTTTCTCAGCCATTTTGAATCCGTCCAAGTATATTCGGTAGCAAACGTGACAGAACTGAACCGAGAAGCAGATTTATAAAGTACGAACCGCTAGCAGGATTAGCGTAAGGTTCAATTTCATCAATTCTCTCTCTTAACCGCTGAGCATCGTTAGGCACCCTATCATCGGCGGAAAAGTGGCAAAGACAATGTGGGTGAAGCGGCACGCTAGGAACGTTATCAAGGCTGTATGACTCGCGCACACGCGTTCCAGCGATATTGATCGAGGCGTGATCCTGACAAATTTTGCAGTTAGGATCGCCGCGCCCTGAGCGTACAATGTCAACGCGGTCGTAGTAAGGGTGAAGCCGCAAACTTGCTAGACTTGCCTCGTTCATCGCGTGCGAGATTTCAGTACGCGCCAAGCGCATCGCTGGGAAGCTAGCGCTTCGACCGTAAGGTAGCCGCGTTGGAACGTTCGCTTCAGGCTTGAGGTAAAGCTCCAACTTTCTGGCTATGGTTGAAGCCGAGTCGCCGTTGCGGATACCTTGAGAAACGATCCGGTCTACCGCCTCGCGCGCCTGAAGTGAAACCTTCCAAATCCGATCCGATAAAACGTTGCCATTCGGATCGACCCACGTAAAGGGGGTGACGTAGGGCGTTGAGCCGCTGAACAAACCCTCACTCACTACGTTTGAAGTTGTGGCACGCGCAAGGCGCTCAAACAGATCGGGTGGAAGCGTGTTGCGTAACTCGGTCTGGTAACGCAGTACAGTTAGGGCTATAACCTCTGCGAAGGCGTCGTTAAGCGCCGCTGCGTAAGCACTCTGTGGGGTAGCCCCATCAAGCCCGTAAGCGTGCCTTAAATCGCTTCCAACGTAGACACGCTGAACCGCATCCCCAACCTGCATAATCATGATGCGCTTCACGTTCGAACTGATTGTCCCGCCCGAACTCTCGAAACGCACCAGGTTCGAACGTAGCTGCGTTAGGAGCGTGTCGATGATAGCGCTGTAACTCTCCCTAAAGCGCTTCGTCGCTAAAGGCGTAACGTTTTTAAGATTGATCATCTAGCGCGCCATCATCCAATTGAGACTCTAAAGCCTTTTTCTTAAGCGCTCTGGCTTTATGCGTCTCGGACATTTTACGGCGCGTCTCCTCACTATGAGTCTTACCCGTATTAGCTTCAGATACCTTCTTCCGTCGCTCTTCAGTGTGAGGTACCCCTGTAAGCGTTTCGGATATTTTGCGCCGTGCCTCTTCACTAACAATCCTACCCGTGTTAGCTTCAGAGATTTTCTTTTTCGTTTCATCGCTAAGAGTTGTGCCTCTTAGGAAGTCATAAGATTCAGGCGCTCTGGCTTTCTGAATTTCAGATAATTTCTTTCGCGTTTCTTCGCTAATAGCTTTTCTTTGTTTAGCAGCCTTTGACAAGTTCTGCTTGTGTTCTTCGCTGAAGGTTATGCCTTTGCGCGCTTCGGACATTCGCTTTTTTGATTCTTCGCTATGAACCCTACCCTTAGCACCTTCGCCGCCGATAGTCATGTTGTAGCCGAACGTCCTGTCATTAGATTTAAAGTAGCTAATCCAATAGCGTTCAATTTCGCTAGCGGCAACTCTGGTTGGAACGGTTTCAAGAATGCACCATTCAAAATTGTCCCAACCATATTTACGGATAGCTCTGTGAAAGTAGTTATTGGAGCCTCTATCCGTATCCGCTTTATGCTTATTCTTTCTAATACGAAAGTTGACTGTAATTCCAACATAAACCTTTGCATTAGCAAGGTTGCGCGCGATATAAACAGTTACGGGTTTCTCAGAATTCACCAACTGTTCAGCTATCATTGGAATCTCCAACGTCTGAATTAGTATTTGAATTTACATCGTTCTCAGCTTGCAACTCACGGTCAGCACGCTCTTGACGTGCCTTGCGTAGCACTTCAGCAGGGCGACGAATATTAAGCGGTAAAAAGCCCTGAACGGACTCTTCATCAAGTACACCAAGTGACGCGCCTAATTCAATTGACTTAAGCACAAGTTCACCTGCGGCATCGGTCACCGGCTTCCACGCAATTCTCATATTTGGATCGACCTCAATTTTGCGATCCGTCAGCGCCTTATAACGGAGCACCACGTTCGCCAAGTTGCGTATCCATTGCGCCGACGTGTTCTGCTGGCGCTCGATGAAGCGGGTGAAGGGGTCAATCTGCGCCTCGGCTGAAGCCTTCGAGCTTGAGATCGCGTTACCCCAGACAAATTCAGGAATTTCAGAATGCTGAACGACGAGGTAGAATAAAAGTCCTAAGAACTTTTCCGAGTCAGCGGCGAAAGGTTGAGGGCTTTCCCAACTGAATTCACCCGTACCGCCTAGAATGACGAGTTGATCCGCGTCAAAGTCATAAGACATGTACTCAACTACGGTGCCGTCCTCGCGTGTCTGTGTCCGGCTTTTACCGTACATCTGCTCAAACTTCTGAACCGCGCCAGCGTCCCCCAGCTTGGAGAACACGGGGGTTGGACGCCCTTGACGCTTATTACCCGTCACGCCTGCTAAAGCGACTTCGGTATACTCGTTCAGAACGGGGATGAGTGGTAGCCCGTCCGGTCGCCCGTACATCTCGTTCGCGTTCCGGTTAACCGGGATGTGAACGAGCGGCGGTACTCCAATCAGGTTGGGAAACGTAGTGACGACTTCGTTCGCGCCGTAAAACGACTTAGTTACCACGCGCTTATTCGCGTAAAACTCATTCACTAAGGTCATCTGCTGCACGGGTTCGGTCGGGTGCGGGAACACCTGCTCAACGCGCCAGCCAATCACGCGGGAATAGTCAGACGGATCGACTATCGGGTTGACCTGAGTGGGTGAGATTACGGTTAGGGTTAGGTCAGGGTTGACGACGATGAACATGTCGCCAAGTTGCCGCGCCTCATTGTACGTGTCCTGAATGGTGCCGTAGTTCAGGTTGAACCAGTCCGTAATGTAATTCTGAGTATATTCGCTTTTAAGCTCGAAGAACGGCGCACGTCCTAAGACGTAGCTGGTGAGTTTTGAACTCATCGGCTTGAGGAACGCGCCGCCAATTTCAAGCCCTTCAATCTGGCAGAGCCGCGCCAAGTCCCACCAAGCGTAGTCGGTCTTACCCGCGTCCATCGTGGGACTAAAGTTGAAGCCGCCCCAGCGCCGGGAAACGTTCGTCTCTACGGGTCGCGGCGCTCCAAGTAGTTCAGTTAAGGCGCGTTGCGCGCGTTGGCGAAAATCGCTGAGTATGTTCATAGGCTACGCCTTAACGTTAGAGTTGATAGGTTTTACGTTACTGATTTCAAACTTTAGCGTTTAAAAATTTTTAAACGCTAATAAATCTTTTTAGGCTTGCGCGGTGCAATGGTGTCGAAGTTACGCTGCACGCGCGGGGCGTACTGGCGCACGGGGGCTTGGATCATCACACCTGCCCCATCTCCGACGCCGCGCTCCAAGTGCATAACCGCATATCTGGTAGCGTCCAAACCGTGATCGTCAACGCCTACGGGTGTTTCCTTGTCCGACTTGCCACTTTGCGCCGTGTGCCAGACATAAGAGTACATCTCATCGGGCGTCCAGAGTGGGGCTTTGCGCTTAGCAAGTTTAGGGTCGGCTTCAACCAGTGCATCCTCGAACCATGCGATTGAAGGTTTAAGGATGGGGCTTCCATTCTCGTCAAGCTGACCCGTATCGGTTAGGCGTAAGCGCCGCTGTACCGCCTGAATACCGTCGCTAATCTTCTTATACGCTGGTATCGTGGCAATTCCGTAATTCAAAAGTGTAGCACGCCCCTCGGCGTCATGGTCGCTGACCGTGACTTCGATATTTTCTTCGCCCGTCAGAGCGTTGATCAGTTCAGCGTGCTCGTCAACTCTGCGCTCAGAGTAGTAGATTTGGCGATAGCAATACATTCGATCATCCGGCGAGATTGCCCACCAGCAGCAGGTGAAAGGTGCAACATAGCCGAGGTCGATGGAGCGTATTCGACGCCAAGTATGCGGAATTTCAAAACGGGGGATGATATGAACGTTTGCGTCGAAACCTTCATAGACCATGCCCTGACTTAAAGCCCAAGCACCTTCTAAATAGTAGCGCCGACGAACGCCCGTGAGGTTATGAAGCACGCCAAGTACATAGCGCCGACCTTCGTCAGTCCAATCACCCTGACCACTATTCGCCTTAACGTCCCAGTAGGCTGGATTGTCCGTGTGATACGTGGGAAGTAACTTGAGTACGCCACTGTCACCGCGTAGTTTTAACCAGTGATTAGGTTTATCCGGGTTCGAGTCGCCTAGAATTTGAGGATGTTTAAGAACGCCACCGCGTAGACGGCTCATTAGAAGTTCCCAGTCGTTCAACTCAAGTTGAACAGTTTCAGCAGCGATAATGATGTCGTACTCGGCTGAAAGCGCCTGACCGGGCTTGTTTAACCCTGCAACAGCAATTTCCGACCCATTCGGGTACCTATACGAGCGTCTGTACTCCCGCTTCACACCCGCGCAAATGGGATTATCGGTTCCAAGGATGAAACGTTCAAAGGTTACAAGCGTACTCTGATGCAGGTCAACGCGGGTCTTTCGAACGATCAAGCCGCGTAAGCCCGGATTTTCGAGCGCGAGGCGGTGCAACTTATACAAGTCACCCACGCTCTTGCCTGAACCTGCCGGACCCACCATTACAATTTCAGGGTCATCCATGCTTTGCAAAGCGAGGATATTGCCCCTAAGCTCTAACGGTTGGATTTCAACGTTTGAAATCTTTCGAGAGTCATTTAACGCTGAACTAATAATTGAGTCTAAGAAATCGGCGCTAACGGGGGTTTTAGCCGTTTTAGCTTCACTCATGCATTAATCGGGAAAATTTAGCGCTGCGAATTCACCATGAAGGTCACGCGCTGCGAAATCATAAATTTTAGCCGCCTCAACTGGATCATCGTACAAACCGAGATGAACTTGTCGCTTTCTATCATAAATATACGCACGCCAGCGTTGCAGTTTCTCGTGCCACGCTACACCTTTATAACCAGATGTGCTATTTTGCTGGCGTGTGTGGTTATAGTTATTTTGCGCGACGGTTGCAAGCCTCAAATTTTCACGTCGATTATCGAGTGGGTTACGATTAACGTGGTCAACTTGCTCATGTGTAGCAAGTTCGTAACCGAGCATACGCCCCAAAATTACGCGGTGCATATAAATAGCACGGCGTTTCAGTAACGCGACGGTAGCGCTTCGAATTACGACATAATTTCCACCGTTTGCGTAGCTAGGGACGAAATGCGCCTGCCACTTTAACTCAGCTAAGTCAGCATCAACGTCGTCAACGTAAGTCACCTGCCCCTGCGTCAGTTCAATCTCAATCATTCACTGAATCCTCTGGGAACTCGCTAAACGATGAACTTTCAACCTCAACGTACTCGCCCTGAACTGTCTCGCCATCCTCAAGTTCCAAAGGCGGCTCAACCGCTTCAGAGTTTAGTGCGGTGCGAAGGTTCTCTTCCGCCACTTGGTTGAACTTATTCAGCGAGGCTTTGAGATACGTTACGAGGTCGAGGTTTGCGCCCTTAGCAGCAACGACTAGCAGGGGGATCAACTCGGTCACTTCCTGGGGCAGCCCATTAAGCTTACTCCACCTATCGAATATCGCCGTAAAGCCGCTGGCAAGCTGAGAATACGAGGCGGTTCCACGCGCGAGGGGCAGCGCGTCCATAATGCCGTAAAGCTCAAGTTCCAAGCGCCCCGAAAGGTCTTTCTCCTGAAGCTGCTGCGCCTGAAGCTTCTGCGTTGAAGTCTCGTCGCGCCACTTACGGAGCGTGTTAAAGTGGATGCCCGTCTCTTTGGACGTGCGCGTTAAGTTGCCCTCGTAACGATCCAGGAGCGCCAACGCGGTCAGCTTCTCGTCAAGCGTGTAGCCCCGACGCTGCGGCGAAGGCTCGTCGGGACGTTTAATGACTGCACCGCGTGCCATAAGCAACCTTCGACGCTTAAAAGCGCTCAACTTCAACAAAGTAAAAAGGCGCTCAACTTGAGCGCCTTAAGTTTGAAGGGCTTTCACCTTCGGCAACGTGTCCTTCGGGTAATCTTCCAACCCAAGTGAGAACGTTTCTACGCAGTTAGACCGATCCCACACTCTGCGCCCGGTAAGCCCGTCTGCTTACCCACCTAATAAAATGAACCCGCTCTATCACTTTCAAACGGGCAGCGCAACTTTACGCTCGAAGCGTACCAGCATTCCACCCCCTAAATTAATTTAAGTAAACTAAGTTTAAAGCCCCCGTTAACTTCAGGGGGTTGGTCGGCTAGAACGCACATAGGTACGTTCTTCTCCACCCATACGGGCAGCTTTTCGCCGCGCTTAAACCAATTAACCTTATTGGCGTTAAAAATAATTTAAGTAAACTAAGTATTTAAAATTGAGTGCGTTCAAAGCCCTAAACGCCTACGCGTTTGCTCATACCCGGCTAGGTCGTCAGGATTAGGTACGTACAACGCCCCACCCCTACTTATGCACCCTCGCTTATGGTACGAAATTCGGTACCGTGTAACGCACTCTAACTTGTTAGTGAGCGCCCCTGCCTTCTCACTCCGCTACGCACCAACCGTAGCACCCGGAGAGTTCGAACGTTAAAACGTTCATAAAGTGACTCTACCTTATACCTCTATTATACTCGCACATGTCAATACCCCTCACGGGAAGAACCTGCTTTTTGAGGGCTAAATTAGCACTTTCTCTCATCATCCTCTAATGTTCGTAGACTTTATTGCTTTCTTCAACGCGCGGAAGCTGGCGAATCTGCACGTCGCCGTTCACGATCCAAGCGTCCAACCCAGCGAGAGTTAGCTCAGCGCGGCACTTTTCCGCTTGGTCAAAGCGACCCTCGAAGATAAGTTCACTGATGCGCCCGACCAGACGGGCTACCTGCGCGATGCTCATGCCGTTCGAAACTGCCATACCTGAAGTATCCATTTTAAAGCTCCTCAATTCGAATAGCGCGAAACGACAAAGTTGCTAAGGCTAAAACGATCAAAATTAGTAGCGCGAACCCGATCAAAGTAAGTCCTTTCCACGTTTAAACTCATGAACGCGACCCGCCGCAATATCTTCCAGACCCGCGCGGATTTCACATTCCACGTACCTGCGCCCTCGATAAGCGCGGATGGGGTGGACGATCCCGGCTAACGTGATTAAAGCTAGGATGGTTCCGAGAATGGCTAGCTTGATCACGTTCGCTCCTCATAACGTTTAATCGCTGCAGACGCTAAAGACTTAGTGACGTTAATCGCTGAGGACTTTAAGAAGTCCTGCGATACGGAAAGGTTGACACCTTTGCAGCGTCCCGGCTCGAAGTTTCCGGTGGGGCGGATGAAGAACTGAAACTCCGCCATTGAAACTTGGACTTCCGGCTGACGAACTTCGTAGAGGTAAAGCTCGTAACCCGCCTCGGCGCACCACTTCTGCACGCCCCGATAAAACGTTGTGATCTCACGGTCGGTCAAATCTGGAACCTTTCGAACTTCAGGACTTACTTTCAGTTTAGCAAAGTTGACGCGTTCTGTCAAGGGTGAAGTTGTATTACTTAGTTAGGTGTCCTAAGTAATTTAAACCCCCAGCTTGCGGTCGGTTTGAATATTACAAAGTGATGAATTTCAGACCGTTTTTAAGGTATTATGAACTACTAAGAGCGGGAGCGTTTTTTTATTATATATAATTTTTTAAAAAGTAAAAAACGCTCCCGCTTTTATGAACTCATAATACTTTTGAGGGAAGAACTTAAAATGGTTCTGACCCGTCCAATTATTACAATTTTGTCAAATTTGCAGCGTTTTGAAGGCTCCAAACTGTCAACTTTTTCAAGCGGCACTCACGTTTTCAAGTTCCAGCGTTTCGAACTTTCCTCAACCCCACGCATGGCTCAAAGTGGATATTGTATACAATACGCAATTCTTACTAAAGCTGTGATCCTCGATGTAGGTTAACACACTGTTCGTTGTGCAGCCCTGGGGCGTTTTTGGTTGGGGGAATTTTGAGGTTTTCAACTTCTAAATTTTTCAAGTTTCAAAAAGTTGATAGGTTTTGAAAGTTATCTGATAGGTCTTTCCGACGCTGTGCGATCCCAGCTTTCCAGCTTAAAAAAGTTGGGGGAAAAATTCAGGTTCTCAAAGTTAGGGTTGTCAATTTCTCGTGAATCATGGTCGCGTACCTATTAACGCTAGCCATACTTTAATACCCAAACTAATAGGTCAACTCTGCTAACGCTAATACGACTGCCCTCTTAGCAGCGCTATTAACGTAAGCCAAGCACTAATACTCTCGACCTCTTAGCGCTAAGCTTACCTAACGCCAGGCACTAAGCGCTCTCACCTATTAACGCTAATAGTACCGACCGAGCCGCGTTAACACGTCCACCTACTTAGCGGCGCTATTACGTTAAGCCAAGCGCTAATACAGGGCGTAAACATTACTAATGATAATGCACGTTATCACGGACTAATCTCCGTAACTGAGGATCGTGTCAACGTGTCAACGTGTCAACGTGTCAACGTGTCAACGTAGGAGCGCGGCATCGCTACCGAGCTTCCGCACCGGGCAGCCCTGACATATGCCTGGGCGCGCATAGATCGACGTTCATAAGGTTAGGATTGCTAACGTTATGGGCGCATAAGGTTAGATAGTCGTCTAATTAGATAGCGCTGATTAGTTGCTATAGCAACTAAATTGTACGACGTTATATGTCTGAGCGCGCATATGTCAAACCGGCGCGTTGGATAGTATTGATCTGATCAATCTGATCATTTAAACTCTAACACTTTAGTTAGTAACCTTACCTAACTAACTAAACCCTGCTGCGTTACCCAACCTGTTAAACGACATATGTTGTTTAAGCTACAGAGTGTAGCATATGTGGCGTGTTCTATTACCCAACCCAGGCGCGTTCTATTATAAACGCTCTTAACTCGGTCAAGGCTGCACGCTACGGAACATGCATGGCAGTTTATACCTTTATGCGCTGGAATCGCCTAGAATCGCGTTTACGGGGGAAATAAGCCTATAACCTGGGCAGGCTATCAACCTGGGCAGGCTATCAACCTGGGCAGGCTATCAACCTGGGCAGGCTATCAACC
>ERZ869921.67-NODE-67-length-59186-cov-13.911231_pt1 | contig 59186 bp, 79 predicted proteins | sample MGYA00579310_ERZ869921 | MGnify/ENA primary metagenome ERZ869921 (study PRJEB32216, sample SAMN09231816) | wastewater metagenome | place: USA: Maryland | collected 2016-06-21 | study: EMG produced TPA metagenomics assembly of the PRJNA472060 data set (Reclaimed...
GCGTCTACCATTCCGCCACCTGACTATGTTACACCCGACTTTAGCTTGGTGTTATGTGTTAGCATGAGAACCATCTAACACAGCTACTTGCAATCACGTCTAGCTCATGTGCAAGGAACTCTTCACTTTGTGCATCGTTGAGAGGCTTGAAGGTACAGTGTCTTAACTTGTCATAAAAAGGATAGAATGATATTGTTTAGTCCCATATAAGGCACATTACTCAACGACCATCCAATCTTCAGCAAGTACATCTGTTTGAGATGCTAACCAAGGCACAACATTTCCTTGTGCTGTTTTCATTGCAATGTATGCACCATATTCTACAAGTCCATCTTCATCAGCAATTGTCTTACCAATTAGTGTAGTGTAAGGATACTTGTTTGCAGGAACATAATAAAGGAACATGCCTTTACCATTCCATCCTTCACGGCATACCTTCTTGCCATCTTTCAAAGCCTCAATGGCTTGACCAAAATTTAAGTTGCTCATAATTTTATTTGATTAAATGTAAACGCTCAGCTCCATATCTTCGACGTACTCCCTTAGGTCACGGTCATCATGCAGAGCGTTCTGAACTTTGTCAATGCCATTCCTAATCGCAGGGTATCGGATGTCTCTGCCCCTCTCCTTCATCAGTCGCATGATTTCATTGATGATGATACCACGCTTGTAACTGAGGTAGAATAATACTTGGCGTGCAGTGACGATGTTATACTCACGACTCGTTGAGAATAAATCCTCTCGACTAACTCGATAGGTATTGCATACTTTATCCACATATTTGTCAAAGATAATGTGCTTCATCTGTTCTTACAATAGTTCGTTAAACATAATTTTTTCCACCACTCTTAAGTGACTTGTTTCCACAATCGTATTCATCTCGTCAGACTCTTTGGCATCTTGCAACTCAATGAAATACAGACTGCTATCAATCACCTGAACAACAAAGTTATAAAGGTAATACACAACATCTGTGCAATTGTCCTTTAATTTAGCTGACTTATTAACATTTGTTAAGTAACTATCCCGTGACATGAACATGCCGAGGTTAGAGAACTCACTGAGGGACAAACTATTTTTATCCACAATCTGTTGCAACTTCTGAATGCGTTGCTTGTTTGGATTCTGTCGAAGCTTCTCCAACAAAATCTCGTCTTTAATTTCTTTCATCGTTTTATTATGTAATATAAAAATGACAACAGCATCAGTGACAAAAAGTAACCAATGCCTAATATTGTAATCAACTGTATAAGCGTGGTGATGTTTGCGGATAGTCGCCCGATAAAATTAAAGGAAACATAACCCGCAAACAGCCACACCAAAACCAAAAACAATTTTCTCATACAGTCCTGAACACCGTCAGCCCACTCAGCTCGTCACCAATTGTCCTGATGATATACACCGCCTGAGCTGCCTTCTCAAGGTTGCCCTTGTCCAACTCCTGCCAATGCAATGTCTGAGCTTTCGCTAATCTCCTGTTCAACATAGCCAAACGACTTCTGTCTTTGATGTTCGGCTTCTGCAAATCATACGGCTTACTCTGCGTATTTTCTAACCACTCTATCAAGTCTCTCATACTCTCTTCCTTTAGTATCAACAATAGTAACACGGATATACTTCGTAACATTGTGGTCTTTGTCAATGATACTGACACGCTCCGTACTTACGTGTCGGTTGTAGAATGCAGCCAACACATGCATCTGCTGTGGTGTCTTGTCAGTCAAGAACGAATCACCATCGTCCATGCGCTCTAACATTCTTGTCTCATACGTGCGAGCACCAACCCGCTCCATACTTCTTTCTCTTCTTCTTCTCATAGCTTGTTTTGTTTAATGAACTGTTTAACAATTGGCATACGCTCAGGTTGCCGTGATACCCCTGCATACTTGCAGAAGGAATAGATGATGTCCCTCGGTGTTGATACGTCACACATCACAGGCTCAGGCTCAGCAACAACAACATCATCTTCCTTAACATAAGGGATGCGCTCGTTGATGATGTCAGCCATAACAACATGGTCTACTACAGTAGACATTCTGTGCCACTCCGTTACGTCGAAGTACTGTGTGTTGGTTGACCACCGAACACCAAGGAACAATGACTTGACCGTCTCGTTACCAACAGGTGTACTCAGTACACCATCGAAGTACTTACGGGCAGTCGGGTTAATCAACAATCTGAAATCAATGTATCGCATAGAAATTTATTTATCCACATAGAACTTTCGGGGGTAGCGCAGATACCACTCACCTTTGCAAACTCATACACCACATTCACCGTGTCTGCATACGGCTTCAACTTCTCCAACATCTCAGCAAGATGCCTCTGCTCCTCTTCCTTCTTGGCTTGCGATTCGCCGAAGTAACTGTTGTAAATGTCAATCACCTCTTGTGAACTTGAAGCGTTGTAGAAGCGTCTCCAAAGCGAACGACCACCCTCAAGCCGCTCCCAATCACACTCATTGATGTAGTCGTCCCACTCCTCCCACTCATCCTCAGGCTCGTAGCTATCTGAGTATGGCTGTCTGTCAAGTTGGTTGATAAACCAAGACTGAATCTCATCTGTCAGTCTGTCAAATACATGTTGTGCAATCATATCTTATAGTCTTTTAAGAATCGTTTAACCATTGAATTAATCTTGGGCTGTCGTGAGATGCCCGCATACTTGGCAAATGCCAACACCGTCTCTCGTACATTCGTGCTGTCAAATACCATCACCGCTTCCTCAGGTGTGTCGTCAGGCTCACTCGCAAAGAACTCATTAGCGAAGTGCCTGTTGATGGCATCGAACGAGTCACCCTCAATGCGCAAATCTGAGCACGTATTAGGCGCAAATGTCCTGAGAGTACGTCCGTCAAGGATAATACCAATCTCCTCCAACCTGCTGATGGCATGAGGCGTGAGCCAATTCCTCGGTGAACCCATGATGACCGACGGTAATAGCTTATGGCACTCATCGTTAACGAACTGACCAATGTCAGCGTAGTCTACTGAAGTAGACCCAACAATCATGTCACGTGCCCGCTCAAAGAACGGAGCGTCACTCCAACTGCATGCGTACATGTAGTCATGCAACTGCTCGCTGTCACGCATCCTGCTCGGCTTGACAACGTGGTTCTCTACATAACTACCAACCGTAGTAGTTAGATAGAATTTTCTAAAGTTTCTGTAGTTCATACTGTATGGCTGTCTGTTAAATACATCTCACAATTTTGGCAGAAGTAGCTGTCGCTCCATATTGCAGAGTCGTCCTGCGCTACCTGAGATAGGCAGTAGATACACTGCTTGCCACTCGTCGCTTTCTTCTTGGTGAACGCCTTGCTCGTGTCGGCATAGTCCTTCTTGTTCCACGTAGCGGGGAAGTTATTCGTGTTGTACGTGCCACCGCCTGTGTTGTACCGACTGCCGTAGTTGTAGCCACGTGCGCCGTACCCGCCGTTGTACCGACTGCCTGAGACCCAACCCTCGTACATGTCGTTGTAATACCCGCCGTGATACTTTGGCTTCTCGTAGGTCTCGTGCAACGTCTCACTGCCCAACTCACGGTGGTTGAAGTAAATCCACGCCGTCACCTCACTGCCGTCGTCAAGCGTGATGGGTATCTGCTTGCGCTCGTACCACGATGGGTGACCCTCCAACTTGTCAAGGCTCGATAGCGTCACGTCGTCAACCCTAAACACGTCAACCACTACGTTGTGGCCAATGCCCTGCTTCTCAATCAAGTACGGCAGACCACTCACCACGAGCGGATACTTGTCCTTGGTGCGACCTGCGCCAACGTGCGTCGCCTTGGTGAGGTAGCTGTAGTAATTGCCGTAGCCCTTCTTGAGCGTGCCATACACCGCCATCACATGAGGCTCAACGACGTTGCCCTTGCTGTACCACACGCCGTCATGCTTTATCCACATCTCCTTGTTGTAGATTTGGTAGGTCTTCTGCTTGGTGTTGAACGTAACGAATCGGCTGTCATGCGTCTCCAAATAGTCACGCCAATCTTTACGTGGCATATCGCTGAGCACGTCCTCCGCTAGCTCACGGGTGTCGCATCGCTTGTCGCAACCCATCCCACGAATCGTGCCGTTCATCATCAGCCAATCATTGCCTGAGATACGGAACGGATGGGTGTTGCTCGGCCCTACCTTGCCCACCGTGGCGTACCTGAAGTGAGCGATGAATGGGCGTGTCGTGTCTAGCTTGGTGTACTCAGTAGACTTATAGTGCTCGACCTTCCACGTGTCTAGCCACACGATACCTAGGCCATGAGGGTTGATGTTTGCTGATTTCTTCGCAATTGCAACGTCGAATTGCTTTCTGTTATTCTTGATGATAATTACACACATATTGGTTGTTGTTTAATAATTTGGTTGTTAATTGATACTGAAAAATTGTTACTCTCCACATCATAGTCGAAGTCGAAAGTGTATTGTTGTCCACCTGCGTAGTACGTTGAACTCCACCGCTCACTGCTGAACGTGGTATCGTGACGGGCAAAGAACTTATGCCCATCCCAATTAAATTCTATAATAATCCACATAGCCGTCATTGATATAGTCAACACTCGTCCAAAAGTTATACGCTAGCTCAATTGAACCCGTCGTCTCAGGCTCAACGTCCATCGCCGTAGGTACTACGTTGAAGTGGTAGTCCAACCACTCATGATTGGGTAGGAAGCACACGCCATCTTGCAAGGCATCCAATGCCATCTCGCTAATCTCTTCTGACTTCGTCCATGCGTCGCCAACGTCAATCAGCCATTGCAATTCCTCAACGCCCCACATACTCTGAGCGGCACGAATCTCTTCTACCATCTCAGCCAATAGAGGCGATAGCTTCTTCTCTTGTAACATTGCGCTTACGTTTAGGGGTTTCTACTTTGATTACCATGCTGTCCCAATGACCCGAAGGGTTGACAAACTTGTTGATATTTGGGTGTATCTTTCCGTCCATGATAAACACACGCATCTCACGTGCAATCTGCAACAGCTTGTTGACCTGCTCCTTCGAGTGGTACATGTCCATGAGGATTGGGCGTACCTTGCGCAAGAACTCCTCGTGCGATTGGCGCTTGCTGTTCACAGCGTAGTCAATCATCTCGAACATGAGCTCGTATCTGTTCTGCATCTGCTTCACTGACTTGAAGCGAGACGGAAGTCTGAACTCAAGCACATTGCCCTTGACAAGTGCGAGCTGATACCTCGTGTCACGGTCACTCCACCCGTTATCGCCATTGGCATTTATCACCATCTCATAGTCGTCATTGCGCCCCGCCATTCTGATGTTGGCATTGCAGTACCTGTTCTTGATGCGATGGCGGAACAGAGCGTACAAGATACCCGCATAAGGGCGTAGCTTCTCCCGTAACTCGTCGCCATTCATGCCTTGCACCCCGACCGTGATGTGACCACCGCATGAGTTGTCACTCTGCGAGTAGCGGTCGTCGATGATTTTCTCAGCGTCCCACATGAGCGCAAACACCTTGTTGCGCCACTTTGATTCGGGAATGAGCGGTAAGATATGCGTCACCGCCTCGTAACCGCACGACCCGTCACGCTCAATGCCCGTGAATAAGATGTGCTCGTGGATGGAGTCACGATGCAGAGAGGTCTTCTCAACCTCCATGCCGATGGTGTAGCGGGACTCGTAAGAGCCTGACCACTCCTCCAAGGTTAGACGCTTCTTCTTCCGCCCGAAACATTTGATGTCGGACGTGCCTGCACCTGAAGAGTGCTTGAGAGGGGCAGGTTTAGAGTGATACTGCTGTACCACGCCACGGGCACTGTCACCCGTAAGTTGATAGATTTTCTCCATAACTTTATTTGTTTTTGGTTTATTAAATTTGTCGTTAATCTTCATAGCCGCTGTCTGCCACTTCTTGTCCTCAAGTAGGCCATACACCTCACGCCACCACTCTTCTCCATGAGGTGTGTCAGCCCACCTAAACGCTGAATGCATGAGCCACATGTGAGCCTCGCCGTCTACTCTAATAGACGAGGAGATTGGGTAGTCATAGCAATACCGCTTGATATGTTGCACCGCACTAGGTGAAAGCAACTGCTCGAAATCAGTCCATGACATAGACCTACTTGGCTGAGGTGTACTCAGTACACTTGCATACACCAAGCGGCTATTGATTCTGTCAGCGGCGACCTGATAGTCATACCGCTCAAGGTCACGCTTAATTTGTGACCAAAACTCATACGGGTGGCCACCCTCAGGCTGTCTCGCCCATGTGAATGAGCCCTCAAGCCAATCATGTGCAACCCGTGTATGTGGTATGGCATTCTCAGCACCACGACCTCGCAACTCCTCAATGGCGGGGTAGCTGAGGAGATTCTCAAAGTCTACCCAAGTAGACCCATGCTCAAGGCGTGGATTGAACCGCTCATTTAGGATAGTGTGAGGGTCAACATAGTTATACGCTCTGTTCCAAAGTTCTACACCATCATCGGTATTTGTCCATACCATGGCATTCCGAAGCCAATCTCTGAATGGCTCATCGGGTCTCCATACTGAGTCATAGGACATCAATTTGTCCCAAACAACTGCGCTCACTTTCGAGCGTAATTCCAACATGTTTAACATAAAAAATTGTTTTGGTTTATTTAATTACACACACTCGCTCATAACTAAGCGAGAAAGAACTGTCTACTGAGTAGACGCTCGGAACAACCGAGCCAATACTCTGAAGTGTAGTTTTATGGCCGTAGCTACTGATATAGCGGTCGCAAACCACAACGCTGTCCTCATTGGTGTACTCAGTACACCCAATCGGCACAACTTGCACACGCCCGTCACCACGACGAACGGTAATTGATGGCTCATGCCCACATGAAGCCAACACAAAAAGTAGAATCAACGCTCGCATATCAATAACTTACAGAACGTGAATGGTTATGGTGCTTCGCTCGGTAGTGGTGGCGTTTCATAGCCACCTTTTTATTGTGGTTCGCACGACCTACACACCCGTTGGTGCTCATGCATGACTGAAGCGAGCACGCCACAATCAATAATAGGATTAAGGTTCTCATTTTACCTTGCTTCTAAATTGCTCAACAAAGAATCCAAGCGATGCCATAACAAGCACAACACCGCAATAACTTGCAGGCATACCAACAAGCACGCCCATACATGCAAGGCATACCATGCCCGCATAAACTAATTGTGAATTGCTCATATTATTTAATTTGCTTTTTACCATCAGCAACTAGTAGGCCCACAATTGCAGGGACTACAAGAACAAGTGCCCGACCCCATTCGGCCTTGGCAATGAGCGCACACGCACCCAATAATAGAATTAGCGCACATGATGCAATGATTTTTCTGCTTAAATTGCTCATAACATTTTGGTTTAAGTTTGCGCCCACGGTCGGAATCGAACCGACCTTTCAACCGTTTGGGCTGTCTACTGAATAGACAATTTTTAACTTGCACACGCACATAAGCGCACACACACACGCACACACACGCACACACAAACGGGCGCAAAAATGCGGTGGGTTAAAAAAAATGTCTACTGAATAGACAAAAAAAGAGTCCCCTCTAAGGGACTCTTATTTTTATTGTTCAATTGTTAATTTGATTTTTTGCAGTTCAATAATTAGTTTTTCAATGTCGGTTAATGATAGGTTTGTTTTTACGTTACCTTTGCGAATTTGTAGCTTTTTTTCGTTAAAAGTTAGTGTTAATTCGCTCTTTTCGGGTGCGCTCTTTTCAGGTGCAACAAAAGACAAAAGGCCAATTATAGTTGGATTTTTTGTGCTTTGTAGGTAGTTACTAATTGTTTCAGGTGCAATTTTTACCGCCTGAATAAGTCGATAGCACCAAGCTTTTTTAAGGTCAAAAAACAACTCGAAAAAATCGGCCTTATTAAGTTTTACTCCCGTAAACTCTTTAAAGGACGTACTACCAAAATTTTCAAACCACAAAAGAGATTTTGTTAATTCGTGGCCTAACTTAATTAAGTTATTGAACTTTGTTAGGTCGTTTTTTTCGTCCTTTGTAGTTAGTGTAAAAATTGAATTTTTACCACTTTCTTTGCTAGTTTTAACGATAAATTCGTTAATTAGGCTTTTTTGTTCGTTTAAATTTTTCATTTTTTTATTTGTTTAAAGGGTTAAATTTTTACGTTTTTTGTCTATTCGATAGACAATTTTTGAACTTTACAACATATATAAAATATTATATATACGTCAATTACGTTCCAAGATGTCAAAGAACGTCCAAAAAAATGGACGCATCTGCCTCACCCTCTGCCAAGAAGGTAATAAACTGCCTATGTACAATTTTTTGTACGTTCTCCGCTTCGGGAGGTGGCCTTATGTCTTTCGATACACAAATATAGCTATAAAACTTGGATATTAGATCAACAAAACTTTTTTAAGGCTATTTTTAACACCGATTAACATTTGAGGCAAAAAATGAAGAAAAATAAAAAAAAGCTTGGATTTGTGGATTATTTTTTGTATAGGGCAAATTTTTTTGTCAATTCCCATTTTGGGAAGTGGTTGTCCCATTTTGGGAAAGGTGTCCAATAAAGTATACGTCTAATAAAATGGACGGTTACTTTTGGATACTGTCTAATAAATTGTACGTCTAATAAACTAGACGGTTTACTTTTGATACCGACCAATAAATTGTACGTCCAATAAAGTGGACGGTGGGACGGGTGGTTGCCGTCCAATAAATTGTACGTATAAAAAAGTGGACGGTTGTCTAAACAAATCGCCAAAAATTATATATAAAGTTTTCCTAATGGATACCCCACCCCTCGAAAAAAAATCACTTTCCGCCGCCGACCCTCAGCGCCGCGCGGGGGGGGAACCCCAACACTAAACATGTCTAAACATTCTTATCTTTGTGAATGCGTCCTAAGTTTTACACAGGTGGCTTAACGGTACGGGATGGCCGTTTAGTTAACGAGCGGATTGGTGATGGCATGACGGGCATTGGTATGGCTTGTCAGGTTTACAAAGCCAAGAAGTATGCTGAGAAAGAGGCTATGATTTCAAGAGCTATTATGGCCGCTGAAGCTAGCGAGTATTCTCTTGGCATGAAGAAGGAAGACTAACTTCTTACACCAAAAGAGAGAGGGGCATGTCCCCTCTTTTTTGTTTCAATCATCCTCGTTCACGAGGATAGATTCTAATTCATCCCCTCCAATCCACTCAACAATTCAACCTAATTTCTCCTCGTAAACTCGGTAATCAACCTAATAACTACCTCACAAGTTCAGTAGTTCTTACAAAGTTTTGTAGTTTCTCATATTACTTAGTCTTTTAATATGGGCTATTTTTGTGTCGATTATTAAAATTTAGTGTCGATTAATGTCGATTTTAGTGTCGAAAATATTAGTCTAGAGATAGTAAAAACGAAGAAATGTCGAAAATGTCGATTTTAAGTTCAGAATTTTGTGAGAAAAAAAAATCCCACACGTTAAATAATAGAGAGAGAATAAGGGAAAAACCAAAATTGACATTTGACATTCCGACCAACGAGTTGGTTGGACTGATGGCGTTTGCATTTTCATTTTACTCTTGGTATATTTGTGGCATCAAAATTTAATTTATGGAATTTAAGTCAACAGGAATGTACAGTCCCAAGGACTTGACCTTAGGGGACGAGGGCAGAGCTCGATTGATGAGTGGCATCAGGAAGATGGCCTCTGCTGTGAAGAGTACTTTAGGGCCGAGTGGTAAGACGGTCTTGATTGAGGGTGCTGATGTTGTTGGCGGATTGACGGTGACCAAGGATGGTGTTACTGTTGCCAACTCGATTCAGTTGTTAGACCCGATTGAGAACCTAGCGGTTCGTATGTTACGTGAGGCGAGCAGCAAGACTGCATCATCTGCGGGTGATGGCACGACGACTGCTGTTGTCTTGGCTGAGGCGTTAGTTGCTTATGGCATGGAGATTTTGGAAGCGCATCCTACGGTGAACCGCACAGAGGTGTTGCGCAAGTTGGTGGAGATAAGCAATGAGGTGGTGGACGATTTGAGAAGGATGGCTCGCAAGTTACGCAAGCGTGAGCTCTTGGACGTAGCTATCATTTCAGCGAACAATGACAAGGTGATTGGCAAGACCATTGCTGACGTGTACGGTAAGGTTGGTGCTGATGGCATTGTGATGGTTGAGAACTCGCAGACTCCTGACACGTACTATGAAGTGACGAACGGTTTGCGGATTGACAAGGGTTACTTGTCGCCTGTGTTCGTGACGGACATGAAGCGTGATGAGTGCGTGATGAATGATGTGTACGTGTTGGTTGCTGACATGGAGATTGAGAACGTGTTGCAGATTGAGCGTGTGTTGAAGCACGTGATTGAGGCGAACAAGTCGCTGTTGATTATTGGGCCTTGTGGTCAGATGATGTTGAACACATTGGGTGCGAACAAGGTGAAGGGTCGCATTAAGGTTTGTGCGATTGATGCGCCGAGCTTCGGCTACCGTCAGGGTGAGCTGATGCAGGACATCGCTATGAGCGTTGGTGCGAAGTACTTCAGCCACCGCACGGGTGACGACTTGAGCATCATTGGCCCTGAGGACTTGGGGTATGTGAGCAAGGTGACCGTTGGCAATGACAAAACGGTGATGGTGGTAAGTGATGCCCATCGTGATGGCGAGGCAGTAGCTGAGCGCATTGAGCAGCTGCGTGGTGCTCACACTGAGGCGGTGAGAAAAGGCGACAAGGACTTTATCATGTCTCGCATTGCGATGCTATCAGGCAGCATTGGCGTTATCTACGTTGGTGGTAACACTGACCTTGAGCAGAAGGAATTGTACGATAGGATTGACGATGCCGTGTGCGCTGTTCGCTCCGCTCTTGAAGAGGGTATCGTTGCGGGTGGTGGTAGTGCATTGTACTACGAAGCTCGTAGGCTTGATAAGAGGCTCTCTGCTGAGACTTCTCCCACATCGGCATACACTATTGCCACCAAGATAATTATGCACGCTCTACGAGCCCCATTTTTAACCCTCGTTGACAATGCGGGTTATGAGCCATCGACTCCCAATGAGCGTGTTGGTGAGTGGGGGTATGGATGGAACATGCGTGACGGTTCGTTTGGTAACTTGTACGACATGGGTGTGATTGACCCGTTGAAGGTAACTCGCAGTGCGTTGCAGAATGCGGTGAGTGTTGCAGTGACGGTATTGAGTACTGATGCGATTATCACATTGGCGAGAACGTATGAGTCATAAGCTACACATAGAACGACGGGTGAGTTTGCCTCAGTTTGAGGCAGCTTGCCTTGGCGTTACCCTTGACGGGGAGCGCAAGATTTACTCATGCAATGCGATTGTAAAAACGCTTGAGCATGACGGGTTATCGCTTGACGAAGCAGTTGAGCATTTGTATCAAAAAGTAATTAAGTATTGGGAGGGAACTAATGGCTCTCCTGTATTTGTTTGGGAGGATTCAGAATGAAACCAATTGGGAAATTTATTGTCAGTCAGTTGATTGACGAGGAGGTAGAGACCGCCTCAGGCTTGGTGTTATCGGGTGATGACGTTGACAAGCTTCGGTATCGAAAAGCAACTATTGTGAAAGTAGGCACTGACGTGAAGAATATCACGGATGGCAGTGTCATTTACTTTGACAAGGCTCAGAGCTTCACGATGGTCATTGACGGGAATCAGTACACTATTCTTCGGGAGATTGACGTAGTTCTTGTTCTAAGCGAAGGGTCTCCCGTTTAATTTTAAAAATGTACTCTCTCATGGAGTCGAAGCTTTTAGGGACTCGTTTCAGGCGTGCGGCTCGGTCGTTGTCTGCGATGAGTCTCTTTCCTTCTAGCAGGTCGTAGAGATATCGAACGACGTTCTTGCCTTTGCTTGAGATTTCATATAGGGTCATGTCGGGCTCGAACCATTTTAGGTTCTCTTTGCGTTTCTTGACGGTGTTGACGTATCCGTTTTCTTTGAAGTAGGTGAGGGTCGAGGGGTGGAAGTTATTTAGTTTGCGCCACATGTCAACGCTCTTGTAGGAGAAGATGCCTTCGGAGTAGATGAAGATGAGACCATCAAGCAGGTGTGGCTTTTCAATCTTGTATTTCATACGAACGTACTTACGGAATACGTTGTAGTATTTGAGGTAATCTGATTTCATTTTTTTTTATTTAACTTTGTAGCAAAGTTAATTGATTGCATGCTAACGACCAAACAGATTATCGCCAAGTACGGCAAGCCTGACGATGACGGCAGTGATTACTTGGTGACCATTCAGTTGCCGTATCCAATGCGTTTGGCGTGGGATACCAAGACGGTAGTTACGAAGATGCGTTGCCATACCTTGGCGGCCGATAAGTTTTTGGCGGTATTCAATGAGCTCCTTACCACTTATGGCATTGACGAGATTCAGCGATTGGGCATTGACCTGTTTGGTGGGTGCTTCTCGTTTCGTAAGATGCGTGGTGGCAATGAGTACTCACGCCACTGTTGGGGCATTGCTATTGACCTAGACCCATCGAGGAATACGTTGAAGCAGAGCAGCAAGACGGCGCAGTTCGGTAAGCCTGAGTACAAGAAGATGATTGACATCTTTTACAAGCATGGCTTCATCAGCTACGGCCGTGAGCGCAATTTTGATTTCATGCACTTTGAGTTGAGAAGCTAATGGCTAAGGGGAATAAGATTTGCAAGGCGGGGATTGATTGGGCGAAGCGGACATTTGACCGCTACCCATCTGCGTATGCCAACATGGCTGCGTCGAAGTATTGCAAAGACCCGAACTATGCCAAGGGAAAGAAGACTATTAAAAAGAAGAAGTGATGGGTGAGTTGAAGAAATGGCGGGATGAGAAGTGGGTTCGTATCGGGACGGGCGGAAAGATTATGGGGGAGTGTGGTACGAGTCCGAACAAAAAGAATCCCGACCGTTGCTTACCTTTGAAGAAGGCTAAGGCGTTATCACAGAGTGAGCGTGCTGCCACTGCTCGGCTGAAGAAGTCAAAGGGTGGTAGTGGTCGTCAGTTTGTGAGTAATACAAAAGAAGCAAAAGTAACCTCTAAATACACAAAGCGATGAAAAAAATGATGATGGTCGAAAAAGCTTCCATGAAAAAGAATGGAGTTAAACCTATGGCGAAGAAAGCTATGGTGAAGAAGGCAGTGGCAAAGAAAATGTCTAAGTCCTGCTAATGGCTGACAAGTCAAAGATGAAGTGCAATTCCCCTGTCAAGTCAGATAGGCAGGGGAAGAAGCGCATGGTCAAGGCTTGCAGTGGAGGAACTGAAAAGCTAATCCACTATGGCGCAGAGGGTTACGGTAACAATTACTCAGCTGCTGCGAGGAAGAGTTTCAAGGCTCGGCATAGTTGTGACACGGCGAGTAACAAGCTAACTGCTAGGTATTGGGCGTGCAAAGATTTGTGGGGCGGCAGTGGCGGTCACACTACAGCTAATCCTAAAAACAGAAAAGGAAAGTATTAATATGGCCACTCAGAAGTTTATGGGGCGTGGTCAGTTATTAGAGAGGCTAACTGCTCAAGTTGGTGATAGGAAATTAGCTATCGCTATTCTTAAGGAGCGTGGGCATTTGAAAGCTGACGGCAAGACATACACTCAGGAGGGGCTTAGAAGAAACGCCATGACTGCTAGCGAGAGAGCTAAGGACAGGGCTGTTAAAAAATCAGGGGGTAATGTAGGCGACTACGTTTACGACCCAAGTACAAATAGAGCTTCATTGAAAGCAAAATTTATAAAAGGAAAGTATTGACTATCTTTGTGGTGTTATGGCGAAAGTAGTAGTTACAGTTAATAAGAGTCGTGGCTTGGGTGATACCATTGCAAAGGTCACACAGAAGACGGGTATTGACAAGATGGCTAAGAAGATGGCGCAGGCTGCAGGCTATGAGGACTGCGGTTGTGACGCTCGCCGTGATGCGCTTAACAGAGTTTTTCCATACAGTAAATAATTAAAAATGGGATATCAAAAATTACAAGGGCATAGAGCATTAAGGGTTGTTACATCAGATACGATTAACATTCCTTCTGCTGCTACTCAAGCCGTGTCAGGAACTAATACTTCTGTGTCTGCCAACAACTTAGTTGACAGTGGAGTTAACTTTGTCAATTTGCAAATTCAGATTGGCTCAATTGTTTACAACACAACTGACGGGAGTTGTGCGGTTGTTACATCGGTTGCCGCCAACACTCTTGGCTTAAGTGCCAACATCTTCACTGCTACATCGAAGGATTATTCTATTTATGCAAACTCAGGGAATCCTTGTGTCTTGTACATTGGAGGAGCAGGGAACTTACGAGTTCTTACCGAGGGTGGTGATGACGTTACGTTCAATGGGGTACTTGCGGGGTCTTACTTCCCGATTCAAGTCTATAGAGTTTTTGCATCAGGAACATCAGCAACAAACATTATAGCCATTTGGTAATATGTTAAACCTAGCAATTGGTATGACAATTAAGGGGTCTCCTGCGGGCGGCCCAACGCCGACAGGGCCTGTTGCTCCTGTTGTTGACAATCCATTGATTACTCAGAATGGCGTAGACTTTATTGTTACTGAATTGGATGACCAAATAATCGCAGAATCATAATGGCAAATGTAAAGTTTTCTCAGTTCACTTCTGAGACCCCAAGTGTAAACTCATTCTTTGTTGGATACAATGGTAACACCAATGTAAATACTCGTTTCACTTTAGCTCAGCTATCTACAGCGTTAGGCTTGAGTAGCTATGTTACGCTATCAACGGCACAAACCATTTCAGGGAGCAAGAGATTCTCTTCTTCCTTATTGGTAGGTACTACCCCTTCTGTGACTGTCACTTCCGACATTCAGTTGTATAGTACATCTGATGCCGTATCGAGATGGGTATTCAACTCTGCTACGTCTACAGTTTTAAAAGCTATTTCTTTTAGAGCAATGGACTTACAGCGATGGGAGTTTCACGTTGAGGGGACAGAGACGGGTGGTAATGCGGGACAGAATCTGCACTTTGCAAGATTTGATGACAGCGGTATTTTTGTTGAGAATGCGCTAACAATTAACCGCAACACGGGACACGTTAGAGTCCTTCAGGACTTTAGGTTAGATGGCGACTTGATTGTGAATGGAGGGGCTATGACAATCTCAAACACTGAGCTTCAGTATTTGGATGGCGTTTCTTCTAGCATTCAAACTCAATTGAATGGCAAAGAGCCTACCATTGCGACGGGTACTGCCTCTCAGTTTTGGAAAGGGAATAAGTCTTGGGCGACATTAACTGCCTCTGACATTCCTAGCTTAGATGCGAGCAAGATTACCACAGGGACAATTACAGCTTCATTGTTGCCAAAGGTTACAAGAGCTGTGTCCATGGCTGCATCAGCAGCAGAGGTTGGTCTAACCACGGCAGAGGTGGTATTGCAGACCTTGACAATCCCTGCGAATACATTATCCGTTGGTGACATTATCAAGGTTGGCTACTTGTTCTCATTCAACCTTGCAGGTAGTGCTAAGACTGTCCGCTTGCGTCAGACAAATATAGCGGGAACATCTCTTCCTACAGTAGGTACAGCTATCCTAAACACCAATGCGTCTTTGCAGACTGAGTTTATGGCTACGGTTGTTAACTCAACTACATTGAAATTTGGTAACACTAGCTCCGCAGGTGGTTATGGTACTACTACTGTTGCAGGGATTAGTTTGACTGTTGACCTCACTCAGTCGATTACATTAGTGGTAACGGGACAGAAGGTTGCTTCGGGAGATACTTGTACTTGCGAGACTGCATACGTAATTTTAATTAGCTGATAATATGCCGAATATAAAGTTTTCTGATTTTACATTTGAAGCTCCAAATGGCACTGCCCAATTGGTGGGTTACAGGAGCACAGTAAACTTTAGAAGTAACACTACTTCTTTGGCAAGTGGCTTAGGGCTTGATGGCTTTGTTGATTTAACATCTGAGCAAGAGATTACAGGAAGCAAGTTATTTACTTCTGCTTTAATGCTAGGAGAATCTTCAGCGGCCTCAATGTCAGGTGTAACATTGTATAGCAATTCAAGCAATACTACTTATTGGGTTTTAAACTCTAGTTTTGAAGATGGGCTAAAGGCGATTTCTTTTAGGTCTAATAACTTAAGCCGATGGGAGATTGCTGTTGATGACATTGCTCAGGACTTATCATTTAACTTTTACAATGATGCAGGTGTACTTCAATCTTCTGCGCTTTATTTAAACAGATTGAGTGGTCAGGTGTATGTACCTCAGTCATTGCGATTGGATTCAAGCTTAAGAGTTGGTAATAATGCTGTTGTCATTTCTAATGCTGAGCTTCAGAGATTAAACGGGCTGTCTTCTAACATTCAAACTCAGATAGATTCCAAGCAGAACGCTATCAATACTGATACCGCTACTAAGATTTTAGACGGGACAGTATCGTTCAGAGATATTGTTGCTGCTGATGTTCCATCATTGGATGCGAGTAAGGTTACTACAGGTACGTTTGCGAAGGCTGTGATGCCAAAAGAGATTATCCCATCGGCGAGAACGACTTCTACAAATACCAATCCTGCTGTAACTTCTGAGGTTGTAATAGCATCTTTGACTGTACCATCAGGGTCGTTGTCGGTTGGTGACATCATTAAGGTGAATGTTTACTATACATTGAGTACTCTTGCTACAAAAACTCCTAGGATTAGGGTTGCTAGTACTGCAGGGACTGCGGGAACTAATATTGCGTTTGGGGCTACACTCGGCGCTTCTATTGCAGTGGCTCAGTTTGAGGGAATCTATGTTGTTACCTCGGCTACCACGATGAGGTTTGCTACAGTTCCATCAACTGCGTATGGATTAAATACGGCAGCAGTATCATCTGTAACAATCCCTAATATTACTTCATCAAATATGGTGTTTTCGTTTAATGCTACTACAGGAACTTTAGGTTCTTTTACAGTAGAGTGTGCTTACATTGAAATTATTAAACCATGATATACGCTGTTAGTGATTTAGAAATGAATATGACGTATGGATTAACATACGAGGAAGCAGTTGGAATGATGAAAGAAGGATATCGCCTTTGGGAGTCAGATGGTAATGGGCCTTATAAAGAGATTCAGTATGAAGCAGTGGTTGATTAATGCTGCTATTGCTCTTGGTGCTGTGTTGTCGCCAATTGTTCCGTTGTTTGCGACGGTAAGTATCCTGATTGCTTGTGATTTTATCTTTGGCATCTATCGTGCCTACAGAGCAAAGCAGGAGATTTCATCTCGCAAGATGGGCCACTCCATTTCAAAGATATTGCTGTACAATTTAGCGGTGCTTACGGTCTTTATGATTGAGAAGTACGTGATGGACGGCTCTGTTCCCTACTCAAAGATTATCGTTGGCGTGATTGCCATGGTTGAGCTGAAGAGTATTGACGAAAGCTTCAAGATTTTGTACGGGTACAGCCTTTACGATAGCATTCAATCCAAATTAAAACGCGGTCAGAGCGAAACAAAATGAAACACCTACTACTATTGTTGGTATTAACGGGGTGCTGCAAGAAGATTCACCTTCATGAGCCTATTGATGACACCACAGGTACTGTCTATATGCAGTCTAATCGTGTTATTCTTCCTGTAGATGGGCTTAGTACCCGACAGCAGGTGCGGTTATCGAAGCAATTAATCAAACATGAGTACCGATACCTACGTGATTCGGTGAAAATCGTGACGAAGACCGTGTATGACACGGTAAGATTGCGTGAGCAGACCATTAGACAGGTACAAGAGGTGGTAACTCAGGGTGAGGTACGCCAAAATAAGGACGATGAGGCGTGGAAGAAGTGGTTAATCTTCGCTGTTGTGGGGGGATTTGTGCTTTTAGCGCTTGCTGTTTTGGTTCTCAGAAAAATTTGATACCTTTGTAAAAATAAAATCCAATGACACACTTAACAGAACAAGAATTATCTCTATTGACCGAGTTGAATACCAATTTTGCCAAGGCAAAGATGGGATTAGGTGACTTAGAGATTCAAAAGAGCATGTTGCTTAACGATATTTCTGCAATGAAGCGTGAGTTTGACGCTCAAGAGAAGTCTCTCATTGAGAAGTATGGCGCAGATGCTATCATTAACTTAAAAACAGGTGAGATAACCTACGAAGAAAAGAAATAATGGCAATGACTCCACAAAAATTCATGGGACTTTTGTTTCAGTCCCGTGATACAATGCACTTAGCGCATTTAAACACATCATCTTTTGCTGAACACAAGGCATTAGGGCACTACTATGACAGCATCTTGGATTTGACTGACTCATTCATTGAGAAGTACTTCGGTCGTAACAAGAGATTGCAGATTATCATCCCTGAGTCTAAGGTTGAGGATGCAGTTGCTCACATGAAGATGATGCAACAGACGTTAGAGGCAGAGATGCCAAACTATCCTGATGATTTGCAGAATATTATGCAAGAGATGTTGGGATTGGTTAACAATACGTTGTATTTATTGACACTTACATAATGGGAAAGATTAGTACATACCCTGTTGACGGGACAGTTTCAGGTGGCGACAAGTTAATCGGCACAGATTCAGTTGATAACTCTACGAAGAACTTTACAGTTAGTGACTTAGCTGATTATATTGCTGAAGCAGTTCCTGCTAAGACATTGGCAGAGGTTACTGAGGCGGGCAATGTGACATCAGGTGACATTGTAGTTCAAGGTGAGATGGAATCTGATAGCATTCTGAATAATGGAGCTATGGTTACTCAGACTGCTCAGGTAAATGGGGCATGTAGTGTTGCTAGCTTATCTTCTTCAGGCGCTGTGTCAGGAACTACAGCTACTTTTACAGGGCTAATGTCGACAACGGGTGGGTTGAGATTCACAGGCGATTTAAATATTGGCGGTGGTAACAATGCTTTTACTTTTACGAGTGCTGTTGTTGTGCAGGATGAGATTGAGTTCAATGGGCGTACCAAGATTGGCACTGAGTTGATTAATGTTATCAATATTCCTCAGTTCCCTAATGAAGGTGCTGCATCTGCAAGTGGATTGACCGTTGGAGATATGTATTACAATACCACTTTTGGTGGCATTTCAGTAGTATTGCCGTAATGAATATCAGGAAGATAGCTATTGGGCCTGACTACAAAAGTGGTGCGATGCATTACATTATGGGTCAGAAGGTGCTTGATAGCTCCCATGAGATTCATGTAATAAAGTTTAACGCCTTGAAAAATTCTTTTGAGGTGTATGTTATAAACAACAATCAAGAAGTATTTTTGTGGAAGGAATTTACGCAGACAATGCCGATTGTAGTTGAGTATAACATAAACTTTTAAATGAAATCACCGTTCTATTTTATCGTAAAGCCATTAGATGGCAAGCGCTATGACAATGAGAAGTCTATTGGTGGCGTTGATTTTTTCTTATCTTCTTCGGAAGAAGATTTCAAAGCATCTAACCGCAAGGCCGTAGTTGTATCTACGCCATTAGGATATGATGGGCCGATTGCGGAGGGCGACCTTCTATTGGTTCACCATAATGTATTCAAGTTCTACAATGACATGAAGGGTAGACGCAGGAGTGGACGCAGTTATCTATTTGATGACATGTTCCTTGTTGACGTTGACCAATTCTTTATGTATTGCAAGGGGGATGAGTGGTATGCTCATAGTAAATACTGCTTTGTATCGCCAACAAAAGTAGACGAGGGGATGTCATTAGTTAACTCAAGCAGTGTCAGCGACTTCGTTGGCATAATGGAATACCCGAATGAATATTTGGCTAGCAAGGGAATCAACAAAGGAGATTTAATTTCATTTACTCCTGATAGCGAATACGAATTTTATTTGGACGATAAGAAAATGTACCGTATATTTGACCATCAAATCACAATGAAGCTATGAACAAGTACTTGAAACCAACTGATGCTGAAGATGTTGAAGCATTCAATTGGAAACTCAAGCATCTTGAATCTCAGTTGACAGGTGAATTGAGCGATGAGCAGTTTGATATTCAAGCTGAAATCGGGGAGATTAAGCGTTTGCTTGCAAGCGTTGGAGCTCCTGATAAGCCGAGTGACTCTCCGTATGAGTGCTTCGGTTGCGGAAGTTAAAAGTTTTCTGTTTTCTATATTGTTTGTTTTGGTTAGATTGAAACCCGTCTGTTGTGAAACATGCGGGTTTTTTATTTATATTTGCAAACATGAGCGTAATCGCAGGTAATCTTGCAGAGATAAAGTTCTTATTATTATGCACTGAGAAAGGGTATATTGTCTCTAAGCCAATCATGGATGGGTGCAACTACGACTTCATTGTTGACAGGGCAGGCGTTGTTAGTCGTGTTCAGGTCAAGTCTACTAATTGCTTTGCGCCACAAGGCAATTGCTATGTGATTAATATCAATCATGGAAATAAAAGCGAGAAGAGGTATAGTAAGAGTTCTGTTGACGAGATTGCAGTGTACGTGCTTGACTATGACGCATGGTATTTGATACCTGTTGTTGGGGATAGCTTCACTACCTACATGAGGGTAGCTCCTAACAACCCATTGTCAAGAGGTAAGTATGAAAAATTTAGAATCAAATGAGGAATAAGGTAGAAATTAAATCAAAGATTATTGAGGCGGGGTATGCCGCTGTCGATGAGTTAATCGAGGTAGCTCGTGATAAGATTATCAATAACAGCGAAGAGGACTTGTCTGCGGACAAACTGAAGAACGCTGCAGCTACTAAGAAGTTGGCATTGTTCGATGCCTTCGAGATATTAAACAGGCTTCAAGCTGAAGAGGAAGCTATTGACATGGAACGTAAAGGAATAAGTTATGAAGACTCAAAGCAAGGCTTTGCCGAAAGACGAGCTAATACAGGTTCTAAGTAATTACGTTCCTGACAAAGTAATCCAAAGTAAGAATAAGTTTCGCAGTTGGAAGTACGGCTACAACGAGGACTACGACATGGTGGTCATCTCGAAGACGGGTTGCATTGGTGAGATTATTAATATCAGAGGATTAGCGATTGCCTTACCTGAAGCTCCGAAAGATGCAGAGCGCAGGTCATCTACGCCATCTGAGCAGTATTGGGAGCGCCGTCAGTTACCTAAAGAGTTAACACGCATTCAGTCTATCTTCCAATGGAATGATATGCCATCTGAGTTCAAGTCAAGATGGGTAGGCTATGTTGAGCGGGAGTTTGACTACCGTGAGCTAGGCTATTGGTTCATGAACAACGGAGTGCCAACGTACATCACGGGTTCTCACTATATGTACTTGCAGTGGTCTAGTATTGACGTTGGGTATCCTGACTATCGTGAAGCTAATAGAATCCTTTGGTTGTTTTGGGAGGCTTGTAAGGCAGACCATAGATGCTTTGGTATGGTGTATCTAAAGATTCGTCGTTCGGGTTTCTCGTTCATGTCAGCGTCTGAGTCTGTGAATGTTGGGACTATCTCTAAGAATGCGAGGGTTGGAGTACTGTCAAAGACAGGGCCTGATGCCAAGAAGATGTTCACCGATAAGATTGTTCCTATCAATAGTAAGTTGCCGTTCTTCTTCCGTCCCATCATGGATGGTATGGACAAGCCGAAGACTGAGCTTGCCTATCGTATTCCTGCGTCGAAGATTACTCGCAAGAACATGACGACAGTGAATGACGACGATGTGATTGATGGATTGAACACCACGATAGATTGGAAGAACACGGATGATAACTCTTATGACGGGGAGAAGCTTAAGCTTTTGGTTCATGACGAGAGTGGTAAGTGGCTGAAGCCCAATAGCATTGAGAACAATTGGCGTGTAACGAAGACGTGTCTTAGGATTGGTAGCAAGATTATTGGCAAGTGTATGATGGGGTCTACTTGTAACGCACTAGCCAAGGGTGGTAGCAACTTCAAGGACTTGTACTACGATTCAAACGTGCATGCTAGAAATGGTAATGGTCAGACCAAGAGTGGATTGTACTCTTTGTTCATTCCGATGGAGTGGAATATGGAGGGATTCATTGATAGGTATGGGATGCCTGTTCTTAGGAAGCCTGAGAAATTTATCATGGGCGTTGATGGCGAGAAGATTACCAACGGGGCTATTGACTATTGGGAGGCTGAGGTTGATTCATTGAAGAATGACTCTGATGCGCTGAACGAATACTACCGTCAGTTCCCTCGCACTGAGTCTCATGCGTTTAGAGATGAGAGTAAGACGGCATTGTTTAGCTTGACTAAGATTTATCAGCAGATTGACTTCAACGAGTCAAGAATTGAAGCCCAACACTTGACCCGTGGAAGTTTCAGTTGGAGGGGAGGGAAGCCTGATAGTGAAGTTATCTTCACGCCTGACCAAAGGGGCAGGTTCTTAGTATCTTGGTTTCCTCCTGCGGGGTATCAGAACCGAATGATTGTGAGGAATGGAATGAAGTATCCTGCAAATGAACACATGGGGTCATTTGGGTGCGACTCTTACGACATCTCTGCTGTCACAGACGGACGTGGTTCAAATGGGTCGCTGCATGGGATGACTAAATTCCACATGGATGAAGGGCCGATTAATCATTTCTTCTTAGAGTATATCGCTCGTCCTCAGACTGCAGAGATATTCTTTGAAGATGTGCTTATGGCATTGGTATTTTATGGTATGCCTGTCCTCGCTGAGAACAATAAGCCTCGACTCTTATACCACTTGAAGAACAGGGGATACCGTGGGTACTCCATGAATAGACCTGATAAGGCTATTGCAAAGTTATCGGTTACTGAGCGTGAGCTTGGTGGTATTCCAAACTCATCAGAAGATGTGCGCCAAGCACATGCTGCTGCAATTGAATCGTACATAGAACAGTATGTTGGGTTTGACCTCTCAGGCAAATATAGAGACCCTGCTGAAATTGGGGACATGCCGTTTATGAGGACTCTTGAGGATTGGGCTAAGTTTGATATCAACAACAGAACGAAGTATGATGCTTCTATCAGTTCAGGACTAGCGATTATGGCTAACCAAAAACACTTGTATCAGGCCGAGAAAAAAGATAAGAAATTAGTTCTTAACTTTGCAAGGTATAGTAATGATGGCAATACAAGCCAATTGATTCGATGAAGGAAGTAAAGATTAATATAGCTCAGTCCACTTTTCCAAATCAGTTCGTTCCTGATTCGGTAAAGAATACCGAAGAGTTCGGTTTGCAAGTTGGTCAAGCCATTCAGTATGAGTGGTTCAAGAGGGATAGCTCTACAAGTGGTAGGTTCTACAGCCGATGGAGAGATTATCACCACAGAAGATTATATGCACGTGGCGAGCAACCTGTTGGCAAGTACAAGAACGAGCTTGCTATTGATGGCGATTTATCGTATTTGAATCTTGATTGGACTCCTGTTCCTGTCATTCCAAAGTTTGTTGACATTGTTGTTAATGGTATGTCTGACCGTATGTTCAAGGTTAAGGCTACTGCTCAAGATGCCATGTCGCAATCTAAGCGTAATAAGTATCAGGAGATGATTGAGACGCAGATGGCGGGTAAAGAAATCTTATCCATCGTTCAGCAGAAGACAGGCTTTGACCCGTTCATGATGAACCCTGATGAGTTGCCTAACAATGACGAAGAGTTGTCGTTGTACATGCAGCTTAACTATAAGCCTGCTATTGAGATTGCTGAAGAAGAGGCTATCAATACTATTTTAGAAGAGAACCATTACTATGACTTGCGCAAGCGAATTGATTACGACCTGACTGTGTTAGGTATTGGCGTTGCTAAGCATGAGTTCTTGAAGGGGTCAGGCGTTGAGTTGACTTATGTTGACCCTGCGAATGTGGTTTACAGCTACACTGAAGACCCATACTTTAGAGATTGCTTTTATTGGGGTGAGATTAAAACCATTCCTATTGCTGAGCTAGTTAAGATTGACCCGACCATTACTCCTGAGCAGATGGAGGAAGTGTCTAAGTACAGCCAATCTTGGTATGACTACTTTAACGTAGCTCAGTTTTATCAGGATAGCTTGTTCTATCGTGACACTTGTACGCTTATGTACTTCAACTACAAGACCACTAAGAAGATTGTTTACAAGAAAAAGAATCTTGAGAATGGTGGTGCTCGTGTAATTGAGAAGGAAGATACATTCAATCCACCTGTAGAGAAAATGCAGGAGGGTAACTTTGAGAAGGTTGAGAAGCGCATTGAGGTATGGTACGAAGGTATCATGGTGATGGGTACGAATATTATTTTGAAGTGGGAGATGATGAAGAATATGGTTCGCCCTAAGTCTTCAGCTCAGCATGCCATTCCAAACTATGTGGCTGTTGCTCCTCGTATGTACAAGGGCAGCATTGACTCATTGGTTAGAAGGATGATTCCTTTTGCTGATTTGATTCAGGTTACTCACTTGAAGTTGCAGCAGGTTATCTCTCGTGTTGTACCTGATGGGGTATTCATTGATGCTGATGGCTTGAATGAAGTTGACTTGGGTAATGGAGCTGCATATACTCCTGAGGATGCACTTCGTTTGTATTTCCAAACGGGTAGTGTGGTAGGTCGCAGCTATACGCAAGACGGAGAGTTTAACAATGCACGTGTTCCCATTCAGGAGTTGAACTCTAACTCAGGTGCTTCTAAAACTCAGATGTTGATTGCTAACTATAATCACTACCTAGAGATGATTAGAACCGTCACAGGGCTCAATGAAGCTCGTGATGGCAGTACACCTGACCCGAACTCTTTGGTGGGCTTACAGAAGCTCGCAGCGCTTAATTCAAACACTGCTACACGTCACATCTTGGACGGCTCTTTGTTTGTATTCAGAACATTGTCAGAGGCATTGACCTATCGTGTTGCAGACTTGTTGGAGTATTCCGACTTCAAAGAGGATTTTGTAAATAAGATTGGTAAGTACAATGTATCTATACTTAACGAGATTAAGGAGTTGTACATCTATGACTTCGGAATCTTCATTGAGGTATCGCCTGACGAAGAGGACAAGGCTAAGCTTGAAGCCAATATCCAAATGGCATTGTCAAAAGGTGACATCAATCTTGAGGATGCTATTGACATTCGTGAGTTGAAGAACCTGAAGCTTGCCAATCAGTTGTTGAAGGTGAAGCGTGTTCGTACTCAGGAGAAGCGTGAGCAGATGGAGATGCAGAAGCAAGCGATGATGTCTCAGCAGCAGTTGAAGAGTCAGGAGTTGGCTGCGCAAACTGCGATGCAGAAGCTTCAGATGGAAATGCAGACCAAAGCCAAGCTCGTTGAGATTCAGGCTCAGGCTGATATTGCTAGAATGAATGCCGAGGTAGAAGCTAAGCGTATGTTGATGGCTGAGGAGTTCAATTACAATATGCAATTGAAAGGCGTTGACGCTGACTTGTTGATGAAGCGAGAAGAGAAGCGTGAGAAATCTAAGGATGAGCGCATCAGTAAGCAGAACACTCAGCAGTCTGAGTTGATTAATCAGCGGAAGAACAACCTTCCTCCGTTGAACTTTGAGTCGACTGAGGATACGCTTGATGGGTTCTCGTTAGATGCTTTCGGGCCCAAATAAAAAAAAGTATTAACTTTGTAAAAAAAAGAACATGGCTGAAATTCAAGCGGGAACTATCTTTAGTGCAGTTGCCCCAAACACAAATGTCAAGAGACGCTCTGCTATTCTTAATAACCATACCCTTGCATATACCATTGAGGATATTGCTACTGCTGTAACAGGAGATATTGATTTATCTGAATACTTAACTATTGCTGATGCTGAAGAAACTTATCAGCCAAAAGCTAATAAATACATATACCCTACAACAATAGAACTGACAACAGGTATAGCAGCCAATGATATTTTATTTTCAGGAGTTACTATAGAAGCAGGTGATGCAACTTGCGGAACTTTCCAAATTGATTTTACAGGAGGAGGGTCATGGGCAAGTACAGGTTCTTATAGAGTCGCTGTAAATACTACAGCTATTGCCTCAAACTTTAATTCTGTGCTAAATATCAGCTTAGACTTTTTTGGACAGTCTAGGGGTATTATCCCAATTAATCAGGCTGCTTTAGGAAGTGGAGGGTTTTCTGTAATTTTAAGAAACGTTGGTGCATCTACTTCTGTCGCAACGGGTATTGCTGTAAATTGGAGTATAATTAATTAATTAAATTAAATAAATCAAATTAAATGGAAATGCAAGTGAGAGCCCTTGACGGGCAAGAAAAATCTCTGCAAGAAAAAGAGCAGGAGATTTTAGCTCAGCACGAAGCTAGCCAAGCAGCTGCAGAAGCAGCGGCACAGGCAGCTCAGTTAGAGCAAGAGTCACAGGCGGCAGCGGCCGCCGCATCGGCGCAAGACTCATTTGAGCTTGACGACGAGAAAGTTCTTTCATATCTTGGTAAGAAGTACAACAAGGAGTTGACATCGTTCGAGGACTTGGTTGCTGAGCGTAAAGAGTCTGAGCAGCTACCTGAAGATGTGTCAGCATTTTTGAAGTACAAAAAAGAAACGGGTCGTGGAATCGAGGACTTCTTAAAACTTAATAAGGACTACGAAACAGCAGACCCCGACCAACTCCTTCGAGAGTATTACTTGGCTACACAAGATGGCATTGACGCAGATGACGTTGATGTGCTTATGGCTGAGTTCTCTTATGATGAAGATTACGATGATGATTCTTCGGTAAAGAAGGCCAAGTTGGCAAAGAAAAAAGCTATTGTTGAGGCAAAGAAATTTTTCAACGAGCAGAAGGAAATGTATAAGATTCCCCTTGAGTCAAGAGGAGTTGGCATTTCTGATGCCGAGAAGGAAGAGTACAATGCCTATAAGCAATATATCAATCAGGCTAAGACCTATGAGGAGGAGGCCAACCGTAAGCGTGATTGGTTTTTTAGAAAGACTGACGAAGTATTTGGAGGTGAGTTCAAAGGTTTTGAATTTAATCTCGGAGAAAAGTCTCTTTACTACAAACCCAATGAGGCTGCTGAGCTAAAGAAGATTCAAATGAATCCTGAGAACTTTATTAATAAGTTCGTGGATGAAAGTGGATTGATTAGTGATGCGGTTGGATACCACAAGTCTTTGGCTATCGCAATGAATCCTGAGAAGTTTGCTCAGTTTTTTTACGAGCAGGGTAAAGCAGATGCTGTCGGCAGTCTTGACAAGAAGATTAAGAACATCGACATGTCGGCAAATAATGCTACTGCAATTAGTGGTAATAGCGATGGCCCAAAGATTCGTGCTCTGAATCCTGATAGTGGTAATAGCCTAAAAATTAAGGTTAAACGATAAACACTTTTAAACTATGAGCATTGCCTCTACCCCAACGTTTGCATTGCAACCGTCAAGCAAACAGGTTGCATTGTCAACCAACTACATTACCAACTTCGACTTCTTGAATCAGTATCTTCCTGATACTTATGAAAAAGAATTTGAGCGTTATGGTAATCGCTCTGTATCATCCTTCTTGCGTATGGTTGGTGCTGAGATGCCTTCTATTTCTGACAAAATCATTTGGGCAGAACAAGGCCGTTTGCACATCAAGTACACCGACTGTACTACTGCTGCTGCAGGCCCTTTGACTACAGCTACATTTGCTGTTAATGACACTTTCTTGTTGCCACAAACAGGAAGCACTACTCAGACTACCAAGCCAATTGCAATCCGAGTAGGACAGACTATTGCTATCACTCCTTCTGCTACTCCTGCAGGCGTAGGAACTACGTCAATGGTAAAAGCTGTTGTTACTTCTGTAACAGTAGGGTCAGGCCCTGCTGGTGGTGGTACTGCTGCATCTATCACTGTAGCTTTCTATTCTCCATTTACCAATGGTAACGCTGCTAACAAGTTCACCATCTTCATCTACGGTTCTGAATTTCAGAAGGGTGTTTCAGGAATGGAAGGTTCTTTGACTCCTGAAGATTTGATTTTCGACAACAAGCCTATTATCTTGAAAGATAAATATGCTGTTAGTGGTTCTGAAATGGCTCAAATCGGATGGGTTGAAGTAACTACCGAAAACGGAGCTTCAGGATACTTGTGGTATTTGAAAGCTGAGCACGAAACCCGTCTTCGTTTTGACGACTATTTGGAAACCTCTATGTTGGAAGCTGTTCCTGCTGCTGCCTCTTCAGGAGCTGATGCTGCAGGCTTCAAAGGTTCTCGTGGGGTATTCAACCAAGTTGAGACCTATGGTAACATCTTCACAGGAGATATTGCTAGCTTGGCAGACTTTGATGATATCGTAAAACGATTGGACAAGCAAGGAGCTATTGAGGAGAACGTATTGTTCTTGAATAGAACTACAAGCTTCCAAATCGACGATATGTTGGCGGCTCAAAACTCTTATGGTGCAGATGGTACTTCATACGGTTTGTTCGATAACGCTAAAGACATGGCTTTGAATCTTGGATTCTCAGGCTTCCGTCGTGGTTATGACTTCTACAAAACCGATTGGAAATACTTGAACGACCCAACTATGCGTGGCGATATTCAAATTGCTGCTGCTCAAGTTAATGGTCTTCTTGTTCCTGCAGGTTCTACTTCCGTGTATGACCAAATCATGGGTAAGAACGCTAAGCGTCCTTTCTTGCACGTTCGTTACCGAGCTTCTGAAGCTGAAGACCGCCGCTACAAGACTTGGATTACAGGTTCTGCAGGTGGTGCAGCTACTAGCGACTTAGATGCTATGGAGGTTAACTTCCTATCTGAGCGTTGCGTATGTGTTCTTGGTGCTAACAACTTCGTATTGTTCAAAGGAGCATAAACTGTTTAACATGTGAGGGGTGTCAAAGCCCCTCACTTTTTTAAAATTTAATTACAATGAAATCACAAGATAAAGCTTACCGATTAATCAATGGGCTATGCCCGCTAACCTACACCATCCAATCACGAAGCACTCGTTCAAAGGCTTTGCTTTGGTATGATGAGGTCAATAATGTAAACCGTCCTCTTCGTTACGCTCGTAATCAGAAGAGTCCATTTGAAGATGAGCAGGATGGAAATGCCATCTTAGAGCCAATCGTATTTGAAGATGGAATGCTTTTTGTTTCGAGAACAAATCCTGTTCTTCAGCATTTCTTAAGCCTTCACCCATCTAACGGCTCAGTGTTTGCTGAGGTTGACAAAGAGAAAGAAGCTCAAGAAGAGATTGAAGACTTGAATGTTGAGGTTGATGCATTGATTAAAGCCAAGAGCTTAACGATGCCTGAAGTTGAGAATATCATTCGAGTGGTATTCAATGTTGACCCAAGTAAGATGACATCTGCTGAATTGAAGCGTGACATTTTAGTATATGCAAAAACAAATCCATACGAATTTATGGAAGTTGTTTCTGACTCATCATTGGCATTCAAATCAAAAGTGCATAATCTATTCTCCTTAGGATACCTTTCATTTAGAAAGAACAATACTGAAATCTTCTTTAACTTGAAAAATAACAAGAGCAAGATGATTAACGTATCGTATGGGCAAGACCCTTATGATGCTGCGATATTGTACTTTGAAACCGAAGAAGGTCTTCCTGTATTCAATATGCTCAACAAGTTGTTGGAAGCAGAGATGGGAGAGTAACTTAATATACTTTAGGAGTGGGGCTAAGCCCCACTTTTTTTTTGTGTATCTTTGTAAAAAAGAACGGAATGATTAATTCAGTCAGGAATACAGTTCTTGCGGTATTAAACAAGAATAACTACGGATACATTTCTCCATCAGATTTCAATCTGTATGCGAAGAATGCGCAGATGGAATTTTATGAGGAGTACTTTTCTCAATACAATAAGGTTATCAATATGGAGAATGCCCGTATGTCGGGCACTGACTATGCGGACTTGAGAAAGACGATTGAAGAGGCGATGGAGATTTTCTCAGTTGAGAATGAGTTAGCTCAGGTTGCGCCTGATACCAACGAATACTTCGTGCCATCATTGCTTACTACGGGAGATGAATCCTACATGATAAATAAAGTTGTTTGTAATGATGCTGATGGAAACTTCTTAGCTCAAGCTTCTAAGGTTACTCATGGCAAGATTACAATGCTTATGAACTCCAACCTTACAAAGCCATCTGAGAACTTCCCTTCATACACTATGCAAGGTGTTACGCTTAAGGTTTACCCTGACACGATTAATCAGGCAGGTCAAGTAGTTGCTCAGTACTTTAGATTCCCTAAAGACCCTAAGTGGACATATACTACATTGATTAATGGAACACCCGTTTTCAATCCGAATCAGGATGACTATCAAGACTTTGAGATTCCATTGGAGGATGAGTATAAGATAGTTATGAAGATTCTTCAGTATTGTGGTGTTTCTATTCGTGAGAATGAAGTTGTTCAATTTGGTATGGCTCAAGAGCAACACGAGCAGCCTACGTTCAGTCAACAGCAATAATAAACTATGGCATATCTATCTCAATATCAATACTATGCCAATGATGGCAATGCTCCTGAGGATGCTAATTGGGGGTCGTATCAGTATGTCTCGCTTGAAGACATTGTAAATAATTTCTCTTTGATGTATTCAGGCAATACATCATTGGTTAATAATGAGGAGCGGTTTAAGATTTTATTTCATGCGAAGCGTGCTATCCAAGAGCTTAACTACGATGCGTTCAAAGAGGTTAAAGTTCTTGAGCTCAATGTTGATGATAAGCTTAGATTTGTATTGCCTTCTGATTATGTCAATTGGGTGAGAATCTCTTTGTTCAAAGACGGATGGATTCGTCCGTTGACTGAGAACATTCAGGTAATGAGTGCAAAGGCATATCTTCAAGACAACACAGGTCGTATTCTTTTTGATGAAGAAGGTAATATTTTGCAGCCTGAGTACTCTAGCTTGGACTTTGACCGCATCTTTAAAACACAAAAGAGTATTTATCTGAACAAGAACAATCAGTTCGATGGCTTCGAGGGGTACTTTATGGATGGCAATTGGTACTTTGACTATGCCATTGGTGCGAGATTCGGTTTGAATACTGAGACTGCCAACTTCAATCCTACGTTTAAGGTTGACAATAAGAAGGGTGTGATTAACTTCAGCTCCGACATGTCGGGCGAGGTATGTATCCTTGAGTATATCTCTGATGGCATGGAGGGTGGTGACGAATCATTGATTACGGTCAATAAGTTATTCGAGTCATTCATCTATGCTTACATCAAATATGAGATTTTGAATGCTAAGCTTGGCGTTCAGGAGTATATTGTTTCAAGAGCACGAAAAGAAAAGACAGCGTTACTTCGTAATGCAAGAATTAGAATTAGCAATATCAAGGCAGGTCACTTATTGATGAACTTGCGTGGTAAGGATAAATGGATTAAGTAACTATGGCGAATCTGTCAAGGAATTTTATTGCAGGTAGGATGAACAAATCCCTCGATGAGAGGGTTATCCCCAATGGCGAATACGTTGATGCGCTGAACATCAGGATGGGCTCTACGGAGTTGTCTGAGGTTGGTGTGATTGAGAATGCCAAAGGGAATACTCAGCTTACGCAGATTGTGTACAATGGATTCCCATTGTCAGAGAGCGCTATAACCATTGGCACTTTCGCCGATGCGGCAAGAGAGACTATCTATTGGTTTATTCATGATGATAATTGGAGTGATGATGAATCAACTCTTGATTTGATTGTATCATTAAATGTGTTGTCAAATGACTTTACATTTCATGTGGTAGCAAATAGTGTATTAGCGTTTAACGCTCAGCATCCAATGTTATCAATTGACATGATTGATGACTTGCTGTTCTTTACTGACAATTATAATCCCCCAAGGTTTATCAATGTAAAAAGGAATTACCCTCAGCCGATTGCAGGTAATGACCAAATTACAGCAGAAGAGTTGATGGTGATTAAACGACCACCTATTACTTCGCCTACGTTCAATCTTTTCCAAAGCCCTAGTAAAGATAATTTCTTAGAGGAGCGATTCATCTGCTTTGCTTATAGGTATAGATATGCTGACGGAGAGTTCTCTGCGACATCTCAGTTCAGTGAGCCTGCGTTCTTGCCGAAGTCATTTGACTTTAGCTTGAGCAGCTATCTGAATGAGGGTATGATTAATGCCTTCAATGCGGTCAATGTTATTTATGACTCAGGTGGCCCGCTCGTTAGGGGTATTCAGTTGTTATTTAAAGAAGCGGGCGGTAATATAATTCGTGTGATTGAGTCATTAGATAAGGCTCAGTTGGGATTATCTGACAATACAACTTACACGTATGAGTTCAGTGGCAGTAAGATTTTCACAATCTTGCCTGACTACGAGCTATTAAGATTGTATGATAACGTGCCTATCAAGGCTGCGGCTCAGACAATCATGAGTAATCGCTTGATGTATGCCAACTATGAAGAAGGATATGATTTAGTTTATTTTGACTCAGCCAATGAGTATAAGATTAGATTGGACTATGTTACTTCATTATCATCATCGCCATTGATTGGCGAGGCCGTTGTTCCCACATTGGAATCATCTACGTATACCATTGATGTAATAACTAATATTGACGACTCAAAGATTGTCATTGATTTGGATGGCATCGCATTGAGTGATGGGAATGTATTGAATATTTTCTTTTCGTTCCAACATTCGGCATTCTCAGATGATTCTGTATTTGGCGAGTCAAACTTGGGAGGAAATGTATCGTTTGAGTTCAGGATGAATAGGAACTACGACTCAGTATATGACTTGGTTACAAGTGCTGAGTTCCAAAGTGCTATTGGTATCCCATCGAATATTCAGGATGCTCAAGATGCATGTGATGGGAATACTACAACTGACTCAGTCAACTGTTTAATTAATGACTTGGTTGGTGTTGGTGCAGTAACTACTTGGTATAAGTATGCAAGTGGTATTTCTACTGCGAATGAAGGCATTGGTATTAGTGCTTCTGTTGGCAGTACATCATTCTCGCTTCAGATTACAGCGATGCAGTTTGTTGATGACTTAGATACACCAACTCAATTTGAGTACGAGTACTACGTGATTACGTCAGCGTCTTGCAATATTGGAACAACATCGTATCCTAAGAGCCTTCACAGCAATCGTAACTACGAGGTGGGCATCATCTATATGGATGAGTTCAATCGTTCGTCTACGGCGCTCGTATCGTCAAGCAACACGGTATATGTTCCGTGCACCAATTCAGATAAGCGTAATCAGATTATTGTTAATATCCCACCTTCTCAGCTCCCCCCATATTGGGCTAAGCGATATAAGTTTGCCATCAAGGCTGACCGAGAAGGGTATGAGACCATCTATGTAAACTATGCCATTCAGGATGCTGATGGGTTGTTCTACTACTTCTTGGTTGAAGGAGAGAACGCTCGCAAGGTTGTTGAGGGTGATAGACTTACCGTTAAGTCAGATGCTAATGGTGTAGTGCAGAGTTGTACTTATGCCACTGTGCTTGAAAAGGCCGCTCAGCTTAGCAACTTTTTAGGCGAGGCAATCACATCGCCTGCGGGAGTGTATATTAAAATTGACGCTAAAGATATTTCAATCAGTAGTGGTGGAGTAATAGAGTTTACAAATGGAAAGGTTGGAGGACTTACATCTCTCCCTCAAAATGTTTACTACACTGTAAATAATTACAATGGAACTTCTTATGATGATTTCATCCTTTATACGGGAGCTCAGATTAAGATTAAGATAACAGCAAAGAGAAAGTCTGATTGGTTTTGCGGAAGCAGTCGAGATGAGAAGTCTTATGTATTCGACAAATCATTTACAGCTTCAAGGGAATATGCCAACTTCAAAGATTGGTGGGATGGGGATGCGGCTTACAATGCATTGTCAAATGCAGACATAGTTCAATCCCCATGTGACGGGTGCACGACATTTCCAATCAATTATAATAGCACCATTGCGGGTTCTATGTCAATTAGCTCTAGTTTTTGTGGGCTGAATTTTCAATTCTACCGAAATGGAACAAATAACCAATTGGTATTAATGATATCTAGCTTAGCAAGTTCTTTAGGAGCACTTGCTGAGTACACATTGTCTGCCACCATTGAAATTCAAAATGGTCAGAACCTAGTAGTGTTTGAGACTGAGCCATCTGATACCTTGCCTGATGTGTTCTATGAGTCTGATGAGTCGTATCCTATCACAGATGGATTCCACGTTGGGAATGTACAGACGCAGACATCAGTACAAGATGCCATCATCAACACAGGGTTCTTCAATTGCTACACGTTTGGCAATGGCGTTGAGTCCTACAAGGTGCGGGACTCCATTGTTGCTAAGACATTTGGCTTAGGTAATCGTGTCTATACTACCTCGGCGCAGGAGTATAAGCGTGCGTTCCGTTTCGCTGACATCACGTACAGCGGTATCTATAACAATGAATCGAACATCAACAGGCTGAATGAGTTTAACTTAGGACTTCTTAACTTCAAGAACCTTGAGCAATCGTTCGGCCCTATTCGTGTGATTGACTCTCGTCAGACTGATGTGTTGGTATTACAAGAAGACCGCATCTCATACGTCTTGGCAGGAAAGAATATCTTATCTGATGCTGCGGCAGGTGGCGTTGTTGCCTCTGTGCCTGAGGTATTGGGAACGCAAATCGCTCGGAGCGAGAAGTATGGCATCAGTGATGACGCTCTTACCTACGTTCAGTGGGGTAGCAAAAGATTTTTCTCTGACTCAAAGCGAGGTGCTATCATCATGATGGACGATGCATCTCCTGCTGACATGAGCGGTAAAGAAACTTTGATGCCCGTATCTGAACTTGGCATGCGCTCTTGGTTCAGGGATTTGTTTAACGAGACTCCGAATACATTTAAACTTGGCGGGTTTGACCCATACTTGAATGAGTACGTATTCACGGCTACTGAAAGACAGAAGCCATCTCAGAATGTTTGCTTTGGCTGTGGTATTACCAAGCTATTCTCTTCGCCAATCACTGACTACTGCGTACTTGTTGGGCCAACTGTCGGACAGGTTACAATTGCTTATGAGCCAATTGGTGAAGTCGATGAGTTCATTGTCAATGTTGTGTACAATGGCATCACATATACAAGCGGGCCAACTACTACGGCAGGTGAGATTGTTTTTGAAAAGTCATCAATCACTGTTCAGTTCTACGAGATTTCTATTGACCAAGGTAATGTTCAGTTCACTTCTAGCTGCGTTGATTCTGATGAAGTTAGTATTGTTCAGGTGGTTGTTTCTGATAAGGCAAATGTAAATCAGTTCCTACACGTTCAATATAACTACGAGAGCGGTACATTCATCTCCCCATTCCAAACAACGTATGTTGAGCTTCAGCCGTTTACGGGTAATGAGAATATTGTTTCTCTTTATGAGGTGAGAGAGCCTGCTCCTGAAGGCAGTGCGGGCGTTCCTAACAATGGAGCTGATGTGAATATCATCATCAATAAGATGGGGTCTGATAACTTCCCGTTGTCGATTTCTGATAAGCTTAGATATTTGCAAAGCGATACATTGCTATCTGATTCTCCTGAGGATATTCAGACATTGCTAGACACATCAACTTCTGTTACGCCAACATTGGTTGGAACTAACAAGAAGATTGGTACGTTTGAGTATGCTAGTGGCAATACTTATTTGTATTTGGTTTGGGATTTGCGTGGGTTCACATCTCACACACTTTGCTACTCTGACGTAAGTGCAAGTGATGCATGCTGCGAATGCACTGTTTGTGGTGATGACGAAACTTGTCCTAAGTTCACAATCCAAGCTCCTGACGAAGAAGCTACATCATTCTACTACACTCCTTGTGGGGCAACAATGGTATCGTACAATTTGTCTGCGGGAGATGAAGTAACTTTGTGTTCTGAGACATACCCTGCATTTGCAGAAGGAGATACAGGGATTGTAACATTCGTTCAATGTAATTGCGATTTATAATATGGCACTGAGTACAAATTTTTTTTACGACGGGGCTGACTTGGCGTCGTCTACTAAACTCTTCATGGACAAGAATGGGTTAATCCCTGCGCCTAATGGCTTTTATAAGGAGACGGGGACTGTTCGTGAGTATGTAGACGGGGCTTTTGTTAGCACGGACGCATGTGACTGCCCTAATCCTTGTGACTTTATATTTACGACTACCAATGCAAATCGAAGTGTGTATGACGCAGCATTGCCCGTTGGTACTGATACAGGAGCTGTTGTCTTTAGGCTGAGTGTTTCGGAAAAGAATGCAGGCATATCTGCTGTTTATGATGCTGTTAATTACAAGAACACATACATACCTAGCGGAATGCTGACAACTCCTAGGGACTTTGTTATATTTGGCGAGACTACGCCATCTCCTTGCCCTAATCAAACTACAAACCAATCATACTCAGAAATAGATAAGTATGTAATGAGTGGAGGCGATTTCACACTTCAAGGTACAGTTCCTTCTTTATTGGTATATACAGACCAAGTGTATAATACGGGATTGCAAATGGGTATGTTGATTATCCCTAAGCCTGATGCGTCTCCGTCTACAGTCGACATAAGAATCTATGGCCTGTGTCCATCTTTTGATTTCTTCTTAGATGCTAATTGTGTTGAACAGCCGATTCCAATTGAGTTGTATAGCAGCGCTTATTCAACAGATGAAGAAGTTTGTGCGGCATCTCCATCCACTCCAACAGTTTTTTACTACATTAAAAGAGACCCATCCGCAGTGTCATTTGACACTGGAGATGTCTTTTTTGTAGACCAATACTGTCAGACTATTATGCCTCAAGGATACTATATCTTTGGAGTTGATGGAGGTAAGAATCAATACATCAATATTGGTAGCAATGGAGTTATTTTGGGAGGCATTCAAACTTGTAAGTAATGGAATACACACTGACATTTAGCGAATCATCAAAAGGGTTTCCATCCTTTTACTCATTCATACCTGACACCATGGTTGGGATGAACAACTATTTCTATACGTTCAAGGGCGGCAACATCTATCGCCACAATACTAACGAGCTACATAACAACTTCTACGGGACGCAGTACCCGTCGAGGATTAAGAGCGTGTTCAATGATGTGCCTCTTGAGAATAAGCTATTCAAGACTATCAATCTTGAGGGCGACGCTAGATGGAGTGCTACACTCATGACTGACATTCAGACCACAGGATACATTGAGTCTAATTGGTTCGAGAAGAAGGAGGGTACATTCTTTGCATTCGTTCGCAACTCAGGAGAGACACCTGCATTGGCTGACGAGTATGTGCTTCGCTCAGTGAATGGCATTGGTAACGCTATTTCAGTTAGTGGTGGGGGGTCTGAGATTTATTTTTCAGTAGACCCATTCTTACCGATTGGAACAATGATAAGTATTGGCGATGCCATCTATGTATTGGAGGATGGGGATACCATGCCAAAGTACGCAGGCGTTGTTGATTACATTAGCCCGAATTACGATGAGAATTTTTTAAGTATCAACACAAGCGGTGGCAGTCCTATCCTTACTCAGACTCCATTTGTTATGTATATCAAAAATGCTGTTGCTGAATCGCATGGCGTTCTTGGTCACTACTGCGTGTTTGAGTTGGAGAACAATGACACCAATAAGGTTGAGCTATTTGCTGCTGAAGCAGAGGTGATGAAAAGCTTCCCATAAAATTCATATCTTTGTGGTAGGATGCAATTAAATATCAGGCCACTTAATTACGAAGATTACGATACTACTCTTGTGGGGTGGTGGAATGATTGGGGTTGGCAGGTCGCTCCAAAGCGTGAGCTGCTACCTGCTAATGGGATTGGTGGTGTGATGGTATATGATGGCGACGTACCTGTGTGCGCCGCTTTTTTATACACAACCAACTCAGGCATTGCTTGGATTGATTGGGTTGTATCAAGCAAGACATATACCAATAAGAAGGGGCGTAAGGAAGCTCTGAATATTTTGGTTGAGTCGTTAACGAATACTGCAAAAAACTTAGGATTTAATATTGCTTACTCATTAAGTAAGAGTATCTTTACACAAAGAGTTTTTGCAGAAAATGGGTACGTGGTAAGTAACACGTACAATGTTGAAATGATAAAAGTATTTTGATATGGCATTAGGAACAGCATTAACTGTGGCATCAGCCGCATCGTCAGCCATCGGAGCAGGTATGTCTTTTGCACAAGCCTCTCGCAATCGTAAGTTACAATTAGAAGCTGAGCAAGCTGCCGAGGAAGCAATGAAAGGCGCTAAGCGTGAGCTTGAGGTAAACTATTATGACCAACTGTCATTGCCTATGCAGGCGTATGACTTTCAGCGTGACGCTAATCTAGCGGCAGGCGCTCAAGCCATTGAGGCGGGCAGAGAGTCAGAGCGTGGTGGTGTTGGTACTGCAGGAAAAATTCAGATGGCTCAGCAAGATGCTCAGCAGAAGTTGGCAGGAACTATGGCCGATGAGCTGATGGGACTTGAGAAGTTGTCAGCAGTTGAGGATGCTCGACTTGCAGGGGAACGCAAGAACTTGCAGTTGGCTGAAGTAGAGGGAGCGCAGAAGGCTGCCGCTAGTGCTCAGCAGATGGCTGCTGCTTCAATGCAAGGAGGGTTTAGCGCTTTAGGGCAAGGTATTAAAACAGGCATTGATTATCAAAATTTCCAAGATGGATTATTGGCATTGTATGGTAAGGTGGGACAACCTGCTGTAATGGCTACTCCTTCTCCATTGAATCCGAATTATCAAGCGCCTCCTGTAATGGGTACGCCATACAATTATTTCAATATCTTAAATCCTGTTCAATCGTCATCTGCACCTGCACCTGCACCTGCATCTGCACCGTTTCAGCCTGTGAATGTACCTAACTTGATGAATCCTACATACAATCGTAATCAGCAAGGTAACTTTTTAGGATTCCAATTTTAATAAAAAGCAATGGCAGTATTTTATAAATATGTAGATAGGCAAGTCAGTGACCAAATCAATTGGGCTGACATTTCAAAGTCAATGTCACAGACGTTTGAAGCTGAGAGAGATGCTCGTGAGAAAAAGAAGGCTGAGATTGACCAAGCGTCTCTTGAGTATATTGAGAAGCTACAAAGCCAACCGCAGACAGAGAGTAAAGGTCTTAATGACAGATTGGGGCAGTTCACTTCTGATGCATCAGCAATGTCAAAGACTATGCTTGACGATTTAAAAGCAGGTCGTCTCAATCTAAGGGACTATAGTATTCGTTCTCAGAACTTGAAGAGTGATACCAATGTTGCATTAGACTTAGTGCAAACGTATGGCAAGAGATACTCTGAGGTAATGAAGGGTATTAAGGATGGAGAATACTCTGCAGCACAAGCTGATTTCATGTCTAGGTTTGAGGGGTTTGCTAATCTTGCAAATAATAGACTTTATGTAGACCCTACATCAGGACGAGTGTATGCTGCTGATGAAGTTCTTGACCCTAAAACAGGGGTTAAGAAGATGGGTAATAAAATTCAGAACGTCTCTGCATTAAAGCAGATGATGGAGCAGGACATTCCTCGTGTAAACGTAAACTCAGAGCTTGATGCAAGGGCTAAAGCTCTTGGTGGATTTATTACTGAAGCGATTAAGGACGGCAAATATTATAGCACAGCTGAAGGGATTAAGTTTGAAGATGCCACAAAGCAAGAGGCTTATGATAAGTCTTTAAAAAATATTACCAACGAACTTGTTGGTGGTGATGGCAATCCTATGGCTGTTAGTTTCTTTGTAGACAACATGAGAATCTCTCCTGCTACATACGATAAGGATGGAAAAGTAGTTAAAGAAGGGTCTCCATATAAGCTTGTTTACTCAGAAGCAGACAGGAAGAGTCCAAGTGACATTCTTATGAAAGAGGGGGCAAGTGGTGTTTACTTCCCTTCGCTTACTCAAGAGCAAATCAATGACGCTGAAAAGTTCATTAAGGTAGAGATGCGTCAGAAGATTAAGAGCTCAACAGAAAGAGATATAATCAATTTGCCTGAGCGTCCTCAACCAAGAGCAAAGACTGATGCTGAGAGAGAGGCCGAAGGTAAAGAGCAAGAAAAGAAAGATAAGATAACCTATATCATGCAATTAGCATTCCCTACAAGTGTAACTGACCGTCAGACTGCGCTTGATTATATTAATGGTCTGCCTACAGCTGAAGGAGCTCCTGCTGTCACGTATGACTTTACTCCAAGTGGTGACTTGCGTGCTACATATAACAATAATCCTAACAATACTAGGATATTTTCGATTAGGGATGGCATGACTAAAACTCAATGGGCTGCCATTACAAGTGGAATCCACGGAGTAACTGATGTTGGTAGGGTCTTGAGAGAGAATACATTCCCCACTTCTAAATCTGCAACAAAACCTAAAGTAGGTGAAGTTAAATCAGGGGTTACAAAAAATACGGGTGCTACTGTATTAAAAGAGAGATTGAGCAGCGCTGCTCCTGACCTAAATCAATTTGCGGGAAAAGGACTTATGGATAACGTCGACGAAGGAAGTGTTGCTGAGTTTATGAAAGGTGTTCTTGGTGATAGTGGATTTGAAGTAACAGGAACAGGAGTTGGCAGTGATGCTATTACAATTACTCAAAATAAACAGATTGCTGACGGAAAGAAATTAGTAAGGCCATCTAGGGAATTTAATGTTGATAAGATTCGTACCAAAGAAGGATATGATGCTTTAATAAAAGAAGTTTCTGATTGGCTTAATCAAAAAGGTTCTGTTGATGAGGAAGCAGTTGTTAAATCTGAGCAAACGAGAAGTCGACAGGGTACTACAACACCTGCAGCTACACCTTCGGGAGTCACTGGTGGAAATCCTAGGTAATAAAAGGTAATGTTATAATTTATGAATGAACAGATTTTAAAAGATTTAGTAGCTACATCAGTTAAGTATCAGCATGATTGGGATATTGTATTTGGCAAATTTCCTGAGCTTCAATCTTATGACAAGCAATTGTTGAAAGACTATGTAGCTACTGCTGTTGATGATAATTACAATTGGGAAACTGTAAATAAAAAATTCCCCGAATTTGGATTTGGAGCTCAGGCTAAACCTGCGCCTGCATCTGCTCAACCTGATAAAAAAAAAGTCGCTACGGCATTACCCTCGGCAGCGTCTTCATCGGGGTCTGTTTCGACTAGACCGACAGAGCCGACTATCGCTACGAGAAAGCCTCAGACCACATCGTTTGGTACTTATGGCGTATCGAAGCCTCAGCTATCTACTGCTGCCTTTACGAAGCCTGTAGCGCCTGAGCCTGAGTCAATCTTAGGGCCTGTCGAGAAAGACATGTCTGTTAGTAGAGAAGTGTCAATGCGTCCTACTCAGCCTGCTATGCCAAAGCCTGCAGCGCCTGAGCCTACAAGTGAAGCGAATGATTACTTCACTAAGTCGCTTGATATTATCAAAAGTGATTTCGTGGGATTAGCAGAGGGTGAGGTTGTTCCTAAATTAAACTATACGTTCGGGCAATATGGCTTTAAGTTTAATGAAGCAGGGCCAATGGTTGACCAAGTTGAAGTCGTATCTCCTGACGGAAAGACTAAAGAGACATTCAGCCTCGATGGCTTTATGTTTACAGATAGTGATAGTACTGAAGCTGCTAGACTTCGTAAGTTCATTAGCGACAATAGACCGAAGAGTGAATTGTTGACTGCAAAAGAAGGCCAATATACTAAGCCAATCTTAGAAGATGAGCAGATTAAGGAAACAATTACATCTCTGAATGCTGACACTGATAAGCTGAATAAAGACTTTCAAGAATTTAAAAGGCTAAGCAGTGAACTTGAGGCTAAGGTTGGCCTAGTAGAATCAATGACTCCTCAGCAGAAAGAGCAATTCATTCAAGCATCTAACATTTTAGAAGCTAAGCGATTGGATATAATACGCAGAGAGCAGCAGATTAAGTCTAGGGATAAATCGCTTGAGGCTGAGGTGGGCAAGTATGCTTCCATGAAAGGAGAGTCAGGCAATGCATTTACAGCTACAAGAGATGCGCTTTATGGAATCATGGATGATTTCTATTATGGTGCAATGCGTGGTATTGGAGGATTGCAAACTGCTGTTGGATTAGATAATCCTGCTACTAGAGTTCAGTCGAAAGCTTTAGAGGTTATTCCTGATTATAAGGATATAGTAAGAAAGAAATTTGCCTCTGAATCATATAAAGAATATCGAGAGAGCTTGCCATGGTTGGCAAATGCAGCTCTTGGGGTAGTAGAATCAGTTCCTGCAATGATTCCTGGAGTAGGGCTTCCTATATCTATTATGCAATACACAGGGCAGAACTATGAGGACTTAGATAAGGCAGATTTAACCGAAGGAGAAAAGAGTGTATATGCCACTGCATTAGCTGTCCCATCAGCTATATTAGCCAAGCTTGGATTTGAGAATGCAGTTTCAGAGAAACTATTAGGAGAGCTTCTTTTGAAAAGAGCCCTTCCTCGTATTGGAATTAATTTTACTCTTCCACAAATAACTAATATTATTGAGAATGATGTTAAGAATTTGATGGCTAAAGGATTGCTAAGGGTAGCAGTCGGTGGTGCTGCTGAATTTGAATCGGGAGCAATCGAAGAAATTATTGATATTGGTGGTAAGAAATTAATTAATGCATTAGAAGAGAAGGAAATTTTTAAAACGCCTGAAAATTTTTTAGAAGGATTAAAGCAAGTCGCTGAGGCAGGTGCTGCAGAAGCTGTCGGTGGGGCTATCATTGGTACTGTTTCAGCAGTAAATAAGGGATACCAAGAGAATAAGTTTGAGAATCTCCTTGACGAGCAAGTAGCATTGCTTCACCAAATCTCATCTGACCCTACGTTCATTGATGCCTATAAGGTAAAGATTAAACAAGATGTTGCTGAGGGCAAGATGACTACTGAAGAAGGTCAAAAGCAAGAGCAATCATTTGATAAGATGGTTGGGCAGCTGCGCTCAATCCCTGATGGCATTTCTCCTGCGGGTCAGAAGGAAGCGCTTCGTCTATTGAAAGAAAGGGACACGCTACAAGCTAAGATTGATGCATCAGACCCTGACTTAGTAACAAAAGAGAAAGCTCGTATTGCCGAGGTAAAAGAAAAGTTAAACAAAATATCTGAAGATTATGCCGTTCAAGAGTCAGGCACAGCGGAAGGCGTGCTACGCAATGAAGAGCCCCAAGTGGGACTGCAAGAAATGGGAGAAGGAAACGCCGAAGAGCAAGCCACTCCCCAAGAAACTATCGTCCAAGAAGAAGTAACTGCTGAGCCGTTAGACCAAAAGTCTAACCGATTGCTTGATGCTATTGACACTGCCCGTCAGGCAGGGGCTGATGGCATTGACGCTTTGAACAGTTCACTTGCAAACCTAAGAGGCATTGCATCTGAGCGAGTGAAACAGATTGGCAATAGGGTTGATGACTTACAACAGAAGGTTCGTGACTTAACCAAGTCATCTACTGTTCCTTCTGCTACTCTATCCGACTTAGCAGGAACGCAAGTAAACTACAATGGAGAGTCAGGCACATTGAATGTATCTGAGGGTGGTGCTGTTACATTTGAAACGCCCAATCAGATTATTGAGATTGAGAATGCTACGCCAACATCAATGGCATCAGATTTCAATATCGCTGCGCCCAAGCCTGCTATGGAGATTACCCCGACTACCGACCGATTCATTGACAACGATAATGTAGTCATCAATAATGTCGAGTATGGCATTCAAGCGGATAACAATGGTAATGTTGTTGGCTTACAGCTTAAGGACGGAAGTAATCAGGTGTTGACCAACCCACAGCTTTTAGTTAAGGCAGAGGCCATCAGAAATACTGAGGGTAAAGTTGCTATTACAACTGAGACGACCATCACTCCTGAAGCTCAATCACAGATTGACGCACTTAATGGTCAGATTGAGGCGCTTACAAATGAGCGTGGCAGAATTGAGCAAGCTACTGCTGAGCCTGTCACTGCTGAGGCTACGCCAACTGCAGCAGAGAAAAGATTTGCAGGGAATGTACTTGCTGCTACTCGTGTTGCAGCTGAAGATTTGGGTAAGTTGGTAGCAATATTAACCAAGGCCAATAAGAATGTAAAGGTTGTTACTGATAAGGCTAAGATGGTTGCCTTCCTTGTTAAGAAGGGTTTATCTCCTGAGCAGGCTAATCAAGTGAAGGGTGTTCGCGTTGGCGATACTGTGTATATCAACCCTGAGTTGGCAACTGTTGACACACCTATCCACGAGTTTGCGCACATTTGGGGTGAGCTTTGCAAGAAGCAGCGTCCTGAGTTGTGGAAGCGTGGGCTCTCCTTGATTACCAAGTCAAATTACTACAAGGATTTGTTGGCGAAAATCAAGGCTGACCCTAATATGTCAAAGTTGTACCCTATTCCTGAGGCTATCAAGGAAGAGGCTTTGATTCAGGCTATTGGTGAGCGTGGTGCTGTCATCTTCGACGATAATAAGTTGCAGTTGTTGTGGAACAATTGGGTTGCTGCGTTTGATAACTTCGTGAAGAAGCTATTGGGACTTCCGATGACTGCCGACATCACGAAGATGAAGCTCAGCGAGTTCTTAGACATCGCTGCTACTGAGGTGTTGACAGGTAAAGGAACAGGTGTCGGTGGTGAGATGACCATTGAGAAGACCAAGGCTGCGAAAGACTTTGAGTTTCAGGTTGAAGCTTGGCATGGCAGTCCATATAAATTTGACAAGTTCTCATTATCAAAGATGGGAACAGGAGAAGGTGTGCAAGCATTTGGTTGGGGATTATACTTTACTGATTTAAAGAGTATTGCTAATAAGTATAAAACAGCATTATCAAAAAAGAAATCTACAGAGCTTTGGATTGAAAATGGGTCAGTAGATGGAGAAGCAGATAGATATAATGAAAAGGCAAATAATACTTCTGACCCTAATTTAGCTGCTATGTATTCGGAAAGGGCTTTTTTCTTAGAAGAGCTAATGGATACATTTGATTATAAAGAATCTTTAGAATTAGCAGGAAATTCAGAACGCTTGAGAAAATGGGCTGATAATAATGTTCTTCCATTTATTAAAGATGATTTAGGTGTTTTATACAATGTATCACTTCATGAAGGCAAGACTCCTGACCAATACACTTTCTTGGAATGGGATAAAAGGCTGACTGATGAACAAATAAATGCTATATTAAAACAAGCTAATTTGGAAGGTATTGCATTAGAAGAGCACACATACCCAAGTGGGAAAAAGGGAGTCATAATTAAGGGTAAAGATGGGAATATTAAAGCTATTGCTACAAATGGAAAACAAATGTACGAATGGCTATATCAGTCTTCAGGTGGCAATGCATTTAAATCAGATAAAGATGTGTCTTTATTTTTACTCCGTGCGGGGATTGATGGCATCAAATTTCCTGCTGAGTCAATCGCTCGTGGCGCTACATCAGACACAGCAAGAGGGTTTAACTATGTAGTGTTTGACGAGAATGCCGTTAAGATTCAGGAAGCTATTCAATTCCAAGCTCAGCAGTCAGCCAATGACCTCGCTAAGATTGTCAATGACGCTATCAAGGCTAAGCTAACAAAGACTCAGATTGTTGACATCTTGGTTAAACGTGGTGGCTTAACAGCTGCTGATGCAAACCAAGTGTACAATGACGTTAAGGCTAAGAATCCTATCTCAATTGCAACGACAGGCACAACGCCTGCCGCTACCACTACCACTGTCAAGCCAAAGAGTAAGTTCGTTGACAACATCGCCAATGCTATTGAGCAAATGGCAGGTGGCAATGTAACCCCTGAGGTGAAGGACGCTATCGTTAAAGAGATTAACACCGCTCGTCAAGCCATCAAGAAAGCTCTCATGTCTGAGATGGCATTGAAAAAGCAACTCGCTTCTATCGTAAAATCACTTGGTGTCTCAAACAAAATCACTGCGACACAGGCCAAGTCAATCATCACCGCATTCAGTAAAGTGAATGTGATGAGCGATTCATCTGTCAATAATTTTATCGATAAGGTGATGGACATCTTTGATAAGGTAAATGCCAAGACAGAAGCTGAGAATCGTTCCTCGCTTATCAGTAGTATTGCTGACCTAGCCAAAAAAGCTGCTCGCTCTGCCGTTACATCTACAGGTAAGACACGTGCTAAGTCATTGGATGCCGTAGGTCAAAGCTTCTTCAAGCAAGTAAACAAGATTGTAACGCTTGCTGTGAACAATGACATCAATGGCATGGCAGTAATTGCAAATGACTTGGCGAATGCTCAGAATGAAATCAATGATGCCGTTCAGAAGGAGCTTAATGGCGGCCAATTGACCGCCGCTGAGTCTGACTTGTTGGATTTGGTGTATGCGTTCGATGCATTTGGCGATATGCTTAACATGTCCGAAGCAGAATTGCAAGCGTTGCTTGATGATTTGAAAGATGCTAAGAGCACTTCTATTCAATCAATGAAAGCGTTCAGACACAAGCAGGCGCTAGAGAAGAAGAATATCATTGATGCCACTGACAGCAAAGTAAAGCAGCTGAATCCTGCTATGTTCAATCCTGATGGCTCTTTGAAAGGCCAAGAACAGCGTAAGCAGAATAGGAAAGAAATCCGAAATGAGCTGAATAAGGGTAAGGTATTCAAGGCCATGAAGATGTACATCAATTCATTTGACCTTAAGGGTGTGAATGGTGCTATCAGAACATTGGCAAACACCATACAGAATATTGAAACGCTTGCTACCATTTTGGGTAAAGGCAAAGACAAGTTCTTCATCAAGAATATTTATGATAAGTTATTCGTAGCTGAAGAGAAGCAGCGAAAAGGGTATCAGAAGAATATGAATCTGATGGAAACCCTAGCTAAATCTGTTGGCTTCAAAAACTTTGATGCATTGGTTGATGCGCTTACGACGGGTCGCCAATATGAGTTTGAAGTGAATGGACAGAAGTCTTTCTACGATAAGGATGAATTGCTTAGAATGTATGCGCTGAGTAAGAACGAAGAGCAGCGGGCTAAGCTTAAAAAGCAGGGGATTGATGACAATGCTTTGGTAGAAATCAAAACAATCTTAGGCCCTGAGTTGGTATCATTTGCTGATAAGGTTGTAGACTACTTGTCGACTACCTATTATGATGAGACTAATTCTGTGTATGTCTCTGAGTACAATACAAGATTGCCAAGGGTTAAGGACTACTTCCCTACAATTACTGAGAGGACTGATACTACTGCTGACATTTTATCAGGGGATTTGTCACGAATCTTTATGGCAGATACTGCATCTGCGCTTAAGCGACGTGTTGATAAGGACTCTGATGTTATCCTAAGCTTTGGATTTATCAATGCATTGGAAGGCCACTTCCAACAGATTGAGCGATTTAAAGCATACGCTCCTACTGTCCGTGAGATAAACTCTACCTTCTCTTCTCCTGCGTTTAGCGCATATTTGGATGAGACAGGGACTAAGAAGTTGTTTAAGTTCTTGGTAAGCAACGCTATCTCTCCTGATGCGGGCAACCCATTCCCAACAACGAAGAGTTCTATCTTTGATAAGTACGCAGGATTTGCACTGGCATTCAAGCTTATTCAAATCCCTAAGCAGGCAATCTCTGCAGTTGCTGCATTTGAAGATTACCAATTCAGAAAAGGTAAGTACACTCCTGCGGTCGACCTAATTATGTTCATTAAAGACCTGACCACCACTATTGCCACCTTACCTAAGCAGGTGAAGAAGGCACGTGAAATCTCAGCGTCATTCAATGAGCGATATGTAGAGGGAATGAAGGGCAACGTCATCTCTACCACCTCAGGGCGTGGAGGTCTTCGTTCTTTGAAGCAGCGTAGTGGTATCTTGAGTAAGCTATACCGCAGATTCAAGTCGCTTGCGTCATTGCCAACGACATTTGGGGATACGCTATCCGTGATGGGATACATGGCCGTTTACAATAGGAATATTAAGAATGGAATGGACCCTGAACAGGCGGCTATTGAGTTTAACAACTACAACAAGACGCTTCAATCTCGTAATGCTGTTGATAGAACTGCACTTCAGAACAATAAAGAACCTTTGTTGAAGGCATTTACCATGTTCGGTAGTAGCGCATTCCTTCAGATGAACAAGGTAATGCAAAGCTCATCAGCAATCGTCTCTAAGACCGCTGAATACACTAAGACAAGAGATGCCTCTAAGTTACCAAGCGTTAAGGAGTACCGTGCGTTCATGCTTAACTTGGGAATAGCGAATGCTCTGTTTGCTTGGGCATCTTATGCGTTCAAGATTCTACTTGGTGATGACGAGGATAGAGAGAAGGCGTATGATGAGATGATGAAAGCTTTGCTTGGCCTAAACTTGCTCTATCAATTGCCACTATTGGGTGATGCCATTGAGCTAGCAAAAGCTGCGATTGATGGCGATGAACTATCTCTTAAAGGTACAGGGCTAAACCCCTATACTACCATTGCCGTGAAAGCAATCAAGGGTATTAAGAATGATGACTACACTCAGGCTGCTAAGCCAATCTTAGAGTTAGCTGCGGGTATGTCATTCGACCCATTCATTGGGTTGTACGAATACTTTGAAGATTCTTTGCCAACTGAAGAGAGTTTGTACAAATTATTTGGTATCTCTAAAACATATCAGCCTGCTACAAATGAACTTACCGAATCCGAAATTAATGCTATGGAAGCTGAAGACAAAAAGCAGATGAAAGAGTTTGACCCATCCATGTACGAGTCTGTCTACGGTGAACAAGAAAGGGAAGAGAAGAGGATTAAGGCAGAGGAGAAAGCCCTCAAAGAATTATATGAAGAAGAAGAGGAGTATTAATAGCGAATATATCGCAGTCCCTTCTGCTTGTCGAAGTAACACATCATCTCAAGGTCGTTTGCAGCTCCAACACGGGGCTGCATTCCGCCGTACTTGACAATTCCTTCGAGCTCTTCTACCTTGCCATAGATGATACCATCTTCACAGGCCCAAATAATCATGGGGTTGTGGCGCTTGGCCATAAGGTTCGCAACCTTCTTCACTGCAACAGGTAAAGGGTAGGCGTTTCGCATTGTGCGATTCCTACCCTTCACTTCAACGTATGCTAGTGGAATATTATTGTCGTCAACAATCTTAAAGTCAATGTCCATAGCACCGAGCTTGACAGCTTTGCCGCCGAAGACCTTGGTGTATAGTTCAATTGCTTTGAGTTCTCGCAGCCTGTCCTGCTCAGTCTCGAAAATCATCGTCGATATTTTTCAGTAAGTACCGCAGCTCTTCCATAAGTTCCAATGCCTTGTCTTTAGCAACGTCTATCTCATTGTCGCAGACGTGCTCGTAAATGCTCGTGACAATGTCATGCATATCTGAGGTAATGAAACCTATCTCTTTGGCTTTTGCGGCTCTACTCATAAGCTGAATCTGCGTGCCGTCTGTATCATCTTCTTAACAAAGAAATCTTTCTCATTGTTTGGGACATTTGTCTCAATCTCTGTAAGAAGCTCTTCGTATTTTCGTCCGATTGTAACGGTGGCTTTGTTCTTCTCCTTCCACAAAGATAAGAGTTTAATCTCCTCTTGCAATAGTAGGATGGTATTTTTTAGTTGCTTATTCTCAGCCTCTTCCATGTCCTGAATGGGATTATAGAACGCAGTAGAAACTATCTCGAACTTTTTCCTAACATTCTTATCCATATTTATGTACGATTCAATCGCACCTAAATGGTATATGATTGTGGTGTGGTCGTATCCCATCTTGACTCCAATCTGCTTAAGCGTGTGACCGCTAGAGCGAAGGAGAAGTGAGCACATCATCTTGGCTTCAGAGACTAACCGCTCTCTTGTGCGGCGAGTGATGTCTGCACCAAGGGTTGTCTTGCAGATAAATACTAATCTATCGTATTGATAATCAATATCCTCTAAATACTTCAGTTCTAATTCCGTGTCCATTTAATTCTTTTATTCTAAATTCTTGTAACTTTGATAGCTTACCATCGGGCCGCTTCACTTCGCAGAATAGCACGTCGCTATCCTTTGGTATGGCGAGCAGGTCAGGGATGCCATTCTTATTTGTCCTTACGAGTTTGATGACGTAGTAACCCTGCGCCTCAAGCTCTTTAATTCTCTTTGATTGTATCTGCTGCTCAGTCATAGAAATTCTTTTTGAAGTGAGCTAAGGTAAAGTCTTTCTTCTTCCTTACAGTTTTGTATATCTCATGCTCAATGCCATCCTTTGAGAATACCCAATAGACATTGTTCTCAAGGCGTTCCTTGGTGGTCATCCTATCTCTTGACTGCCAATAGCTCGTAGCGCTGAAGTCAATGTTGTAGTACACCAATGCCTCGGCATTACAAAGAGAGATTCCTTCTCGGCCGCTGACAATCTGAAGGGCGATGACCCGCTTACCTGCATCAAATACAGTGAGGTCGTCCGTCATCTCGTCACCGAACACCGCCTTCAATGCCTTGTACTCTTCCTTGAATTTGTAGAAAATACCAATGCGCTTGCCTGCGAAGTGGTCTTTGATGAAGTCAGCCTTGGTGGTGTCAATCACCATTGAGTCGCCGCTCTCAAACTTAATTGTCCCTGAGTACAGTTGGTGCAGCTTAGACATTAGCTTAACGGGCGTGTCTGCCAAGATGGTATTCACTGCTCCCTCAATAACCAAGTCCTTCTTCAGCCTGTCAATCAGCTTGTACGTTGATGGCTTCAGCTCTACCTCAAGTACGTGCTCCTCAATCTCTACGTTGAAGCCTGCTTCGTTCTGCGTGTAGTTGATGGTGTATGGAGACATTGCGTCAATGATGTCCTTCTTGCCATTGCTGTAGTCATTGATGAACATCCCATTGATTCGCTTCTGTCCTACGTTGACGTAGTCGTGGCAGAACTTGTAGAAGTTAATGTACTTGGCGAATGGGTTGTTAGGGATGCCATATACTTGGTGGTACATCTGAGAGTACGACTCAGGCGTTGGCGTTCCCGACATGAGGATAACGTATGGTGCGTTGCGAGTGATGACGTTCTTCACGGCAAGGGCTCGATTGCTTGGCTTAGCAAATGCGCCGAGTGAGTGCGCCTCGTCAACCACAATAGCGTCCCACTTTTTATTATGCTCTACCAAATGCAACGACTCGTAGTTGATAACCGTTAAGTCAAAGCTTGGGTTGAGTAAGCGGTAGTCATTGGTGATGCTGCCCATGGCTTTCTTCTTGGTGATGAACAGCACGTTCTCAACGGGAAGCTCGTCCAAGATGCCCAAGCTAGTGAGCGTCTTACCTGTTCTTACCTCCATCGCTAGGTAGATGAACCGATGAATGTTCATGATGGCTACACCCTTGTCGATGATGTGCTGCTGATAGTCTCTGAACTCGACTGAATTATATTTCTTTCCCATCTCGTTTTCGTATAGTTGTTTGTAATGCTCGTAGCTTCTCTCAATTGAATCATTGATTAATGCAGAGCTCTTGTATTTATTAGATACGACACCCTTATCGTCGGCCTTGGACGACGTGATAATCTTGCGCAGGGTATCGCAGTACTCAACCATCATCTTGTTGGAGTACATCGGCCTGCGTTCGATGACAGTCATGGCTCGATGGTATGTCCTAGATGGATGAGAATATCTTTGATGAGCTTCAGCTTATCGCCTGTGTACTCAAAGTCTTTGTCATTAACCCGAATGACTGTGTGATACTTGGCTATCATCCCGCTTTGGCATAGCTCCTTCCTCTTGTGTATCCTTACCTTTCCTGTACTCATGTAATATTTTTAATTCTTCCAATTTAATTTTAGCGCAATCCAAAGAGTCCTTGGCATCAACAAAGTCTTCATCGGTATATCTATTACCAACCTTGCTGAAGTAATGATTCTTCTTCCAATCAGTCATGAACTTGAGATTGTTCTCAAGCTTAGCGACTATCTTCTCTGCTTTCTTAATCTGCTCAGTCATCTGACATCTCAGTTACCCAATCGGCAATCACTTCGTTGACGAGCTCCATCTCGTAGTGAGTGGGTTCGTATTCACGTTTGTTTACTTCGATTGCAGTTTGCTCCCAACCATCGACACCCTGTTCCATAAGAACAAAGATGTCGTGGTCTTCAGCTTCTACTTTTACCCAATACTTTTTGAGGTTCATATCTCAGTGACTAAAGGTTTGTTGCAAAGGTGGCATTCAATGGTGCTTCCGTAGTGGTCGAACACTGGGTATTCGCATTCGCACATGGGGACTTGGTCATCTAGTAGGTCGATGATTCCACGCAGTTCAGCGCAGAACTCATACATCTCTTTGTCCTCGAAGTAATTAAGTACTCGTGTAATCTCGTGTGTATCTACTTCTCCGCCAACCTCATGACCAAATACTCCCATGCCTGCTTCCATCACCTCGGTAATGGTACTGCGTGAGGTCATTACATTGAATGAGTTTATCATGGCAATGTGCCTAATCGTTTCGTTCTTCATAGTTTGACATTAAAACTTTAAGATACACCGCAAAATCCAATGCCTCTTCATAAGCGTGCTGCATCCATTGTTTATTACTTAGATTAGCATTGTCAACAGTTGTGCCATATTTCTCAAAGCCCATTGCTTCTCGTTCAACGAGGTCAGAGATAATCTGCCTATAGGTTTGACCCATTGGGTATTCTTCTTTGAACTCATCAATGATTTCACGGGCGGCACTCGCCTTGGCTAACCCTGAGTGGTGGAGTGTACCACCTTGCTCTTTGTACTCAGTGAACTCTTTAACCCACTTCGATACTTTGCTCTGAGCTATCGCTATCAGCTGTGCTTTGTTCGTATTCATTGTATTTGTCTCTTATGTTTTGAATCATGATTGGATACGAAGCAATCACTGCGGGTGAGTCCTTTACTAATGACTCGGTGATAGCGTCAATTGATTGGCTCATGTGCATCATCAGCTCTTCGTCACGTCCGTATAGGTCGGTGATGGTGTTATTGATGTCAGCAATCATGGCTTGTTGTAACGTGTTGGCCATACTCTTCACTCGGTGTCTATAGAATGGCGTACCCTTCAGGTCATCAATCGCTTCAATTAAAGCTTGCGATAAGATGTGCATCCTGAAAATGGCTAGGTCGATTTGTTCTCTCGTCATAGTTCACAAATTTATAACAATCATTCTTCTCCTGCAACTTTTCTTTTCAAAATGTTGACGGGCTCTCTGCCATGTGAGATGAGTGTTCGGTCTACGGACAATGCCGCTTCTCGCTCTGTCTTAAACAGCTGTCGATATTGATGGCCGTTAATCATGACTGACGCTTGATAGTATATTATCCCGTTGTTTTTTACGGGCATTACATTCTTGTAATCTGATTTGAATCCTGCTGACTTCATAATTCTAGTTTAAAAATATTGAACTTGGTATCCCACGGCTCGACCAAGTTTGGTGTTCCGTAGTTGTGATATTCAATTGAGCCTAGGTATGGTGTTACGCAGTAGTCTTCATGTACCTTTACGAATCCCAAGGTAGTAGCCTGACCTTTGTCAACACCACACCAATCATTCAACTTCTCAATGACATCATCAAAGGTGTGCCCCCAAGCGATTGGCTCACCATCTTCTTTATCTACTGCAATAAATACATTCATTTGTTTGGATTTAATTTAGCGTACAAAATCTTACCCGAAAATTTATGTTGGGTAATAGTTTCAAACTCTACTTCAGGTGCTGAAAGAACACGAGCTTCAAAGTTATCAAACCTCTCATTCATCTCAGCAAAGCGGTTGAGGTCATCAGGGTGTAGAGGTAGCCATTCATTATCTTCATTCAATACACCCCAACCCCATTCCTCATGTAGGTCTAACCTTCCTTTCATCTCATTCTGATTTAAAAGTTTCGTTGTAGTATCGCTCTGACCCAATTACATATTCATCAGAGAGGCCAAATTTGTAAGCATTTTTTACCTGCTCTTCAAACATATCTTTGGCTTGTTCAAATAACCCAATCGTCTGCATCACTTGTTCGTGTGTTAAGATTGTATTTACCAAAGCCCATTGTAACCACTCGACTACTGTTTCTTGTTTCATAGTTTTTCAATTTCTTGTTTTACTTCTAAAAAATAAGCATATACATTTTGATAATTCATATCTCTATTAATAACATTTAATATCTCATCAACTGCAATTATTGCACATTGCTTGGCATTCCAATCATAGTCACATTCTTCACATCTAAATGTAAACTTATCTACTAACTCTTTTGCTTTTTCTTTTGGTGTCATCTTAATATGTTTTGCCGTGAAGGCGTGGACGACTGCGGTTGTAGTTCAGCTTGGCATTGATATGGAAGTTGATGTCGATACCCAACCCCCCACTCATGTCAAGCAAGCGAATGATAGCGTCAGCAATCTCATCCTCAAAGGTGTCCTTGACATTCTCTCTGAATGCGATGCTCTCATCTGACTCATCGAATCCTGCCGTGGCGATGAACTTATAGTCATCAAGCTTAGCACTCTTGCCCTTGCGATGCGCCTCAATGGCCTCACCCAATTCGCTAACAACTAACATAAGCATCTCGCCTACGTTGCGCTCGCTATCCCAAAATCCCTTGGCTGCATTATCCAAGTAAATCATCTTGGCCGACTCCGTCAGCCCCGTTACAATTTGTTTCATCTTTAAAATTTATTAAGTAATTACATTTCTCTCCGTCGAATGGGGTGCTCTCAAAGAACCCCGTCGCTTTCTCAATCGGCCCTTGAAACCGATAGCAGTTGTGCCTGAATGGACAGCCCACCCCAAAGCACATGGTCATCTTCTTGCTCATATCATTATCGTCAGGTTCATCCTTACAACAGGCATACGATTCGTCATAAGTCCATCTCTGTTTGCTTGTCAACCAACTTCTTCCATCGTAGCCAACGGCCGAGGCTGTCACGCCCCTCCTCGGCAGGGATGCCGTGCTTGAAGATGGCATACGACTGCAACCATTTGTAGAACTTAGTCCTGCTGATGGTCATCCTCGCCTTCGGGCCGTAGTCAGGGTACTCCTCAATGAATGAATTGTACAAGTCCATCTTGTAGATAATCCCCTCCATCGCTAGCTCCCTGTTCTGCTCCATCCCTTCAACCAATCCACACCACTCGATAAACTCATGGCATGTCTCAGCGCTCAGCTGTCGCACGTTCAGGTTAACAAACCTGCTCTTCACTAAGCCCGTGTTCAAGTAGCCCTGCAAGCAACCAATCATGTAGTTGTCAAACTCACACCAATCGTCATCGTTCCAATCGCTGAACAGCAACTTACCAAACTCATCAAGCGGAGTGAATGTCTTGCTGTAGTACTGATGCAGCTCAAGCTCCCACTTACGGCGGGCGAATGAGTTGCCGCTACCCCTGATGGCGTAGTTCGTAGTGATGGCAATCTTAGGCGACTTGCTGAATGGTATCTTGATGGCATCCTTGTTCTTCTTCTCAAGCGTCAAGCCCTCCGTTACTACGCTGAACAAACGCTCGAAGTCAAAGTGTCTCTTCACGTCATCAAAGCAAAGTATCTGAGTGTCTGCCGACACAAGCTGATAGGCAAAGCTACGCTCGAAAGCGAATGACTTGCCGTCAATTACCACTAATTTTTTCATCTGCGACAAGGCGTTCATGAAGATTCCCTTGCCTGTACCACCCTCAGGGTTGTCGCTTATCACCTCGTCGTTCAAGATAACGGCAGGGCAGAACGATAAGTTCTTGTGAGCGTGAAGCATGTACCCTATCGTGCTCTCCATGGAACGGACACGCTGCTCGTCACCACCGCAGATGTTCCATACAAAGCGTCGGTAGTCACACGCATCAGACCAACCGCACATGGCGAAGTTGCGGTCAATCACGTGGTCTTTCCAAACGTAACCGCCCAAGTCCAAGTAGTCAATCGGTATAATCTCTGATGCGGTTATTTTCACCGCACAATTGCGGTAATAAAGATAGGCCGCCTCTTTGCTATCCTCAATGAAGTAGATGTCAACGGTTGACAACAGCGACAAGAACTCCTCCTTGAAGAATCTCGTTTGGTCAGCGAAGTAATTGTACACCGACATATCGCCGAGCTCAAGCAAGTAGTCAAGCACGTAGTCCTTTATCTCCTTCTCGCTCGTGTGGTCAATCAAGTTGTTCGTCACCTTGACAAACACATAGTTCTTGCTACCCTCAGGGCAGTACTTGTAAAAGCCATTGTCTTCTAAGAACTGCTTGAACAGCACGTGAACAATCTTGATAGAACCCTTGTCGTTCTTCGACCAATATACCTGCTTGGCATTCTCCTCCTCAATCCGCTCAATCACAGCCTCCGCTGTCTCGTGGTCTAACGCCTGCTCCATGAGCAAGGACTTAACCTCGGAACGGGATGAGCCACGTCTCAGTTTCAGCCGAGCTTGGTTTAAGCGCTCCTCGTCCTCGTAGTAACGAGTTCCATGCGAAGCGGTGTCTTGGTATGCCGAGTCAATCGTTCGTCCAATCTCGGTCAAATTAAAGCCTCCATCGGCGTAGCTGCCTAACACGTAAGAGGCAAGGCTCTTATTGATACCAAAGTCATTGAACGCACGGGCTAAGATGTAGCAGTTGTGATTGCGCTGTCCTTCGACCATTGGGTACTTCTTCTCCCACCACTTGATAAGAATCTCAACAATCTTATTCTCGTCCGTGATAGGGATGGTAGGTCTGTCTCTGTATCTGCTCTTCTCTTGGTACTCAGTCTCGTCAATCTGTGTCCATACCGAAGCGGTAGGGTTGACATAGATGAGCGGGTCATACGACTCGTAGCAAACACGTGATAGGTTCTTGCTCGTCTTGTCAAAGTACTGCGAGTTGAAGTGCTTCTCAAGTGAGTTGAAATAGTTCACGTGGTTGTCGGCATCGGCAGGTACTTTAACCAATACCTTCAAGCCATTGCCCGATGGCGATACGAAGACCGAGTAAACAAACTTGTTCTTCGATAGACGCTCCTTCTCCTGAAGCATCTCCTTCTGCTTGGCATAGCCATCAAAGTCCAAACAGATTAGTCCGCTGTGCTCAATCAAAGATGAGTCAGCACGTTTATTGAAAGTCCCGCTGAAACAAATGGCAGGTAACTGCTTCTTCAGTTCGTTGCGGTCTGTCTTATCCTTCTCGTTGCGGATTCGTAATACCAAATCCTTTGACGTACCATTGCGGATACGGTCGAAGATAACTGTAGCGTCCCTAAAGAAAGGTGCATCAGTATCTTTTATGCTCTTGAATATCGTTACCATAATTAATTGTGTCGAGCTGTGTCGATTTTGATTCCTGAATGTCGATTTTTATGTCGATAATTTTTTGTAACTAACTGAGTATTAATACTAGTGTCGATAATGTCGTTTTTTAGTTCAGTTTCTAGTGGGAAAAAATAATAAGAGTAATAAATAATAGAGAGAGAGTAAGGGAAACCATAAAATTGACACACGACATGGGATAAAAAGAGGGTGCAAGCACCCTCTCCTAACAACCTATGTGATTTGAGATTAAAATCCCAAGTCATCTTCTTGAACTGCCTTACGTGGACTCTCGTTGGTGGCATTACCTTTTGGCTCGTACTCGTCAAGCTCAAGGTAAGGGTTACCACTACGGCCATACTTGGCATCAAGGTTAACCCATCCGTTCTTGGCATGCTTCTTCAAGAAGGCAATGGCATCTTCTACCTTGATAGAGATACGGCCAATAACAAATTCAGGTGCGTCTTCACGACGCTTGAAGGAAAATCCTTCAGCAAAAGTTCTTTCTTTGCTCATGATAAAAAGGTTTAAAGTGTTTCGTTAATGTAAAAATTTTCAATGTCCTCCGTTTTGTTCGGGCCGAAGAACCGATTCCATACCTCAATGGCTTGCTCGACTTTCTCCTCACCCCTGCGGATGAACTCATCTGTTGGCGTATAGACACCGAGCTGAGCTGTGCCCTTGTCAATGACATAGAACACAAGAGGCTTGCCGAATAGCTGTTGGTAGATGTATGCCTGTGAGTCGTAGCCGTAGGCGTTGGCTGAGTACCTGAACTTCTTGATGTCGCTCGTGGTCTTCAAGTCGATGATACTATCATGAGTTAATATGTCGGACTTACCTTTGAATGGCATGCCCTTAATCTCCCCAATCATTGGCTCTTCAAACTTGTTTCCCTCTCGGTACAGCTCATCGTAGAAGATGATGTTGCCCTTGATGGTACTAACCAACATCTCAATGTGCTCCTTCTCAGACTTGAGCAGGGCCACCTCTAAGTAATTCTCAGCGAGGTAGTCCTTGTACTTGTTGGTCAGGCGAGATGATGCGTCAACGAATGGCACATGCACCGCCTTCTCAGGCTCAAGAAGAAGTTGATGGAAGTAGCGACCCTCAGCGAAGTTCTTGTTGTCATCTCTCGAAACCCCATACATCTTGGGGTTTGAGAGAAGAACACCGATGTCAGAGTTCGACATGTACTGTTTGCCGACACCTGAGTAGTACTCGAAGTCATCACGCAGCTTGGTGATTACCTCTTGACTCATGATTCAACGGCTTGCTTGATGGCATCCTTAACTTCAGGAGTCATGCTGTACTTGCGTACCAACTGCTGACCAATCTTGGCTAGGCCGAGGCTCTTGTTAGCGGCGATGTACTTGAGAACCTTGTCCCAATTCTCGTCGCCTACGTTCAGCTCAATGTGAGCGGGAGTAGCTTTGGCTTCAGCCTTAGCGGTCTTGTCTGCGCTGTCCATTAAGTCCTCTCCTGTCCAAAGCGATAGACCTAAGCCATGCATGGCGATAGCCTTCGCTGTCGAGCGTTGGATGGTCTTGTTCACATCGAACGATGTCACCTTCTCTACGTCGATAGGATAGTTCTTGTGGTTCATGATTGGCAGATAGTCAATGTGCTCAATACCACCGACGGTGATACCCACTTTCACCCAACAGCTACGCCCATCGGAGAAGTAATTCCAACCCGTTGCAGGGTCTTCATACACACGACGGGTAGCGTCAGGGTAGTTAGACAATAGCTCAGCCCATGCATAAGCCCATGATAGGTAGTCGAGACCACCCTTCTTCTCAACTTTGTCACGAACATTCAGTCCGTATAGCGTTGAGAAAACACTTGATTTGTTTGACATATAATTGAATTTAAATGTTTGCAGTTTGTTTTAATCTACTTCAATATCGTTTAGTTCTACATTTTCACCTTGGGTGTGTCTATACACTGTCGTAAAAAACTCACCTAGTAATCTGTAATCTTCAGGTATCATTCTACAAAAGTCAAATGCAGGAATAGCATCGTGTATTTTACCTTGCTTGACCTTCTCATACTTATCATTTGGGTCATATTCAAATACGGTATGACCTCTGAAAATATACTTCATAACTTTTTATTTTGTAGTCAGGACAGGACTCGAACCTGTATGGGATTTACTCTTTAGGATACCCTACCACTTGCAAGGAGATGTTGGCGTAGTTCCTTCTTCTCCGAGTGGCATTTGCGTCTACCATTCCGCCACCTGACTAT
>ERZ869921.68-NODE-68-length-58648-cov-40.246821_pt1 | contig 58648 bp, 69 predicted proteins | sample MGYA00579310_ERZ869921 | MGnify/ENA primary metagenome ERZ869921 (study PRJEB32216, sample SAMN09231816) | wastewater metagenome | place: USA: Maryland | collected 2016-06-21 | study: EMG produced TPA metagenomics assembly of the PRJNA472060 data set (Reclaimed...
GCGCGATATAGTTGCCGGCGTCTGAGAATAGGCCCATAGTTGGGTTGGGAGGGAAGGATGACTCAGGATGAGGTTGTAAAAGAGCTTCAGACGCTCAGGAAAGTGGTCAAAGAGGTGATTGAGGCGATACAATGTATGCCTATTGGACTATATGTAAGCAAACGGCTGAACGTAGCTGTTCAGTCTCTAGAGTTGGTTGTAGACGCTAAACCGGATGCTAGCGACGATGGCAAGACAGGACGGTTCAGCCGCCTAGAACCCGATGCGTAACGGTACGGTCGACTGGTGGCGGCATTGTTTCGTCCCTCCAGTCTGGTGGTTGGACTTAAACACGAGCTGGCAAGCGCAATTCTGGATAAACCTAGATAACACCTGGAGAATGTTCGAGGCTTTGCTGTGATTGATACTGTCGAATGTTTGCGGCTGTACTGTGAGTGGTGTAAGGCGATCAAAACGCAGCAAAAGGCTTCCCCTCCACCGCTCGACTCACCGTCCGCGACTGCTCCCCGTATGCTGGACGCTCCACCGCCCCTTGAACAGGTCCCACCCCAGCAGTCCGAGGCAGCGGGTTCAGACGCCTCCACCGACCATACTGACTGAACTGGTCGCACCGATCCTTATACTTTCCCCTCGGAAAGTGCAGCATCTCGTCGCGCATCTCCTGCACCCAGTTCACGCCCGGTGTGTATCCCACGCCCGTCCAGGTCGGTGGCACAGCCTTACAGTCTGCCGGCACCCCATACTGACCGTCTCTCAGGTTGGGTAGCTCAGCGCTCATCCTGACTACTTTGTCACCCTCGACGGGTTCGAGCTGCACCAGGCACCGCGCCCAGGTCCCCGATCCACCGCACGCCGAGCACCCCTTCTGCGCAGGCATCCTACCCTCGCACTGCCAGCACGACGGGTCGCGCCAGAGCGCTTGTGCGATAGACGGGCCTGTGGACTTGTCTTCGATCAGAATCACGTCCGCTCGCCAGCGCGTCGCCAGAGCCTTCAGGAGTTTGATCTGGTCCGGCTGCTGCCACGGATAGGCGGCGAGCTCCAGCAGCCGTGACGCCGGCCCCAGACCGCTTCCACGACACACCGTACAGCCTCCCCTGATCTGTGGCGCGTTCTGACACGCCTCACAGGCGTTGCGGCTGTCGAAAGGCTCGCCGTGTACGCCGAAGGCCGAGCGCGCTCCCGTGACCGTGTTCTTGCCCTCGCCCGTGTCGCCAGAGATCACGACGCGCGCATACGATCGCCGGTCCAGCGTCAGAGGCGTCACTGTGTAGGGTCGCAGGCACGACGGGTCTATCATGTTGCCCGTCGCAGCAACCGGCCGCTGCTGGTACTGGCCCCAGAACTCGTTCGGCGCGGTCCTGAGCAGTTTGGCACGCAGGCGCTCCGCACGCTCCACTCCATAGGGTGCCAGCACGTCGCCCTCTGGGCGCAGCCAGACCTCCTGCGGGAGCTCCGTCCCATCTAGCAGCATGCACGGTGGTAGGACGTGGTCCGCCACCTGGGCCATGACGTCGGTGAACTGTCCGTCTTCCCCCTTCGTCTTGCCGACCGCCATGAAGCGCTCTGACTCGGCGTAGAGCGGCGCCACGACGACGTCCCACGGTCCCTCCGAGGCGTACTCGTCAAGCAGGAAGCCGCAGCCGTCGTTCTGCCTGTAGCGCGTGTTGGGGACGATGACGCAGCTCACTCCCTCGGGGTCAAGCCGGCTGGTGAGCGCCTGGATGGACTTCTGGACGTCCTCCAGCGCCGCCGCACTGTCCGCCTCGGTCTCCTTCAGGATGTCGTCTAAGACGAGAAGGTGGGCGCCGTGACCGGTGTACCCGCCGCCGCGACCGTAGGCGCCGAACTCTCCGCCTACGTGGTCCCCGTCCGCGTCGGTGACGATGAGCTTGAACTCGGTCTTACTGCTGCTGCTGTCGCTCACCCGGACGTCAGGGAAGATCTTCCGGTAGTCGGCACTCTTCATGTAGCTCAGCACGTCGTCGCCGATAGACGCGGCTAGCTTCGAGTTGTGACACGCGAGGATGACGTTCAAGTAGGGGTTACGCCCCATGAACCACGCGACGAATAGGCGACTGACGAGGCGCGTCTTGCCGACCTGTGGGGGGACGTTGACGATCTTGCGTGCGCGCCCGCCGGCCTCGGTAGTCCGGGTGGCCTCTTCCAGCTTGCCGGCGAGCAGACGGGCTACGGGGCGGACCCTGAAGCGCTTGCCGAACATCAGCTGCGCAAAGGCGATCAGGCTGTCGTGGGCACGGGCGTAGCGTGGGTCTGGGGATGGATCGGTGGTGCTGTTGTTGTCTGTGCTGTCGGTTGTACTGTCTGCGTTTGCGTTTGCGTTCAGAGCAGCTAGGGCTCTACGCGCAGCGTCGGTCGTGGCAGGCCAGGTGATGAGCCGTTGAAGCGCCTGCTGTATCGTCTCGCCCCGTAGCTCTATGTCGTAGTCGCCCCTGAGCGTCGTGGCTAGCGCCTGGAGCTCCGGGTTGCCGAGGATCTCGCCGATATGTCGACAGACCTCCGACGGGGTGCCGAGGAAGTTGATCAGGGGGTGGTTGGGGTTGTGTGGGGCTGGGTTGGTCTGTCCGACGGGTCCCGCCTGTCCCTGAGTGCGTACCGGTTCTACTTTAGCACTTGACATCGGTAACACCGAGCGTAGACTGTGCTGTGGAGGCAGAGATGACTAAAGATGAAATTGCTCTGATTGTAGGCTGGCTTGCTGAGCCTGAGTCGTTTGATTTTATGATCGATGCGCACCGCGTCTTATTGGTCAAAGCTCGTCGATCTCTGTCGGTAATTGCCGACGACAAGAAGCGACTGTTCTGGGCTCGCTCAGTTGACGAACCTACTGAATGTCCGCAGATCGTCGAGATCTCGGCGTACCTGTACGATGGTAAACTCAAGCTCCAAGTGAAGCGCATCGGTGACAATTCCGTGTACAATTACGACAACTTCCGCGACTACACGCCGATCGCAGCGCCTAAGCCCGTCAACTCTCCCTCATAGCTCCCCCTCCCACCCACCGCGATCAGCTCCGCCAGCACGACGCGGTGACACCTCTCCGTTCCAACACAGTCGCACACCAGCACGCTCGACTGCTCCAGCAGGTCGCGCCACAGCTGCGGATAGAGTCGCATGCTGCGCTTGAGCTCTGCCTTGTACGCTGCCTTGTACGCCTCCCACAGCGCCAACGGCTGGAGCGCTCGACGGGGATATGCGTGCTGGAGCTTCTCAGATGGGCGTAGCCACGCGAGGCCTGTGAGGGGGGAGACGTTGACCGTCTGGATCTCATGCGACCCGTCTAGCAAGTCTGCGTGAGAACTCGTCCACACCCTCAAACTCACGCCTGAACGTGAGTGCGTACCGGTACGGTCTGCTATAGAGTCGGATACGTCCAGAGTATCCCGCAGGATGCCCCGACCTGTCCTGTAATTTCCCGTAATGTGACGACTTTTTTGTGCGTGATCTTTCCAGTCCTTCGCCGCAGCTGTTCGTCGCCGAATCTCGTTCAGCACCTGTGTACGAATCGCCAGGCGTAGGTAGGCGTGAAACACGTTCCTCGCGTCGCGAGGCTTGCCCGTCCCGACGCACTCTGCGCACTGCTCCACCTGGCCAGACATCACGTCCAACAGGCTGCCCGCGCCCCTACACGTCGGGCACTTCGGAGGCCACACCTGGGCGCTGCGCATGAGCGCCTTTAGACCGACGCTCTCGGCGTCGTCCATGTCGCCGACGTAGAGCTTGCGGGGCGCGTTGTCGCGCCAGATCTTCCGCGCCTCGGCTCGGGAGAAGTCGCAGTAGTCGGCAGCGAGGGAGGACTGGCAGCAGATAGCGTGCCTGGCCTGCAATCCTGACAGCCGCGCACTCTCAAGCGTGGGCCTGCGCTTCTCTAGCGCCTTCATCTCGCGACGCTCTGCGAGAGTAAGACGGGGAGGGCAACGCTTGCAGCAGACGAGCGGCTTGTCGGCCGCTGTGAGCAGCGTGTCAGGGTTGGGAGTGGATGCGGAGGGGGCTAGCTGTTTTTGCGGCTGTGCCTGCCGTCGTTCGCTCCCAGGGGTGACTGACGTTCGGTGCGCGCTGACTCCGAGCGGAGCGCTGTCGCCTGTGCTGTTGCCTGTTCGGTGCGCTGCTGCTCCGTTGCCCGAGCTGTCTCCGCTGCCCGCGACGTCGCCTCGACGATCTTCTCGCTGGGCTGCGCCTGTACTTCCGCTGCGATACTGCTGGCATAGCGACCCGACACTCTGCCGAACAAATTTTGTAGCGTCGTCAGAATGTTCTGAGTCAGCTCCTCGTTGCTCGACTGCGGAGCGACGATCCGAATCGGCTCCGCTTGAAGCTGCGGCACTCGTGACGAACGCGCACCCATCTCCCACTGTAGCTGGGGCGTCACCGCCTCCGTCAAGCAGTCCTTCGGAAACACGTTCGTCGGGTACATGGACCGCTCTATTTCCATCGCTTGTGGGTCGTACCACTGCACTTTCGTCGCCCCGTGCTGATCCGTGCTGATCACGGTCATCGCCGGACTGCCTGACTTCAGGTACACCACCTCGCCCAGCTTCCAGTCTCTCGTGCTCATCTGTGCCTCTGTTCGCGCTAGCCCCGTCGGACTGCGCGTGTGTTACTCGTGTAAGATCCTGCGGGAAGGCGCTGCCGACGCTGTGGTTGGGAGTCTGCCCGCTCAACACTAGGTCTTGTCGGTCCCGCGCACGTCGCTGTTGGTAGGCTTGTCGAACCCGATGTTGAGCTTTATCTCACTCAGTCGGTTGATGTAGGCACCATCGGTCTTGATCACGCCCACATAAGGCGATTCGCTGTCGCCTTGTTCGTCGATAATCCGCTGCGCTGACTCAATAGGACCATGCTTCGCACACGGCTTGTGCAGCGAGCAGAGATCACCTGGATTGCAGCGTGCAGCCTCGGGGATGTGGCCTTTGGAGACGCTCAACGGTCGGATCACCGACAGATGCTTGCGCTTGATCTCTTCCGACCAGACAGGCATGTCGCGCATAACAGCCTCAGGGATCTTCGGGGTCACACCTGCCGCGAGTAGCTGCTCCCGCTGATACCTCTCGCACCCCGCCTTGTACTCGGAGAGCGACGGCAGCTGCGGAGGTTTCAGGACGATGTGCTGTAGGTCTAGAGCTCGCGCCAGCTGCTCGAAGATCTCCGGGTAGTACCAGCAGCGATCGTGCCCTTGCTTGTCGAGCCAATCCTGAACGAGTCGGCGGACGCGCGCTAAACCGGCAGTTTCGACGGTGTCTCGAAAATCAGAGACCGTCTGACGCCTTCGCAGCCTGTGAATCTCGAATCCCGACACGAGCCACGCGACGAAAAACACGCACACTAGCACCCAAGCCAGCGTCTCACGAGAGACCACACCGAGGCCGGCAGACGCGATCACAGGCGGATCTGTCGCCTTCGGCAGAGGCTTCGGCGCAGGCACGACGATCGGCTTACAATCGCGGCTCTGAGGGTGACGCTTGCAATAACCCTGCGGCATGTCTGGCAAGTCGCTGGCAAACGAGCCAGCGACGGGATAGCAAAGTCTACACTGCGGATTTCCGCAGTATTCCCAGTGCGTACCGTTACGCACCGACGATAAAAGAGGGTGCCCCTCGTCGAGAGCTATCGCATAGGAGTCTGATTTCTGTACAATTTTCCCGACGAGGGGCACAAGGGGAAGCCTCTCGAACGGCGAGTCTGAATCGGCTTTCGCAGATATCACAGGCTCTGTCCGACGAGAGGCATAAGAGTCAAAAGACGCTGGCCGCGAGGTCTCAGCAGCTGCGATCCGCTTCCCGAGCCATTTCAGCGCAGGCGTCGCCGAGTAGCCCAGCGCCAGCCCGAAGACAAGGCACACGAGCACGACCAGCGCGAAGCGAACCGACCGAGCAACAAGCGAACTAGAATTTCCCATCGAGCTAGACTCTAGGCCACGATTCGTCAACGCGCAAGTCGATCGCAAGAAATATTTTTTTGCGTACTGATGCCTACATCCGCCGCACTTCTGCTCCTTTGACCTCTTTAGCCAGCTGCTACTCTTAGCTTATACACCCTACCTTAGCCCAGCACCTACCCGCAGTTAAGGCACCAAAGATCCGGTAAGGATCTGCACACACCTTCACAGTAACATCTGACTACAGAGACGCACCTTTTGGAGCTCCGAAACACCTCCGCAGCAGAAACTTAAAAACAGCGTGAGAGACGGGAGCACTCCGACTTCTCCGAGCCAACTCTCCGTCGCTCACAAGCCTCCGAAAATCGACAAAACATGAGCGTGAGAGACGATAAACCGACAGGTCCGACAACTGAGCGTGAGAGACGATAAAATGAGCGTTTTGCGAGTTTCGACTACTTTAGGTCCTTGCAGGGGGCTTAAGCATTAAAAAATATATAATAGTATTAAGAATATAAGAGAAGAGAAGAAGGAAGAGGCTTCAAAATTTCTGATCCGCTTTCCCCAAAAATCTCTGTACAGCACCATTTCCCGAGGCTCACACTCAGATCACTGTCTTTTCGATTCCTCGTCGCTCACACTCGCTCGGCGATCGGGCTGTTCTGTTGCTCCTGTGGGGTAAATTCTCGTCTCTCACACTAGTACAGTGTTCTGTAGGGCTGAGTGGGTGCGAGCGGTGCATAGGTTTGGTGCAGATGTGTGCTGAGATTCCTGAGTCTGTAGGTTCCGAAGTGATCCAGAATGGATCAGTCTCGTCGAGGTTGCTGGTTCCTATTTCTTCGGTTGGGCTATTCGGCGGTTTGTCGGGCAGGCAGAAGAGTGATCCAAAACGGATCAGAAAGGAGTCCTACACTAGGCAGACTTGTATGCTGAGTGTAGTGTCAGCTGTTGCGTCTGTTCTATGTGTTGGCTGTACGAATGCCCTGTTTTGGGAGCATTCTAGTGCTGAGTGCGTACCGGATCGGTTTGACGGTGGTTGCAGAGTGCGTACCGGATCGGTTTGGTCGGACTGTAGGAGTGCGTACCGGTACGCACTGACGGTTAGGATCTAGATGGTCCGACTACTAGCTGTACGTAGATAGGTATCTGTTACACTACAGGTAAGTCACTACGCAGTGCTTGCGCTCGTCTGTCGGGCTGCTACTCTCGGGGCATGTCTGAGAGCGGTTCTTCGATGTTTACGCTCGGCACCCCGATGTTCGATGCCACACCTCCGACCGATGCACCTGTCTGCCGACACGGTGTGTCTCGGAGGTGGTGTAACAGGCTGGCTGTAGAGGGTGGTCTGCCGATGGTGTTGTGCGCCGACGTGCAGATGGCTGAGGATATGGCCGAGATCCGACGGCGTCGCACGGGAGGTGCCAAGTGAGCTGGCAGCGTCTGACTCAGATCTCAGACACAGTTACGTGCGGAACCTGCGGTGCTAGACACGATCGTTTCCATTTCGACGATGTAGTAGCTGTAGGTTTCGGTGAAGCGTACCTTTCGAGAGATGGCGTCAAGGTTGCCGACGGAGAAGCTGCTCTCCTGGAACAAGAGTGCGACGAGAATGCGCGCCTGCTTACAGGGATGCTATGCGAGCTACTGGCGTCGCAAGACCCAGATCATGACTGGAGGATTGTGTTAAACGCACCACTAGCGTCTCATGTGTATCAGAGACAAACCGTCGGATTCTGGCCGCTCGTTGAGCGTGGTGGGGGTTTCGCGTGACCCGCACCAAAGAGCAGCAGGCGCGAGCAGCCTTCCTCCTGGCCCGCGACGCCCTCGAAAAACTCCGCACCCCGACAGAGGACGGGTCGGTCTACCTCAATAGGTTCGCTGAGGTCGAACAGGTGCGGTTCGCGGCTGGCACGGGAGTCGTAGACGTTCGCCCCGTCTCCAGGTCCGCGACCTGGACGCAGTTCTGTGAGGGCGTGGCAGCCTACGCATCAGTAGTAGTGGGCGAGACTGAGGACGACAAGCGGGAACGCAGTAAGTACATAGTCGCCGGGGAGGTGATCAGATCAGTGGCTGCTGATTCGGGAGGGCTGTCGTCTCAGCCTGCGCTGGACAGCTTCAGGACCGACGTAGACGTGCGATCGATCACGATGCTGGTGCTGGACTGCGATTCACCGGTAGCGTCGTCTCCGCTGTGTCTGGCGCTGGATCAGCTGTCTCTCGCCTACTGTGTGGCGCCTACATGGGCGAGCACGCCGCAGAGTCCGCGCTGGCGTTGCTTCATCCCGGTGGCTCCGATGGCTGTCGACGGGAGCGAGCGCGGGAGGTTGCAGGCCAGATGTAGGTACGCTTGGCTGGCGGGTCTGCTGTCCGAGCTGGCGGGGCTGCCTCGGGAGTGTCCGGCGTGCAGCGGTACGGGGTCACTAGATCAACGACATGATTCTCAAGAACCACCCCTGTGCCCCGCTTGCCTCGGCGACCGAACCTTCCGCTTTGATCTCAGCTGCTGGAACTACAGCAGGCTGCACTTCGTCGGCGGGCGCAAGAGCACGTCGGTGTCTATGGACGGACGCGAGGTGCGCTGGGCTCGGGGGTTTGGTCTCGACTGTGAGGCGTGGCTCCAGGGATCGGGATTCGCGGAGTTTTGGGCTGAGTGCTGCGCAGAGGTAGACGTTGCTGAGGCGGGGAAGCGCCGGGGTGGGGGTTTGGGTTCGGTGGGTTCGGTGGGTGAGGCTGACGACGGGCTGCACCCTGACCCGGAGATCTCCGCCGCGATGTCTGCGACCGATCGGACGCTGCTGGAGCGCGTCCGTCGCGCGGCTCAGTACGTCGGCTCGCCCGACTTCCCGGCGTCATGCAAGGCTCATCACGACCCGCGCTACGGCCACGACGACCTCATGCGCGCGGCCTCGGCCGTCGTCTCGGGCTTCCTTGTGCCCCTGGAGCTCGGTGACGAGGAGTGGGCGCTGCGCGTGCTGGAGGTGGCCTATAATCCCCGCTGTGCAGACCTAGACGGTGTGGCGCACCCGTGGTCGGCTCGGGAGATGAGGAAGAAGCTGCGCGACGTCCGCGCAACGCAGGGCGGGAACGCTCCCGGCTACCTGCTGGAGCGTCGGTCTGACGAGGGCGCGGTGTTTTACGTAGTGCTGGGTGACGGCTCGCAGGGTGTGGGGCCTGAGATGGCGGGCGTCTACAACTCGCGCGGGGATCAGCTGTCGCTAGTGAGTCGGTCGGGGGCGCTGCTGGACCTGAGCATTGACGCGGCGCTGGGGTGTACAGTGCGGCCTTTTGACCCTCGGGTCTTGCCCGAGGGGTTCAAGCCCCGGCGGACGGTGCTATCACTGGACTCGGGGACGCGGCGTGCTGGTGGGATGGAAGTAGGGGGCTTGAGCGCTGGGGGTGTTGGGGTTGCCGGGGTGGTAGGCCAGGTGCGTAACGGTACGGTCTCTGCTGCGGTGGGCGGGCCGGGCGGGATGGGGGTTGCGCGGGTCGGTTCAGTGGCGCCCGCTGGGGGCCTCGACGCTTCACCGGGCTCAGGTGTGCGTCTCATCGGGGGCGGCAAGTCTGGGAGCGTGGGAGGCGGGTTGGGTGGCGGGCTCGACTCTTCCGCAGGCTCTGGGCGTCAGGGAGGGCGGTCGCGATCCAAGATCCCTTTCGACCGTGACTGGGTGGGTCCGGTGATTATCGAGGCTGAGGATGAGAGCGCGCGACTCGCCATAGTCGAGCAGATGAACCAGCGCCTGGCCTACGTCGCCCTCACCCGCGACGCCGTCATAGTCGACACTGCGGCCAACAAAGCGCGGGGGCGAGGGGAACGCGCCTTCATGACGCTGCGCGGCTTCTACCACGACCAGGCGCGCTACCCGTTGCGCCTGCGGACTCAGGATCCGAAGACGGGCAAGGAGAAGCTGCGCGAGGTGAATCGGGCGGACATCTGGCTGAACAGCCCGCACCGTCGACAGTACGCCGAGTGGGGCTTCGCTCCCGAGCTCACGCCCGAGGAGTGCGAGACGGTCGACCCGTCCACAGGATCGCGACGGCTGCTGAACACCTTCCAGGGCTTCCCTGTGCGTCCGTCAGACGAGGGGCTCGGCCTAGTGCCGCGATTCGTCGAGCTCGTGAACACGGTGATTGCCGACGGTCGAGAGGACTGGGCGCGCTACATCTGGGTGTGGCTCGCCGATCTCTTCCAGCGTCCGGCGGACAAGCCCGGCATAGCGCTGTACCTGCACAGCCGAGAAAAGGGCACGGGCAAGGGGACGCTGTTCGAGACGATCGGCAAGCTGCTCGGTCGGTACTACATGCTTGTCCAGTCCGCCGATCAGGTGGCGGGCCAGTGGAACCTACACCTCGCCGACAAGTTGCTGGTATTCTTTGACGAGGCGCACGGCCTCGGCGGACGCGATCACGCCGATCGGCTCTCGTCTCTGATCACTGAGTCGGAGTTCGCCGCCGCCGAGAAGTTCATGCCTCTCCAGTCATGCAAGTCCTACGCGCGCTTCGCCTTCGGCTCGAATCGCGAGGACGGAGTCTCTATCCAGGTGCAGGACCGACGGTACGCGGCTTTTCGCGTCTCGGCTCGCCGGGTGCGCGACGCGGAGTTCTTCTCGGAGCTGCGCCGCGAGCTCTACGCGCCGCTGGCCGAGCCTCCCAAGAGCGCCGGCCTGGATCCGGCCAGGGCTGCGGCCGGCGAGTATCGGGGCCTGAGCGCACTCATGGGACATCTGCTCTGGGGCGTGAAGACTGGCGGCGAGGGCGAGGCCGTCGAGGGCTCCCCTGAGAGAGGCGGGGCCGTCGAGCTACGTACCATCCCCGCGACCGATCTCCGCAACAACATGATGTTCTCCTCACTAGAGGGCATGGAGGCGTTCGTCTTCTACTCGGCCTGTCAGGCGCAGCACCTAGGCTTCGCCAAACGAGACGGTGTAGGCGGTCGCGCGGAGTCTGCCGGCATTGTCTGGGACCAGCAGGTCCCGTTCTGCGTGCGCGTCTCGGAGTTCGCCGCGTTGTACAACACCTGGGCGCGCGAGCACCGCACCAAAGAGCAGCACACCAACCAGATCTGGCGTCACCTGGAGGCGGTGTTCACGAGCACGGGAGCCGAGGGCCTGGGGTCAGACCGGCGGGAGACGGCGGTTAGACATCCAGACTTCCGGCGAGAGACCGTTCAGGGGGAGGGCGGATCGTGGCGCGTCTACTGGCTGCCGGCGGGGCCGTCGGTGTATGCTTGGTTGGCGCGGAAGTATGGGTGGTAGCATGTACTGGTGGATAGACTGGGAGCAGTTTTGGCTGTACCGACGGCAGCTTCGGGCTTGCGTGCGACGGTCTCGGCTGTCAGGCTCTCTGGATGCCAGTCTACATCCAGATCGCAGTGCCTCAGCGAGTCCTAGACAGTGTGCGTCCGAAGGGTGAGCCCTCGACGGTGGCGGGCTGTGTACAGCAATTTGATGGAGAATGGGCTGTCAAGACGCTGATCGAGCCGTTTCCGTCGGAGAGTCCGCCAAAGGATTTCAACCGTGAGGCTCCCGCATGTCTCGTCGAGATCATCTTCAAGGCGCACGCCTACCAGTGCTCGCAGGATCATCACAGGTATTTGTGGCTGGTCGACGGTGAGGACAAAGAGCCGAAGATCGGCTGCCCGACCTGCCGCAGTGCATACCTGTCCGCACTGAAGCTGAGAAAGTGACTTGACATCGGTAACAGATCGGCTAGCCTGTATTTATGGAAAAGATGCTGTTTGAGGTAGAGCAAGAACTCCCAAAGGAGAAGCGAGCGCGCCAGTCTCTTGTGAGACACTTTGTAGTGATGGCGACTTCCGATGTGGAGGCCATCGAACTCGCAAAGCATGAGTCCTCTACGCCGATTGGCGACTGGACCGCATCCAGGGCTGAGGGTGCTGTCGTGTGCCTTCGGTCTACCGTGAGGAGTTAATCGTGACCGACCGCCAACTTCAAGTCGGTCAGCTCGTCGGTGGTCTTGACGGCGTGCGTGTAGGCGTCTCTGTCCTGTGGAACAAGTACCCGAATCACACGACGCGCCAGATCAAGATCACCGTCGGCACGTTTCTTGTCTATGACACAATATTCGACGAGACGACGCGCGATCGAGCCTGCCAGGTGCTGTCGCAGCTGCTGGAGTCGCACGACCTGCTGTGTCGCGAGTTCACGGGTGCGGTCATGGAGGTGCGGCTGTGAGCGTCTCTGAATTTGTGTCTGCTGTCACTGGGCGGAAGCTACATCCGTATCAAGAACGGATGCTCAAACTGCTGTTGGACTTACATGCTGAATTCGACGGGCATGATCGTAAGAGAATCAGTCTTAGACGCACACTGTGCGCTACACCGTACCTAGGCATTCACGGATCGATGTGGATTGATGACCTAGTCGATCCTGAGTCGCCGATCGTCAAGACTTCGGTGTCCGACGAGCAGCCTAGACATCATACCACTGTCTCGAAAATGCTTCCGATGGGCCTCCAGCTCGTCTGTCAGAGTCCTTTGTACACACCGGGTTTGCGCTACTTTAGCGACGGCAGACAGCGCAGCGAATCTGGCGCGACTGCGTGGTCAGATTGGGCGCCGATACGATGACCCCCCTCTCCCGCTACTTCGCGAACCTGTCCGCACTGCGCATCCTGGCTGAGCAGCCACGCCTAGACCACACGCGCTTGTGGCAGAGCCAGCTCGATCAGTACGAGGGCTGGGCAGACGAGCGCGTGCGCCGGATGGGCTACGACTCGGCGCTGTGCTGCCAGCCCGAGCTGCGCAAGCATCTGGAGCCGCTGGGCATAGCCCCGGAGTCGCTGGTCACTCCGCAGGGATTGGGCGCTCTCCAGATACCGGAGGCGCTCGTTGACTCAGTCGTAGAGGGGACGCTAGCCGCGCACCTGTGGCGCAGTGTGAACGTGCTAGCCTACGGAGCTGGTAACGCGAGGCGTTTTGGGATGGCGCTGGATCGCATGAGGGCGCGACGCCGTGCGGCTGCTGCACACCCTCAGAAGCTGGACCTATACGGCGGACCCACAGTGTACGTGGTCGAACCCCTTCCCGTCTTCCAGCAGATCGCCGAGCTCATGCCCTCACGGTTCACTGTGCGGTCCCAGCTGCTTGAGCACACCGGCCTGACCGCTCCCTGTTTCGATGCGATTCTCGGCTGTGCTCCACTCGTCGGAGACTGGGAGATCAGTGACGCACAGGCACCGAGCGAGCTGCGCAGGCGTCACTTGCAATCGAGAGCGCCGGACTACACAGTATGCAAGCTGGTCTCGCTGCTCGTCTCTGGAGGCGTCGCGGCGCTGTTCGTTCCTCGTTGGGTGCTGGATCGCGAGGATCTGGGCGTGCGCGAGTGGCTAGCTGAGCGTGTCGAGTGGTTGGGTGTATGGCGACTGCCGACGGATCTATGGGAGTACCAGGGGTCGAGCGCAGTCGTGGATCTGATCGTGGTGAGGAAGAGATGATCCCCCTCTCCACAATCACCCTCATCGAGTCAGCTTCCGACGGCACAGGCAAGCGTCGCGAGACTCAGTACGAGGTTAACAGCGTTTTCACCGAGGATCCCGCCAGGGTGCTCGGTTCATGGGCTGAGCTGCGCGCCCCGAAAACGCGGGTGCAGCTGATCGTGCGTTGGGATCGTGGTGGGCCTGTACTCGACGGGGTATGTGAGGCGATCAGGGCTACACCCATAGCTGAGGCAGCTGAGGCAGCTGAGGCAGCTGAGGCAGCTGAGGCAGCTGATATGTCAGCCAGCACAGCCAGCGGAGACCGTACCGGTACGCACTCACCGAACGAACGCTCAGAGATAGAGCTGGCGGCGCTCTCCGTCTACACCGCAGCGAAGGCCCTCCTAATCGCTCAGGAGCGCGAAGCGTGCGAGGTAGAGCGGGAGGCAGCCCTAGACGCCTATCGAGCCTTCACGAAGCGCTGGGGCTCACTGCGCGCAGCGTTTCACCTAGCCAAGCGGGGACAACCTGCCGGCGTGCTCGCGTCTACTCCGCTTGCCGATCGTCCCGAAGCGCTTTTTCTGGAGAGCCTGGAGAACGACAGGGGCAGGCCGTCCGAGCTGCTGACGGGTACACCTCTGGCAATATGGGGATCTGGACTGGTGTTTTGCACCCCGGCGGAGGCGCTCGCCGAGTACCTCGACTTGACCGGCCGCGTCGACCTCGACGGCATAGGCGCTGCGGTGGGTCTTATCAGAGCTGAGACCGAGCACGCGCTACTCGCCGAGGGGTTGTGCTACAAGGTGCCGCCGGGCTGCGTCTCGCACCTGACTGGGTATCCAGCAGACTCACTGATGCCTATCGCGCGCTACCTGTCTGGCGACGTCCGGTCTAAACTGGTTACAGCGACTGCCGCCGGGCCTCAGTACGCAGCCAACGCGAACGCGCTCCGCGAAGTGCTCCCCCACAGAGTGGAGCTGCCAGAGATCGGCGCTGGCTTAGGGGCAGACTGGATACCGCAGCGCGTCACCGAAGACTGGCTGTACTCGCTCTACCCCGGCGAGAACTGGGGTGTGAGTTTGGAGCGCGTCTCTGGTAGCACTCTGCTATCGGTGACTAACCCGCGACTAGCCGAGCAGGACACGCTCCGCACCGACAGGGTAACGGGGATCGAGATCCTAGAGGGTGTTCTAAACTGTCGACTACCCGTCGTAGAGGACGCGCCTATCCGAGAGGGTGGGCGACCGAGACGGAATCACGGGGCGACTGCTGAGGCGCAGATCCGTGCGCAGGAGGTGCGCCAGAGATTCGAGAGCTGGGTAGCGTCGGACGCCGTCGGGAAGTCTGGGCAGACGGCGCAGGTTCGACGCGAGGCGCTGGAGTCAACCTATGCGGAGAAGTTCCGACGGTTCGCTCCGCGTGACGCGGAGGGACAGCGCCTCACTTTTCCGGGTCTGGCCTCCACGGTCGGTGGTAAACGGTACGCACTCCGGGCTGGGCAGCTGCGGGGCGTGGCGCAGATCCTGTCGGGCGGCACCTACGACCGATCGTCGCTGCTAGCCTACCCGCCAGGCTATGGCAAGACGGACCCAGCGATCTGCGCGTCGGTGAAGCTGCGGCAGTGGGGGCTTGCTGGCAGAACTATCGTCGCTGTGCCCGCTGGGGTTGCAGGCCAGTGGGCGGCTCGGTGGCGAGCGCTGTTCCCAGGCTCGGCCGACGAGGTGCTCAGCTGGGCCTGCCCTCGCTTCGGTGTGGCTGCGGGAGGACTCGCTGGGTTTCTGCGTCGCGCAGCGTCCGGGGCGTGGCCTTACGTCGTGCTCACGCATGAGGCGCTGGGGACGCTGCCGCCTCGGACTGAGACGCTGGCAGCCGTTGCTGAGCGCGAGCTTTCAGACTTGCGACACGCTATCCGAGAAGCTGAGCACGACATGTCGAGGGCTGCGCAGGCCGTGGCCAGGGCTGAGCTGCGGGGGCGATCGGCTGAGCTGGGTAGGCTGCTGGCTGCCGTCGAGGATCGGCGACGCGCTGAGTTCCCGAGCTGGGACGATCTAGGCTGCGACCATTTAGTAGTCGACGAGGTGCAGAACTTCAAAGCGCTGCCCGTCACGACCCGAATGGAGGGTGTAGCCGGTCTGCCGACGCGGGAGAGCTCACGAGCGGTGGGGCTGTACCTCAAGTGTCAGGCGCTACTCAGGACTGATAGGGGGCGCGTGACGGCGCTGTCGGGCACGCCTCTGACGAACACGCTCGCCGAGGCATACGTTTGGATGCGCTTCTTGCAGCCGAGGTTGCTTCGCGAGGTCGGGCTGCTACACTTCGATTCTTGGGCGTCGGTGTTCTGTGAGCCCTACGCGGCCGTCGAGATGGATTGTGTTGGGCGCTTCAGGTCGCGAACGCGCCTGCGGTTTAGAAATGTGCCCGAGCTGCTGTCGCTGCTCGGTGAGTGCTGGTCATTTGCGAGGGAGGACTGACATATGGGCTTTTTGGATCATATTTACAAAGTGCGACCTGATAAATATCGTGCCGTCTTTACAGGACTTGATCTCGACGCCACCGACGAAGAAATCCGCGTCTGGAAGCAAGCACAGGCTGACGCACGCCTAAAGGGTGAGGCTCGCGAGCGTGAGGAGTACGAGAAGCTGCGGGCGAAGTTTGAGGGCGGCGGATCGGTGGCCAAATGAGCGCCGTGGCGCGGTTCAGAATTGTCGTGAAAGAGGAGTTCATACCAGCGTATCCGAGAGCGATGACGTACAAGCTCCGGAAAATCGGCAGCTATCGGCTCACTTTGAGCTGTGGTCACGTCAAGCGGATCAAGACCTCGACGAAGATACCGAGGCGCTGTCGGTGTTCTGAGTGCCCTGTCGACACCTCAAAGGTCATCAAATCGGTGTCTGAGTGACCGCCGATCAACGACGTGAGCGCGAGGAGCAGATCTCCGAGTGCTTCACCGAGGAACTACTCAGGGATCCGATCATTTACGCGCTGGCGCAGCAGTACATACATACAAGTCAACAGCACATCGTCGACTGTCTCGTCGACATCATTGAAAAACAGACGGCTGCTAAGACTGAGGCCCTCGAAAAGCTGTCGAAAGCGATCAGGCGTTTCGGCACGGGCGCCCTGTGAAAACTCCCACTCTACTCGGCGGGGCCGTCCAGGTGGTCTCCGTCTCACCGACGCCGCAGCTCCGCGCCTATGCCCGCCAGCTCGCCGACAGAGCCGAGCGGATCCGCAGCGGCTACGTAGACCCATCGGAAGACAACCTGCTGATGGTCACGAGCGACGGGCGGAAGGCATCGGTGTTCAACGGGCCGCCACTCACCTGGCCTGCCTCACCCTACGTTACGAAGCTCACACCGCTCGCCGACAGAGTATTTCGGCACTACGTCGAGTCCGACGAGGAGTCGGGCGCGCAGCTGGTGTTCTGCGACATGTACACGCCGAGGGAGGCCGACGCTGAAGACCTCTCCTACCTGCGCGCAACGGACGCTAGCACGAGTGCGGACAGGTTCGCACAGCTGGGCGTATACGGCCGACTGAAGGAGATGCTGGTAGCGCAGGGCGTGCCGCCTGACGAGATAGCCTTCGCGCACGACTACCTGACGCCGCGCAAGCGCGCCCATCTGCACAGCGCGATCCGCTCGGGTGCGGTGCGAGTCTGCGTCGGCAGCACCCAGCTGATAGGCATGGCTGTGAACGTGCAGGACAGACTGCTGGCGCTGCATAACCTCGATTGCCCCTGGAGACCCGACGAGCTGGAGCAGCGCGTCAAGCGGGGGGTCAGGCAGGGCAACAGGTACGGCGAGGTCGCGGTCTACGTCTACGTCACCGAGGGCTCATACGACCCAGTCGTCTGGCAGATCGTCGAGGGCAAGGCACGATGGATCTCGCAGCTCATGACCGGAGTAGCGTCGAGACGTGAAGTAGAGGACATCGGTGCCGTGGTCCTGACTGCTGGCATGGCTAAGGCCGTGGCGCTCGGCGACGCCCGCGTGGTCGAGAAGATACGGCTGGAGACGGAGCTCGGCGCGATGGAGAGGCGCTGGCAGTCGTGGCGATCGGGCCGCGCCGTGCTGCGCAGGGGAGCGGAGGGTCTGCCCGCGAGGATCGCTAGACTCGGGGCGCAGGCCGGGCGTCTACGAGAGTGGGCGGGGCTCTTGTCGGAGGGGTCGGAGCTGAGTCTGGTTCGATCGGTGGGCGAATCGCAGGCTGGGGGCGTTGAGAGCATGCAGGAGGCCGACGCGATCGTGCGCGCGCTGTGGCAGCATCGCGCGGGCAGGCCGGGCGCCGCGTGGATCGGAGTCTGGCGCGGCTTCGGACTGTGGCTGGAGACGGTAGACGGCGCGTCGGCGCTCTCGGCCTATGCGGCGGGCGCGGCGCCAGACGGCACGGGCCTGTCAGTGACGGGGATCGGGTTCCAGGCGTCGCGTCCCGTGTCGAGCCTCGGGCAGCGCCTGTCGCGATCGGCGTTGGAGGCCGAGACGCTAGCGGTCGAGGCTGAGGCCGCGAGGCTCGGGGCTCGGCTTAGGTCTACGGAGGCGGAGCTGGGTCAACGCTGGGGTGGACAGGTAGAGACCGAGCGTCTGCTGGCGGAGTACGACCGCGTTTGTTCTGGCGTGGCAGCGACGGAGAGCACGACGGGGCTTGACCCGCTGCTCGATCGTGTCACCTTTAGGTTCAGGTGGGAGTGATGCATCAGATCAAAGATATTGTGAACGTAGCCGCTCAGTTGATGGCTGCTGACATTCCGGCGCTCGGTCGTGATTTGCAGACGCAACTACATTTCGGTCAGCCGGTTGCTGACTATATGGCCGAAAAGTGCGATGCCTACGTCGTTCTGGCCGACAAACTTCTCGACGCTGTAGATCGGTGGTACAAGAAGCAGACGGCTGTATCCGGTGTCGCCGGCCCGTTGTGCGCCCACCCTGAGCGTCAAACCGGGCAACGCTGTTGCCAACAATGCAAGATCGACGCAGCCGCGAGCCCAGAATGACCCCCGACCAGCTCACCCGCGCCCTCGGCCGTTTCCCCCAGCTCATTCAGTTACTCCAGCAGCGAGGGCACAGCCGCGCCATTGTAGACGCCTGTCTGGTGCCGAATCGCATGACCCTGTCCCGCTGGTCGCGGGGGCTGAAAGCGCCGTCTGAGGCTCAGCTGGAAGCGCTGGTCGAGTGGGCGCAGAGCAAGGGCATCAACGCGCGGTGGATCTACGAGAGCGACGCTGATTGGCAGGCAGGTCTCGCCAGGGGTGGCGACCTCGCCTCGCTGCGCAAGAGTCGGGGGCTCAAACAGTCCGATCTAGCGGCTCACTTCAGAGTCAGCCGGTACACGTACCTGCTCGCCGAGCGGGACGGCGGGGAGCTGGCGGAGAGGGCGCGCGCCTACCTGGAGTCGCTTGACATCGGTAACAAGTCGGGCTAGGTTTGAGGTATGGTAAACAACGCTGCACAGAATCGTGAGAAGTTTGCGGCAGAGTATACGAAGGCGCTGTTCGACTGCGTTGCCTCGACGAAGTACAAATACTCTTTCGGCACTGATGCAGTCCCGACTGTCGCTGCGAAGATGATTGAGGCGGCATTTGCGGGCAACGCTGACTACACAGGTCCGGCCTTCAAGTTAACATGCAAGCGTCTCAAGATCGGCACTTCACGAAAGGCGATTACGGCATATCTGGCCGGAGAGTCGCCGCCTGTCCCAGCGAAGCGCATACCAACGCACCGCGCTTATGGTTGCAAGCGGCCCAGCTGTTCTATCTGTGCATCGACACCCCGCCCGGAAGACGTTGCCAAAGTTGCGACGTTTCCTCGTGTGCCTGTCCGTCGTTACACCTACACACCGACGCCGTTCGTCGGCAATCCTTTCGACGCTGCTGCGATCGCCGATCATAGCGACGCGATACGCTCTGCACCGTTTCTCGCCTCGCTGGGCCTGCCTCCGGTCGAGCAGCCTGCGCCACCGGCCGGTTTCCGCGTCCTGTGCGTCATGCCGGACCTGGAGACGCCGCGCAAGGTGTACGAGCATTTTGACGACCTCGTCGGAGATCTGGCATCGCAGATACAGGACGCGCTGGACGAGGGCGACGCTGCACGCGCAGCTGACGCTGACACAGCGTGGATAGCAGCTACAAAGCGTCGCGACATCACTGCCGACTTCAACCTCCAGCTGCGCATGATGAAGCTGGCCGAGACACCTGGCTTCATCGTAGATATTGTCGACGCGCATCAGTGTGCTGTGCTCGATCTCTACGAGATGGCTCACTCTACCCGCTTCGTTGACCCCTCCACCTACGACGTGGTGTTTATCGACGCTAACGACGCACAAGCTCGCGCCCTAGACGGCTGCGGAGCCAAGCGCGTCGTGCTCGTCGGTGACACGAAGAACCAGCCCCGCGCAGTAGCCCCGACGCTCACGACACTCTACGGCGTGATCTCCGAGGAGATCGCGATCCGCAACCGACAGATCGGGTTTGACTTCGCAGCGTCTCCGCTCGCAGTCCCGACGCTCGACGAGCACGACGCAGCGATCGACGCGGAGATCGTCCGACTCACCAGCCCGACACGCTGAGACCGAACCATTACGCACAACAGATACGCACTCACACCAAATAGCACACAGAGACCAGGAGATCCCGATGACCCTACCTCAGTTCGATCCCATCCAGGGCAAGCCCGCCCACACTCCCGAGGAGCGCCGCGCGCACTTCCGCAGCTACTCCTTCTACCACCCGTCCGACCTGGCGGTCTACCGCTCGCCGAATGGCCCCGGCGACGACGGACGCGCCGATCTGCCGACCTCGGAGATCCTCGTCTTCAGTCTGCTGGCGAACCGCTCCCCCGCAGTCGAGCGCCGCGTCTTCGGCCACGCCGGCCCGATCCTGTGCGTCACCCACAGTCGGCAGCCGCTCTGCGGCGTGGTGTGGGACAAGGGCCGTGGTCTCGAACCGTTTATCACCGAGGGACGGCAGCGTGGCGGCGACAGTGCGGAGCGCGGCGAGGCGAATCCTGGCGCGATCGAGGCGATCAACCGTCGCCTGCGACAGCTCGTCGATCTGGCCGTCGAGATCGCGGCAAAGGACGCTGACGCAGCCGGCAAGCCTGAAGTCCTCAAGGTCAAGACCCGCAGCGAGGCAGCCGCTCGTTACAAGCGTGCTGACGCTGGCTGGGAGTGGGCGGAGTCGATCTCGCTGCCGCTCTACGTCGGCGGGAAGATCGGCGACGCGGCCGAACCCGGTCTGGCGCCTCCGAGCTACACCAGCATGATCGACTGGACTGTCTCCCCGCCTCGCCCGATCCCCTACGTCGCCTGGGTGGCGTTCGAGCCCGAGGATCGTGATCCCGCGCACTACGCGACGCAGCTCGCCAGCCTCGCCCTCAAGGGCGCGCAGGTGGCGACTCCTCCGACCAAACAGGCGCAGCAGTTTCAGTCGCTGTGCGCCGCTCCCGCCCCCGCTCGTCAGGAGGGTGAAACGGAGGAACAGCACGCCGATCGCATCGCCCACGGTGGACCTTACGGCCAGGGTCTGCCCGTCCGCTTCGTAGCCAAGCACGTGGGGCTAGACTCCAACTCGGTGCAGCTCTACATGCGGCTGCTGGACCTGGAACTCGAAGTGCAGCAGGCAGTCGACGCCGCAGCTCGTGGTGAGGACGGTCTGTCGCTCAAGCAGATCCGCGATGGCGGGTTCTTCGTGGCCACTTCTGGCGGGCCAGGTGGCAAGCGCATTCCGAAGACTCGCGAGGAGCAGCTCAAGCTGCTCGCCGAGCTCCAGGGCAAGCGCGGCGTGCGTCGCGACGGTTCCTCGGTTGAGGACGACGCCGACACGGGGACCAGCCGGTCTGGTCGCTCGGGTGAAGGCGGTGAGGGCTGGAGCGACCCGTCTCGCAAGCGCGAGGTGTCAGGCGACGACAGCGCGGGCGCTCGCCACAGCGCCGAGGAGAACCGCGCCCCAGTCGGTCCCGACAGCATGACGACGGCGGGGATCGCGCCGCGTGCCGCGCGTCTCGACGGCTCCCTATTCGCGGCGATCCGCGACCGCGTCTACAGCGCTCTGGAGAATGTGACGCCTGATGAGGCGGGTCTGATGCCGGACGGTACCGAGCGCAGCGCCGAGCACCGGATTCTGGAGTGCGTCTACGAGACCGCCTACCAGTTCGCCGCCTACTTCGCGGGAGACGCGGGGGCCTTCGCACCCGCCGGCAGCTCGTCGACGCTGCTCCTCGGCTGTAGCACCGTCAAGGCAGCGCTCGACGAGGTCCTGCGCGTCAAGAGTCTCACCGTGGCACAGGGCGTGGGCGTCGTGTCGACTGGCGTTCCCGTGCTGCGGACTGCCGATCGCGACCCGGCCGAGCTGATCGTCACGCCTCGCAAAGAAGGCGAGGTGCGTACCGTTACGGACTCTGCGGTGACTGCCCCGGACGTCGGAGCTGAGGCTGCGCCCCCACTCGCTGCTCCCGCCGCTGTCGCGTCTCCGAAGCCGGCGAAGGCTGTGAAGGAGCCGAAAGTGGCGAAGCCTCCCAAGGTCCCGAAGCCCCGTAAGGAGGCTCGTCGAGGTCCGCTCAAGCCCGCAAAAGCGAAGGCTTCCAAGGAACCGAAGGTGAAAGAGCCCAAGGTCGCGAAGGCGCTGAAGGTTCCAGCTGCTGATACTGCCGGCACCGTAAGCAACACGATCAAGAAGTCACGCGAGAAGACTGAGCGCAAACTCAGCGCGAAGCCCAGCAAGCCAGCAAGGCCGAGGTGAAAGCGTAACTATGAGCGCACACATCGTAAACGGTAAGTTTCAGTCGGATAAATATCCAACTACACCGCCCGGCAAGGTACCGCTCAGCGTCAATGATCCGACTGCTCAGGATCTGCTGTGGGAATACGCACAGCGACGGCGTATCGTAGATTCCGAATTCTCGGACGATCTGGAGACTGCACTACGGGCCGCCGGCTACGTGAAAGCCTAGATGTTCCGCCCCCTGTTCACGGGCAGCGGCCTCGACGCAGTCGTCCGATGTCTCGGTGCAGCGACTCTGCCGCGCGTCGAGGAACGATCGAGAGACGAGGCCGCTGCCCTGGCGGGGGTTGCAGAGCACGGGGAGATCCTCCGCCCTGGGGGACTCCCCGCAAACCTCGACGACTGGCTGCGGGCCGTATTCGCGGCCAGTCCTGAGCCGGGACACCGAGGCGTCCACTTCGAGACCAGCTTCAAGGTCTCGTTCAAGGGCGATCCGAAGGTCATGTCGGGCGCATATGGGACCGTCTACGCACCCCACGTCACCGGAGGCACACCGGACGTCTTTGCGTTCTGGGTCAGCTTCTACGACGAGACGGGCGCGAAGCGAGAGCGACCCCTCGTCAGCCTGCGATTGGGTGACCTGAAGACCGGTGCAGGCCAGGCAGCTGGAACTCTGCCGCCGCCCGAGGAGTCGTGGCAGCTGCGCTACTACGCGATCGCGGTACTGCTGTGGCTCTCCTGGCCTACCTCGACAGATTTAGATAGCTGTGAGGTCGCCTGGTTCACGCGAGACTATGACGCCGAGCTGGTAGCAGAGCCCGAGCTAGCGCCGTCACAACGCGAGCACTGCTGGCGGATCACGTCGGTCTCCCTGACAGAGGATCTGTTGCTAGAGTCGGTGAAGACTCTCCAGGAACTCACCGAGAGGCTCACCTCACGGCCGGTTGAACAATGGAACGTAGGACCTCACTGCGCGAGCTGTCGAGGGTTCAGCGCATGCCCTGCGCAGCGCAGCCCCATAGAGCGTCTGGGTGTAGAGCTCGGGACGGGGATCAGTGCTGCGAACATAGGGCGCGTGAGGGCGGCGATCGAGGCGGCTCGTCGACTGGTAGAGCAGGGCGATCGGGTGGTCGATCTGTACGTCCAGCGCCACGGCGAGGTGGAGACGCGACCCGGTTATACGCTGCGACGCGAGCGCAGGCAGACGCGGGAAGTCACGCGACTAGCGCTGCCGGTGCTGCGTGAGTCGTACCCGGAGAAGTACGCCGCGATGGTGCGGGAGACAGCTTCTGTGGGACGCATCGCGGAGGCTATGGGTGAGGCGAAGCCGGGAGCGCTTACCGAGGCAGTCCTCGACAAGCTGCGCGCGGTTCCCGGCGCTCTGACGGAGAGCCACAGTTTCACCTTGCGCGAGCGCAGGGATCGTACAGAGTAACTGAAGATCGTCTGAGCGTTCAAGCCTGTAGCCAGGAGATGCCGAGTCAGACGACTTTCGTGGTAGGCGACGAGATCAATAGGCCGTATAGGAGTCCATCGTGTCTGACAAGAACCGAGACAGCGAGCCCCGAGAGACCATCGCCCGACTTGAGTCGAAGATCGACGAGATTGTGCGCACCGTCGCCGAGAAGATTGTCCCGGTCATCGGACAGCGCGCGGTGACGGAGACTCTACAGGGTCTGCTCCCCGACGCGCTCAAGGTCGCGGTCGACGAGTGGCGTCAGGCGCCTCTGCACGTCCAGATCACCGCGATTCGCGGCTGGCGCACCGACGCAGCTGGCGAGGAGCACAGCCCGATCCCCAAGCGCGCGACGCGCGGTAGTAGCGGCTACGACCTCTACTACTGTCCCCCGCCGGGCGTCTCTGCGCTGTGGCTGCGTGCGCAGCCTGCGATTCAGCAGACGGGCGTGAGCGTCGACAAGAAGGGCTGTGTCACCATCTATCCGGGGAGCGCTGCTCTGCTGCCGACGGGCATCGCAGTGGCCATCCCCGAGGGCTGCGAGGCTCAGGTGCGCTCGCGGTCTGGTCTGGCGACTCGCGGGATCGTGGTAGATAACAGTCCGGGGACTGTGGACTCGGACTATCGAATCGAAAATAAACCGGGAATTCCTACGGGCTACAAAGCGACGGATAGCTCACATCAGCAGCCCGCCGAGGTCAAGGTGCTGCTCCGAAATCACGGCCTGGAATCCGTAGAATTCAAGCCCGGCGACAGGATCGCGCAGCTCGTCCTCTGTGAGGTGCTGGAAGGCGAGTTCACCGAGGTTCCCGTCGACAAGTGGGCAGAGACCGTCGGCGAGTCTGAGCGCGCGGGTGGGTTCGGGAGCACTGGTTAGCTTCTCGCTGTACGACTGGTGTCCGTCGAGGTTAACAGCTTGACGGTAGGCGTATTTAGACGAGATCTCGGAAAGCCGCGAGTGATGGCTGGGCTTGACGGGCGGACAGAGTGCCGCATTTAGGATACCTATGTCCAACGATCGAACTACAGCCGAGCCGATAACCGTCGAGTCTGTCTCCGCAGACCGTCCGGTGATGCAGCGTACCGGTACGCACTCGCCAGCGCAGCACAGTCAGCGCGACCAGTCCGAGCCCTGGAGCGACGTGAAGATCCCGTGCGCTGTCGTGCGCGGCGTGCCCGTTTTCCCTATCACGTCGGACGGGATCAAGAACATTGCGCCAGCCTTTGCGAGGGCGCAGCGCAAGTTCGACACGGCCAAGCGCGATACGGACAACCCAGGCTTCAAGACGGCCGACGGCAAGACTAACGCGCGCTACGCCGACCTTGCCAGCGTTCACGACGCCTGTATGGAGGCCCTCAATGCTGAGGATATCGGCGTCACTCACTTCACCGTTCCGATCGGAGACGACGTGTACCTGCTGACTCGCGTGACGCACGCCTCGGGCGAGTGGTACCAGAGCAGCTTTCCTCTCTCGACGCTCGACAGCGTGCGCCAGTCCATCGCCGACGCGCAGAAGGCGCCGGTAGCTGGTCTCTTGGGCAGCGGACTCGACGCCACCGGGCCGTCTGAGGGAGCGGTCAAGAAGAAACGCGCGCCGGGAGTGCAAGCGCTGGGGTCCGAGATCACGTACCTGCGACGCTACTGCCTGTCCGCTCTCGTCGGCGTGGCGACTGAAGACGATGACGACGGCAACGCGGCAGTCGCGCACACGTCGAGCAGGGCAGCGGCGCCAGCGCAGCAGGCCAGGAGACCTATCGGGGGCGGATTGTAAGTTTCTGCCGGGTTTCAAGAACGACTAACGCGCCCGCGAGGCGCCGAGGAACACGACCAAATGAGCGACCAGATCACGAGTGAGTCCGAGACCGCTGCGAACGCCGCAGCTCCGAGCGCGGGCACAACCAGCCCCGCGCCTAGCACAAAGCCGCGCGAGACTCTCGACGAGGCGATCAAGCGCATCACTGCGCAGCCGATGCACTACCCGCCGTTCAAGCGGCATGAAGCTGTCTTTCGCGGCAACGTCATCGTGCAAATTTTGCGCGCAAAGCTGACGAAGTCCGAGAACGGCAAGGACATGATCATCGTCGAGGGCGTGGTCAAGCGGACGTGCAAGCTTCAGGTGCCAGCGAGCCAGTTTCCCGCCAACAACCCCGAGGGCTGGGACGCCTTCGCGTTCGGCGAGAACGAGGTCGAGAACCAGCCGAAGGCGGCAGTTTGCTCGGTCCCTGTGCTGCCGGGGCAGTCGGTGGCGAGCGACGGATCCAGCTTCTGGCCTGCTACCGAGGGTCAGAAGGTCGTCGGCGTCGCCGGTCGTCTCTACCAGATCGGCGAGCATTTCGCCGAGGTCTTCACCGATCCCACGCTGAACGTGCCGCTGCTCGACGAGAACGGCCAGCCGCAGATCGGGCGTCACTTCCCGCCCCTCGGCGCGATCGACGTTACTGGCTACCGCTTCACCTACGGCGACGAGCTGACGATTAACCCAGACGGCTCGTTCTTCTGGCGCACCGAGCGCCTGATCAACAACGTCACCTTCCTCGGCTGGCGCCCCGGCCGCGTGGTCGCGCCCCGCACTGGTGGTGCCGACGAGTCGCTCACCGACTTCGTCCCCGACGAGGATTCCGATTGGGTGCCGGCGGAGCTGCTCGGCATGACTGGTGAGTTCGGAGCCTACTTTGAGAAGGAAGAGGTCAAGGAAGACAGCAAGTTCGCGCCCCGCATCATGCTCGTCAGCTTCAAGCTGCTCGACACGCGCGTCACCAAGGTCGAGGCGCAGACGCTGTCGCAGAAGTTCGGCGGGCTGCTCAAGGCGACCCGCGACGGCACGAAGTACGACGGTCGCAAAGTCGAGGAAGCCAAGCAGCGTGCGGCGACGAAGGGAGGCGGACGGGCTGCCCCCGTCGCGGGAGCTCGCGGCGGTGCAGCAGGCGCGGCCGACGCGCAGCGCGTGGCGTCGGCTCCCGCCGAGTTCTGCGGCAAGCCGTGCGGGCAGGACAAGGATCCGTGCATGGAGCGACCCGGTCACGACGTCGGCCCGAATAAGACGGCGTGCAAGCCCGCGCCGTTCTAGACTGCTGGGTGCGAGACGGTTCGCACCCCACCCACTGATTGAGGCACCAAATGCTAGCCTGCGCAGCGCCCGGCCACTTCCTCGACGTTCTCGCCTTTCTGCTCGCTGTCCCGGTTTGGTCGCTGTTGCAGAGCTGGCTGAGGTTTAGGAGATAGCATGACCATCGGACTTCGATCCAACCTGCTCGGTGCGGCTCTCGCTGCGCTGGCCTTTGCAGAACCTGCGGCATTCGACAACATGCGGAGCGAGAAAGTCGCACCGTCGCGCGACCTCTACGCGATGCCAGGCCGCTTGTCGGTGAATCATCGGGGCTATGGACCCTGGTTGACGCGCTCGGCTGGCTGGCGACAGTCGCAGCGTCGCAAGAACAGGCGTCGGACTGGGCGCTAGATCATGGCATTCCGTCTCGACAGGGCTACCGCGTCCCGCCCAAGGTCCCCGGCTTGTGCATCGGTATCACCGGCCACCGACCTCACAAGCTCGACTCGTTGGGACGCACTACCACCGAGCCTGGTTTCGACGGCTACGACCGCGCGAACCCGCTGCGCGTCAGGATCCGCGAGGAGATCCGACGGGAGACGCAGGAGCTGCTCGACAAATTGCCCGAGCGCAAGCGTCCGCACTGCTACACCGACGCTGACTACCTCGACAACTTCCTCCGTCGAGCCGAGTGGCGCGTCGACTATCACGAGCTGTCGGCGCTCGGTGTCTCAGGCGTAGCGCTGGGCGCAGACACCGACGCCTGCGGGGTATGGCTGAGGATGGGACTGCCGTACCTGGCGCTGGTCCCGTTTCCGGGTCAGGACTCCAGGTGGCCGAAGCCTTCTAGGGACGCCTATGCGCAGGTGCTGGCGCATGCTGCCGGCGTCTACATGTGTCACGCTGAGCGCCCAGCGACTGACCAGCAGGCCGGCGATCTACTCAAGGCGCGTGACGAGGTGCTCTGCTGCGTCTCAGACGAACTGATCGCAGTCTTCGATGGCAGCCCCGGCGGGACCAGTCACACTGTGAGGAAGTGGGACGGCTTCGGCGGGCGAGGTCGGCTGCACAGGATCGATCCGAGGGAGATCCGCTAGCTTCAGGAGATCGGACAGATGAGTCGGCAGGACTACGACCGTATGAGGGCGCTCCTCTTCAAGACTGACAGGACCCACAAGGAGGACAGCGAGCTCAGCCTACTGTGTCTCCTGTTCAGGACCTACCACCAGGGATCTAAACCCGAGCCGGTGCAGGCGTGAGCGCGCTCGCCCTCGTCAGGCAAGCCCGACGCCTCGCGCTTGAGCTAGAGCGTACCGGTTCGCACCCGAAGAAGCCGCTGCTGGTAGGCGAGCTCAACCCCTTCGGCGGTCGCGACTATTTCGCGCTGTTTCCGCTGCCGCGCACGTCGAGCGGCGGGCGACTGGCCGGGATCCTAGGGCTCAGCCCCGAACACTACCTAGATACGTTCGACCGCGCTAACCTGTGTCGCGGCGCGTGGTCTGCGCGGGTCGCCAGAGAGACGGCGGCGACGCTGGCAGAGCAGGACAGGCCCGCGTTCATCCTGCTAGGTAAGCGCGTCTGCGAGGCGTTCGGCGAGGAGTATCACCCCTTCACGGTCGGCGATGCGCCCGGCGGTAGTCGCTTCGCGGTGCTGCCTCATCCGTCGGGTCTAAACAGAGCCTGGAACGGCCTGAGCGCGACGGAGAGGGCTAGGCGCACCGTCGAAATTGTGGGCGTGGATTTACAGGCGGCGCGCAAGCCTGCGCCCGTGAAGTGCGCGAACTGCGGCGAGCCTACCGAGAGCAGCGACGCCTACGACTGCCAGAGCTGCGGGCGACCGTGACCCCCTCCCCTCAGCAGGATCAGGCGCTCCGTGCCGTAGCACGCTGGCACCGCGACCCGAGCGCCCCGCAGGTCTTCTACCTCGGAGGCTACGCTGGATCGGGTAAGACGACCCTCGCCAAGCACTTCGCCGCCGGCCTAAACCGCGTCGACTACTGCGCTTTCACCGGCAAAGCAGCACTCGTCATGCGTCGCAAGGGTTGCGACGGCGCGTCTACCTGCCACAGCCTGATTTACACGCCTCACCGAGAACGCGGCGTGTTCAGGTTCGAGCTGAACATTGAGTCGGCGATCAGAGACTCCGATCTGGTCGTGCTCGACGAGTGCTCCATGGTCGGGCCTGACCTCGGCCGCGATCTCCTGTCGTTCGGGCGGAAGGTGCTGGTGCTGGGTGATCCCGCGCAGCTGCCGCCAGTGGACGGCGCCGGGTTCTTCACGGCAGGCGCTCCTGACTACATGCTAGACGAGATTCACCGACAGGCAGCCGAGAGCCCGATCGTCCGCCTCTCTATGCGCGTCAGGAAGGGACAGGCGCTGGCGTACTCAGCAGACCCACGCTGTCGCGTGGTGCGTCACGACGCGCTCGACTGGCGCAGTGTGCTCGACGCAGGCCAGGTGCTGTGTGGTCTGAACCGAACCAGGCACGACTTGAACCGTCGAATCCGCCGGCTGCGAGGTCTGCCCGCTGAGGTGACGCGCGGCGACAAGCTGATCTGCCTGCGCAATAATCACCCGAGAGCGTTGCTCAACGGCGGCATGTGGCGCGTCTCCGAGGTGAGGCAGCGCGAGCCGTCGGTGGAGATGGTCGTCGACCCGATAGACGACGCGGTGAACCCGGTGCTGGTGCGCGTCCACCCGTACTTCTTCGAGGGTCGCGAAGACGAGCTACCGTACTGGCAACGCGACGACTCCGACGAGTTCGCCTTCGGGGACGCCGTCACCTGTCACAAGTCGCAGGGCTCGGAGTGGGAGTCGGTGGTAGTATTTGACGAGTCGGAGTCGTTCAGGGAGGACGCGCAGCGCTGGCTGTACACGGCGGTCACGCGGGCTGCCGAGCGTCTGACGGTGGTGACTGGGCGCGCGGTGGCGGCGGTCGCTGCGCGTGGGACGTTTGCTGGAGGTGGGCTGTGATACACAAGGCGACAGAACGCAACGTAATTACTGTTTTAGCTAAAATACTTTCACAGTGCGTGGAGCGAGGCACAGACGGAAAAGACAATAGGCGATGGTGGGCGCAGCGTCTCAATGAAGTATGTGAAGGGCCAGAAGTAGGCGATTTTTTTGGAACGGAACGCCAAAACGATCCACGCGGAGATCAGCGCGACTAATGCGCCTCATCTCCTTCGATACCGAGACCGAGCTGATCGCCCGAGGACGACAGGTCCCCCGCGTCGTCGTGGGCTCCTACGCCGAGCTGGACCTCAGCCCGCAGGGTGGCAGGCCGTGGCAGCAGTGCAACCCTCGAATCATCTCCAAGGGTCTCGTCTCCCATCAGGATCTAGACGCCTGGCTACTGCCGCTGCTCGACGACCCCGCCGTCCACTTCACGGGCGCCAACATCGCCTACGACGTGCTCGTCACCAGCGCGCAGTGGCCGAATCCCGACCCGGACGGCCCCGCGTACCGGGAGGACGTGCTAGGCCGCTGGGTGCGCGCCTACGACGCAGACCGCGTCACCGACCTGCTCACACGGCAGAAGCTACTAGACCTCGCGGCCGGCTGCTACCGCAGGGAGGCGCTCGCCGACGGGAGATGGGCGCACCACAGGTACAACCTCGCGAGCCTCGCGTGGCGACTGTGCCGCATGCGTCTGGACAAGGGCGACCCCAAGAAGGCCGGCGCAGCGAACAGCACGCGACTCACTCCGCAGGAGCAGGCCCGAGAGGCTGCCAAGATAGCGCAGGCGAGAGCCGCTGCGGCTGCCGGGACTGAGACCGAAGACAGCACCGAGGAGCAGGAGAACAGTTGGAGGCTGAGGTACGCGGAGCTGAGGGACGAGCCGATCGCTTCCTGGCCTGCTGAGGCACGCGCCTACGCTCTCGACGACGCTGTAGCCGGCGCCCTCGTCTGGCACGCGCAGGAGTCGGGGAGGCCGGCTCGGGCACTGCCAGTGCGTAACGGTTCGCACGGCAGCGGCGGGATCAGCGGGAGCGTTGACAACACCATCACCGACGAGCCCGGCTACAACGTCTGGTCCGGTTCTACCGACGGTGGAGGGTTGGCGGCGGCGCTCACGAACTTCACGACGCTCTCGCGACGCAAAGGCACGACGCAGAGCGACTATCCGCTCGTCTATCAGGGGCGGCAGTGGCCGGGACTGGAAGAGGCGTGGAACGAGTTGTCGCACGGTCTGCCCGCAGCCGACGCGGATCGTCTCATGACCGACATGATCCGCGCAAAGTTCGAGCAGCACCCTCGACTCTTCAACGCGACGAGGAACCGGGGCGGCGCTGAGCTGCTGCGTCGGTGCTCGCACTTCACGAACGCCAAGTCTCGCGACATGCAGGCGTGGGAGGGGTTCGGCGAGAACAGTCGTTTTATCAGGAATCTGATCGCTGGGTACGAGGCGAGAGCGCGAGAGTTGGGGTTAACGTCGGAGCGGCAGGCCAGGAGTGAGGCTGTACAGCAGCCGGCGCAGGTGCAGCAGTTTGTGCAGCGCCCCCAGACTCCACTAGCGTTTACAGCAGGCCACCGCATAGACACCGGCCTGTCCAGCGACACTTATCCGGTACGCACTCAGCAACCCCCCAGCGCCGCAGTCGGTCCAGTAGCAGCACTCTGGGCTAAAGTGCGCGAGAACTTCGGCGCCGAGGCTGATCCCTTTGTCGACGAGTACCGTCAGGCCAGGGGTGCGCTGTGGCTCCGCGCCATGTCCGCGCACGGGCTGCGCACCGACCCGGAAGCAGTCGAGCAGTTCGCTACCTACGTCGCGCACAAGCACGGCGAGGTGACGACGCGACTCGTCGAGAGCGGGCTCGTCAGGGTCGAGTGGCACCTGTCTAAGGAGAAGCTGCATGCCTGGGTAGCCGATCGCTGTCGCGAGATGAACGTCGCGCACACCGGAACCAAGAAGGCCGAGTTGCTGCACCTCGCGGGCGAGCTGGGTGAGGGCGATCCGAACCAGGAGATCGCGGTACTAGCGTCGGCGTGGCTCCAGATCTCTAAGACGCTGCGACTACCGCGACCTGAGCCTCAGTCGCTAGAAGCCGCAGCTCAGGAGCTCGCCCGCGCGAGATTTGACGCTCTAGAGCGAGCTGGACTGGCGCACCGGACGCACCACCGCGACACGAAGACCGCAGCCTCCGCGATGTCTACAGCGTGCCGCCTGATAGGCGTCGCGACCCCGCGCACAGACAGCTACGACCCGCAGCGTCACGGTGAGGCCGAGTGCGTCGCGCTCGACAAGGAGGCGTGTCACTCGGTACAGGGGCAGGGCGCCGGCCTCACTGTCGAGGAGCAGCGAGAGCTCGCGGCGCTACAGTCGGCGCTGCACGACTACGCCGAGGTGAGCCACCTGGGCAAGATCCTGTCGGCCGACGTGCCGGTGCTGCGCTCGGGAACCACGGCGCCAATACACACGCGATTCGAGGAGCTGCTAGAGACAGGCCGCACTGGCAGCAGCGGCCCGAATGTGCAGAACCGAGCGCGCGGGAGCAAGTGCGACGTCTGCAAGGGCAAGAAACCGGCGGTGAAGAACTGCCAGCGCTGTCTCGGGACGGGCGCGGAACTCGGGGATCGCGAGTGCTACGTCCCCAGATCCGTCATGTACGACACGCTCGACGGCGGACTGAAGCGCACGGTGCTCGTCGACTCAGACTACTCGCTCGGCGAGCTTCACACGCTGGCGCAAGCGTGCCTGTGGATACTGGGGACCAGCGACCTCGCGGACGTCCTGAAGATGGGGCGAGACCCTCATACGGCAATGGCGTGCGTCATCCTCGGTGTCACCTACGAGGAGGGCCTGCGTCTCAAGGCGATAAAGGATCCCGAGTTCGACAATGCGCGCAACTGCGCGAAGGCCGTGAACTTCGGCAAGCCAGGTGGACTCGGGATCGAGACGATGCGCGCCTACGCGATCCGCTCTTATGGCGTAGACCGCCCCGCGCGATGTTCCTGTCTCGACAAGACGAAGTGCAAGTGCATCACCTGGGAGAAGATCCTCGCCCTGTGGGAGATGCTCTGGAAGGAGATGCCGCTCTACTTCCGCTACGTAGACGGGCTGCGTGGTAAGCGCGGACGCCCCGTCGTAGACAAGGCGGGACACAGGAAGGTCGAGCAGCTCTACAACCTCGTCCAGCCGTGGTCCGGCAGGCTGAGGGCCGGCGCGACATACTGCTCTATATGTAACAGTATTTACCAGGGTCTGCTGTCCGACGTGCTCAAGCGCGCGGGCTGGTACCTTTTCAAGGCGTGCTACCTTAGCGTAGCGACTCTGGTGAGGTACGGGCTGACGCTGTCCGAGCGCCCGATGACAGAGGTAGAGCTGCGCCAGTCTGCTGCGCTCTACGGGTGCAGGCCGGTAAACGAGATCCACGACCAGTTTCTGATCGAGGCTCCCGAGGAGCGTGGGAGCGCTGCGGCCGGTGCTACGGGTCTGCTCATGGACCGGGCCGGCGCTGAGATCCTGCGCGACGTGCCGGTGCGTTGTTCGCCGCTGCTGGCCAGGCGGTGGAGCAAGCGCGCGGAGGAACTGCGCGTCGGGGGTGAGCTGGTCGCGTGGGAGGATCCTCGGTTCTTGAGGGCTGTGGATGCTTAGCGGGCGGCTGGGTTGGTTCGGCGCGGGTGATTTATTCGGTTGCCGTCGGTCTGGCGGCTGCTAGGGTCTGAGGAGAGGTGATTTTAGATGGGACATGGTTGTCATGATTGTGGGTGTCCAAACGGATGTACGTGTGATCGACCTACACCGAATTTAGGTGTTGATTTGTCGAAACTGATACAGGCCGTCAATAACGATCCAGAGGTCGTACTCGCAGAGCTGGACTTCAAGAAGGCCGAGCGTCACCTGGAAGCTGCACGTGCAGATCTGCGCAGTCGTCGTCAAATCGCTGACAAACGGCATCGCGCCCGTTTGCTCCTCGAACAGAGGAAGGCAGAGATCGCTCAGTTGGAGGCCGAGGTTGAGAGCACCTACGATCGCAGCATGGAAGGTCAAAGGTAAACAAATGGCATATCGAGTAAACGGCGTCGAGTGCGACACTCCCGAGGAAGTGCTCAAACTTCTTGAGAAATCGCGTAGCACTAAAGTAGAACTTAGTGCAGGTGCGCGCTCTGACACGCAAGTTCAACATTCCCCAGGTTGTATGCAAACTGGTACGGATTTTTCAAACTGTTGGTGTGGCGGCGGGAGTTCGCACCAGTGAACCCCATCCTACTGAACCAGCGCGAGCGCCGGCTGCTCATGGTCGGCCTAGATCTGGAGACGACCAGCGCTGACCCCAGCCGCGCGAAGGTTGTCCAGTTCGGCGCCGTCAGTCGCTGTCCCGGCTGGCTGCCCGAGCCCGGCGTCGAGAGCTGTTTCCTCGTCGATCCCGGTTGCCCGATTCCTGCGTCTGCCACCGCGATCAACCGTATCACCGACGACATGGTGCGCGGCAAGGAGACGCTCGCTCAGCGAGCGCCCGCGCTGCTCGACCTCATGGCCAAAGCGAGCCAGCCCGGCGCCTGCATCGTCGGCTACAACGTCCGCAAGTACGACTTACCACTGCTCCAGCTACAGCTTGCGCAGATGGGCTACGTCGCTGGGTGTAACCCGATGGTGATCGACGTGCTGGATCTCGTCTCGTGGTACCATCGGGACCTGCCGTCGAGGAAGCTCGCAAAGGTGGCGGAGATCTTTGGAGTCGACGGATCGCCTGTAGAGCTGGGCTTCGGGTCGCACGTAGACATGGGCGAGGCAGCGGCAGACGCAGCCAGGCAGGCCCACGACGCCCTCTACGACGTCCGCTGCACCTTCCGCGTGTTCGACGTCATCCGTCAGCGGCTGGGCATCCCAGACACGCACGCGGGCGATCTGAATCTGTTGCGCCTCGCGCAGATCGCCGCCGTCCGAGTCGACGCTGAGTACGGTCAGTTTCAGCACTACGTGTACCGCTGCCGCGACTCGTGGGAGACCGAGCGCCCTGTGTACCGGCTGGGCTTCGGCAAGCACTGCGGCAGACTGCTGTCAGAGCTGCGAGGGCGCGAGCCTGGGTACTGGCGTTGGCTATTGGATAACGTCCGCTCCGATATGCCCGTCGGAGCGAAGGCTGTGATAGACGCTGCGGGCGATAGGAGTTCAAATTGAAACGAGTGATGGTCGACCTAGAGACGCTGGACAATTTGCCGACGGCGATGATCGTCTCGATCGGGGCCGTTGCTTTTGACCCGGATCAGCCCGCAGAGACGGACCAGACTTTCTACCGTCGGATCGACGCGCGACAGTCGCACGGCACTATCGGGGCAGACACTGTGCTGTGGTGGCTGCGTCAGAGCGACGAGGCGCGAGCAGAGCTGTCTGTCGAGGGCGGCGATAGTATCAACGTTGCGCTGCTCGCCTTCTCGGAATTCTGCCAGGGTCTCAACGAGATCTGGGCTGGTCCGTCCTACTTTGACGTCACGATCCTGGAGAATGCCTACCGACGGTCCAGTCTGCTATTTCCCTGGAAGTACAGCCAGGTGCGCGACTGGTCGACGCTGCGCAAGCTGACTCGGACGGAGAAAGCGCCGAACGCTTGCGCACACAACGCGCTGGCTGACGCTCAGGCGCAGGTGGCGGGCTTCCGTCAGGCGTGGGCCTGTCTCAGACTGCGGGGTGTGCTGTGAACTGCGTCAAGTGCAAGCTCCCGATCAGGTCGGGCGAGATCGCCGTTAGGACCGACTCTCAAAACATGGCGCACGGTCAGTGCGCGAACAGTGCGAACCTGTCCGCACAGCCGGTAATCAGCCCTGAAGGTTTCAAGTCACATGGTCCCGGTAAGGGTGAACCCGGTGAGACTGTATGGCTCCAGACTCACCTCGGCCGTCAGCTGCGCGTTCCCGAGTGGAACCACGACGCGATCTGCCTGGAAGAGACGGCCTACGTCCTCTCGGGGATCCACCGCTTCGGCGCTCGCACCGATCCTTATTACACTGTCGCTGAGCACTCCGTTAGAGTCGCCGACTGCATTGTTCAACTCGGCGGCAGTGCGCTGGAGCAGTTCATCGGGATCAACCATGAGGGCGACGAGGCGCTGCTCGGATTCGACCCCGCGTCCCCACTGCTACGCTTACTGCCAGACCTGAAGGCACTCAAGCGTCTCGCCCACGAGTCCTACATGCGACGGTACGGGCTGTCGATCGAGCTGCCTGCGATCGTTAAGCACGCTGATCTGGTGCTGCTGGCGACCGAGAAGCGGGATCTGATGCGCGCAAACCCGACCATGCCGGCGGGCTCAGTGCCGCTCAAGTGGGCGGACCTTCCGCCAGCGATCCCCGGCAAGATCGTACCCTGGCCGAACCCTTACGCCCGATTTGTGCAGCGCTGGCGCGAGCTGGCACAGGCTGCCGGCTACCAGGGTAAGGAGTAGCGCGTGGGAGGCTCTAGAAACGGCGACCTGTGGGAGTCACCCTCCGCATCGCGGAGACTCCCGATCGCAGCGCACAACGCAAACCAGACGCACTACGGCGAAGATCTGCGAGCTGCGCTGAACCGGACGATCGGTTGTCGCGCCTGCCCGCTAGCTGCAAATCGTACACATGTAGTCCCTGGTGCGGGCGATCCCGACGCTATCGTTGCTTTCGTAGGCGAGGCTCCCGGTCGAGACGAGGACGCGCAGGGCCTACCCTTCGTGGGTGCGGCTGGAGAGCTGCTCGACAAGATGATCGAGGGCATGCAGAGTGAGCTGCGTAAGGCCAAGCCCGACACTATGTTTAGCCGACAGTCCGGCGCGTTCGTGCTCAACGTCTGCCAGTGCAGACCACCGCTGAACCGGAAGCCCGAGCGTCTGGAAGTTGCGACGTGCTCCCATAACCTGTGGACGATCCTGCGAGCACTGCCTCGCGTGCGGATCGTCGTGGCGCTCGGTGCTACGCCGCTACAAGCTGTCTCAGGACAGCACGACGCGAAGATCACCAGGCTGCGCGGTCAATGGTTCGAGCGCTGTCTACCCGGCGACGAGTCGCGAGTGCTGCGCGTGATGCCAACTTTTCACCCCGCCTACCTTCTCAGGACGCCAGCGGACAAGCCGCTTGTCTGGGACGACTTGCAGGCGGTCGTAAGGGGCGAGATTTCGATCGACCCCTTCGACGCCAAACACTGCAACCCGAACAGCTACAACTTCCACCTCGGCGATAAGCTGCTGGTGTATCAGGGGGCAAACGAGGGGTGCGTCGATCCGAGCTGGCACCTGGAGACGCGGAAGGCGAATCCAACCGAAGAGATCACGATTCCACCCGAGGGCGTCGTTTTGCAACCCGGAAAGCTCTACCTCGGGCACACCGTAGAGAGCATTGGCTCGACGAAGTATGCGCCGGTCATGGCCGCCCGCAGCAGCCTGGGTCGCCTCGGCCTGTTTATCTTCCTGAACTCTGGTCTGGGAGACATCGGATTCGTAGGGCAGTGGACTCTGGAATTCACCGTCGTACACCCGCTCAAGCTGCGGGTTGGCGACCGCGTCGGACAGATGATGTTCTACGCTGCGCAGGGCGAGATCGTCCAGTACAGTGGCAAGTACCAGAACGCGAAGGGGCCGCAGGCGTCCCTCATCTACAAAGACGAGCCTTCGTCGAGCATTGCCTCGCGCCCCAAGCGAATCAAGCGCCTCTTGCTCGACGCTGGTGGCGTGTTGGTCTCCGAAGGGAGCGTTGTAGAGAAGCTCTGCGCCGAGGTTGCCGCGGCGTCTATCGGCCTAGAAAACGAAGACGGTCCGCTCACGGTACGCCATTTCTGGGACCAGTCCGTTCGCCGCGACCTCTGGTCTGGCCGCATCAGCATTGCGCAGGCCGTCGCTAAGATTAATCGTCAGTTCAAGACCAAGGTGAAGTGGGCGCCTCACGATCTGAGCCCGCTCCCCTGGGCTGAGCGAGCGCTGCGACTCTGCCCACAGACGGCGGTGCTCAGCAATCATCGCTCGGAGTGGTTGCTGCCTTCGTTCGCGCGTTTCGGCTGGAAACTGCCCACGTTCGTCAGCGACACTCTCGGCTACGTCAAACCCGATAGCGCCATCTACGAGAAGTGCGCTCGCCTCTGGGGCGTCTCCGACCTCTCTGAGGTCCTGTTCGTGGACAACAAGCAGGCAAACGTAGACGCAGCCATTGCGATGGGCATGCAGGGTCTGTTCGCTGACGCTCGTGGCAAGTGGGTAGACAAGGCTGAGGCACTGCTTAATTCTGCGCTCAGTCCAAGGCAGCGCAGTCAACCGAGTGCCGCCAAGGTCTGCATCGACGGTTGCAGCGAGTGTCTCGATCACGGACAGGCTGTCAACCCTAGCGGCTGCGGCAGGAGGCTCTGATGAACGTCTTCATCGAGGGGCCTAACGGCAGCGGTAAGAGCACGCTGGCGGACTACGTCAAAAATCTGCTGCGCTGGGACCAGCTGAACCTCCATCACCGAGATGGGGATCAGTTCCGCCGATACCTGGCTGAGTACGGTCGGGACAAGACAGTGTTCGTCCGCGCCCACTGGTCAGAGGCGGTCTACTCGCGGCTGTTCGGTCGCGCAAAGCCCTTCTCCGCGAAGGAGTACAAGACGCTGACCGATGCCGCAACGCTGCGCGGTGTCTACGTGCTGTGCCTACCTAATGGCCACGTGCTGAAGGAGCGCTACCAGGCTCGAATAGCTCAGGGTCTGGGCGGTGCGATGCAGGAGAAGCTGGAGGCGATCGACTCCGAGTGGGCTATGTGGAGCCAGGAGCGCGAAAGGGCAGACATCGTCTACCACTCGCTGGACCAGAACGACATGTTTAACACTGCCGAGTGGATCGTGCGAATGGTCAGGGAGCGCGAGGTCGTCAATGTCTAACTCCGAAGAGAAAGCGGAACGTTCCGCTATAGCCACGCAGCCCCCCATCCGCATCTACTTCGACGGCTGCGAGGGTTCGGGCAAGACCACGCTGGCGCGCAGGACCGCCCGTCGTTACGGGTTGCCGCTGCTCACCGAGGTCGCCAGCGGTGTGCTGTACGAGTTCCAGCAACGAGTAGGCGAGCGCGCAAGTAGCTGGGAACGCATCAGGGCCGACGTCGAGCTGAGCTCTGAGGTACAGGCTCGCGTGTTTCAGCGACAGTTGGAGGACGAGCGCACACTGCCGCCGCCAGCAGTCTACGACCGCACGCTCTCTTGCCTCGCCTACGCGGAGCTCTACGCCGACAACTTCTCAGCGCTCCTGTCGCGTGTTCCCGTCGACTACGTCGAGAACCTGCGGCAGTCGGTCGTCTTCCTTGTTCGGCCGCAGCGCGACTTGCTGGGTTCGTCTGACGGCGTGCGCGCGGTGGTGAGCTGGGAGAGCCAGGTCAGGGTGGATCAGAACATCGAGATGCTGCTCAACATGTGGCATGTGCCCTTCGTCAGCGTCGACTCGCTCAACGCAGCGGCGCGACAGCGTCAGGTGGACTGGTGCATGAGGTCGCGCGGATTCGCGAGGGTGACGGGATGAGCGACAGCCCTATAGTGAAAGAATGGGCGCGGCTTGCGTCGCTCATGTCATCCAAGACTGCGGAGCACCTCACGCCCAGCTGGGTCCTAGACCTCGTCGAGAAGGTGGCGCCGATCGGGCTGGATCCGTGCGGGCACGGACTGGCGGAGTCGAGCCGACGGGCGACGATGACGTACTATCAGACGCTGCCGCAGACTCCCGACTACCAGAAATTAGGCTGGCTCGTAAGAAACGGACTAGAGCAGAGCTGGTCGGCTGAGCTAGCCGCACAAGACGCCAAGCGGCTCGTCTTCGTCAACCCACCCTACGGCCGAGAGCTCAAGGCGTGGGCGGCGAAGATGGCCGCAGAGCGCGACTGCGCAATTATCGCCCTCGTGCCGGCGCGCGTAGACACCGCATGGTGGCGCGAGCTCGATCCGCTAGCATGGTGCGCGCTGGCGGGTCGCGTCAAGTTCCTCGACTCCGAGGGGAACGAGCAGGACGCCGCACCCTTCCCGTCGGCTGTGTGCCTGCTGCACTCGACGCAGCTGCTCAGTAAGTTCGTCGAGGTGTTTCAGGAACGTGGCCCGGTCTACGTGCGGGTTCACGAGTGAGCGCGTCGCCAGTCGTCTGCAAGTGTGGAAAGATCGTGCCGCCCGAGAGCAGAAAAGGTCGCAAGTGGTGCAGCGACTACTGCCGCAACCAGTACCACTTGCGAGCTCTGAGGAGCAGACAGAAACAGGCGCGCAAGACCAGCAGGGCTACCGAGAGATCCTGCGAACTCTGCTCCAAGAAGTTTAAATTAAAGGAGACGGGGCAGCTGCGTCGGTTCTGTTCTCCTTACTGCACCAACAAGCAGGCTAGGCTGCGACGCGAGGGCAGCACGCAACGCTCGGCAGTCGACGGGAGAACGCAGCGTACCAGACGCCCAAGAATCTTCGGCGACTTCTTGCACGAAGACTTAGCGCAGGAGCGAGCGCTGGCGAGTCTTGAGGGCAGGGCGTTCGACAAGTCCGACTTCTACGCGCGCCACCGCCCCAGGCTAGAACAGACGCGGCTCGCCGAATGGGTCTAGCTACCACCCCAGCCCCTCTACGTCGCAGACCGCTTGAGATACTGGGCGACGAGCTAGCAGAGCGTCCCGAACCCCACACACCTGGCCTACCACGCATTTCACCGACTTCGTCGACAAGTAGATCGCCCCCGCCCTCGCCAGCTCGTCTCTGCGCGCTCGCTGACTCGGCGACAGCCTGCCCTCAGGCATCTTGATCTCTACCTCTAGCTTGATCGCGAGCAGCCCGTAGGGCGGCAGGTACACCGACAGCCAGCCGACTAGATCGCCCTGTCCAGCCTCACCTATGCGTAGCCAAGCGTCCGAGCGCACCGATCGTGCTGGTCCCGAGAAGCCTCTGACGAGGTGAACCTGCTGACAGCCGGCTCGTCCCCACGGCCCGTCAGTCGTCCACAGTAGCGCCGGATCGTTACATACGTAGGTCTCGTAGTAGCCGTAGGTGGCGGACTCGTGACGGATCTTGAGGCAGAGGTCGAGTAGTTGGTCGTGACCTTGGGAATTATCGGCTGAGGCTCTGCGCCAGTGGTCGAGTGGCTCGCGTGGGACGCACTTGCGGGCATCGGCAGGCCAGGAAGCGATGCATCGCTTGACCAGCTTCACAGCCAGAGGTAGATCGTGACTGGCCGTGTCGTGCATCTTGTCAAGGATGCGGGCGACCTTGCGCCAGTCTTGAGGGGAGGGATCGGAGAGTAGACGGGGGATGTCGGAGGGGGTCATTGCGTACCGGTTCGCGCAGGCGACAGCACTCGCCAGAAGCTAGCCGGCAGCCAAACGTTCTGCATCTTGATAGCTGGTCTGAAGAGTGGGGCGATCTGCGCTGGTGTGTAGCCGGCTAGCTTACAGCCTACCTCGACAACTAGAAATGTCAGTCCGCGACAGTGTTGAGCTGTTTCGATAAACAGATCGACGGCTCTATGTATTTCTTCAAGTGTTGCGCGCTTGTAAGGCGTGCGCTTAGTAGGTAGTGCATAACACTCACCTGTGAAACCTTCACCTATACCGAGTTTAGCGCCGAATTGTTTGCGCGCTGCAAGCGCAGCGCCTGCGCCATGAATACCTCTTAGGTTCGACCCAAACACAAAAATCTGACCCGTCTCTAGCTTCGTCACCGTCTCCGGTGTCACGCGCCCCTGCATATTTACTCCCTCGTAAACCCGAACTGGTTCCTGTACCTGTTGTAGATCCCAAAGTCCGGGTCTCGCTTGAAGATCCCCCGGTACTTGTGGATTATGACACCCGGCTTCATCGCGCGCTTGCCGTCAGACACCCGACGAGCGTTCTCCGATCGCAGCCACGAGAACTGCTTAGTGAACCAGTTCTCCGTCTCGAACGGCGTAGGCGGGCGCGGTGCCTCGGCGTCGGGCACCTTCTCGACGAGCTCGCCCGGCGTCTCCTCGTCGCCCTCGTCTGCGTCACGTGTCTTCGATCGAAACGGGCCTAGGTCGGATCCTCCGCAGTGCAGACAAATGGTAGTCCCAAGCAACCAGCGAGTCCCGCAATCGGCACAGAGCAGCCTATCACAGCCACCGTCCGACACCGCGACGCCCTGCTCAGCCTCCTTCGCACGCAGCTTCCCCAGCCAGTCGGACTGGCGGTGCTCCAGCGTGAAGGACTCGTGCTGCGATAGGTAGCAGTGCTCGTCCTCATTGCCAGCGTGCGACAGCAGGCGCAGCCAGGGCTTGTCCCGGTGGACGCGACTGCCGCGTCCCCAGAACTGGATGAACGCCCCCATGGACTTCGTCAGCGCGTAGTCGCCTAGCACGCACAACGGCACGTAGGGCGGCGGCTGCGACCTACCTCCCCAGATCTCTTTCCGGCACTCGCCGAGCACTAGATCATAGCTCGACTCACTGTCGAATCCCTCGGTGAGGACGTTGACGAACAGCAGCACGTCGAGACCCATCGGGTGTGCGCTGCGCTGTCCGCCGATGGCGAGGCGGGCCAGGAGTAGCTGGCGCTCCCTCCTGGGTGTCTCCCCGTCGAGGTAGCCGACCCTGAAGCCCGCCGCCTTAAACGCTTCTAAGCGAACCATCGCGCTCTTCTTCGTCCGACAGCGGCCGATTCCTGGGTACCCGTCGCAGTGCTTCCGCCAGGTGTCCACCGCGTCACCGACTAGCTTCGGGCGATCCATGATCGCCTCGACTGCCTCGGCGTTGAACTCGCCGTCTTCGTCGATAGCTCGGGGATCTATTTTATCCGGCGGGGGTCTGCCGACGACGTAGCACGGTGTGTGCCCCGGCAAGTGTCTGCTCGCCGGCCTGTCGTCTGTGAGGAAGCCCTCGTCCATGAGCTGCCGGGGAGTCGCCGCCTCGACGAGCGCGTCTGTCACGTCGCCGAGTCCCTGACCGTCTAGACGGTAGGGTGTGGCGGTGAGACCGACCGTATACATTGAGGAGTAGCTGCGCTCTAGATCACGGATGATGTGTTGATACGTCTGAGCCTTCATCCTGTGACAGTTGTGTACCAAGATACCGTCAGCGAAATAGGTGTGAGTGTCTTCTACTTCGAGATTGTAGACGTAACCATCTGGACACAGTCCGCCAAACTCGCCGTCACTGCCTCGTTGGAGAACCTCAACACTCGCCACCCTATCGACTTCAAAAACTCCTCTTTCCTCGCGTCCTGGTCTTTGCGTGCCAGTGAGCAGTGGCTCGGGCCATCTATCTCGATAGCTATCTGTAGACTGGCATTCGCTATGTCGATCTTCAGGTGGTTCGGCAGCCGAAATTGCTTTTTCAGAGATCCTGTCTTCTGGATAAACTCCAGCGTCCAGCCAGGATGCAGTGCATTTAGAGCCTTCCACAGCAGAGACTGAGCCAGAGGGGGCTCTCTCCCATTGCCGCCCCTGACAGAGGGTCCGTAATGCATCTCTGTTAGCGTCTGACGCATTTTTGCCCTGATCTCGACACGGTGCATCGGATTGTTCGCTCGCATGCGGGCTGCTGCGTGCGTCCGGTTGTATTCGGCAAGTAGCGGGCCTGCGACCAGCGCCTTCGCTCGATTCGAGCAGTCCAGGGAGCAGTAGACTTTTCCTGTCTTCGCCTGCCACAATTTCTTGCCCATCAGTGTTACATGCGCGTGACATATCACACAGCTGGATTCGATCACTATGCGTCTGGCGTCTCGCCTCTTCTGTTTGCATACCGGCGAGCAGATCGGGATCATGTAGGGGTTCCAAGATCTCGGGACAAACAGCGTGTTGCACTCCACGCACGACTTCGGAGGTATGGCCATACAGTGTGTCTCCTGCGTTCAGTTTAGAGGCTGGCACATAGCCTAGCTGAGTATACACAGGATGCGAGAAAGTTGTTACTATCTGACGTCCTTTGTCTGTGCAGACACGGACTAGCGCTGAGGGTCGGCTCTTGAAAAGGTGTCTCACGGCTCTTCGACAGACACGTTGCCGATCGTGGTCGTAGCTGAGGACCGTGTCACCTACGCGGACAGTCTCAATCGCCCTACCGTCAATCAGAGTGCCGGCCGGAAAGCATTCGTCTATAAAGACCAGAGCACTATTCTTTACGGTACCGTCGTACACCGGTCGATTGCGCAGCGTCTGCACCGAGGCGATCTGCACCCTGCGCCCTGCCTGTGAGCTGACGCCAGCCTTGACGATGCCGAAATCTATGCCGCGCTTCTGGAAACGTCTGGCTGGCTGCTCTAGTAGCTCGACGCGGTGAGCGAGGAACCACACGTCCGCACCGTCTGAGCGGGCGAGCGCGCGGACGATCATCTCCTCAGCAAGCGCCGTCTTGCCGGCGCCTGTAGGTGCGACAAGCAGCACCCTACGCTTATTGCTGGCCCAGTGTCGCTTGACAGCCTCGACGGCGAGGCTCTGGTAGGGGCGGAGAATGAGGGCGCTCACCTCGCCCTCCCTTCCGCAGCGCCCAGGTCTAGCCAGTGTGCGTACCGGTTCGCACTGACTCTGTCACCAGACAGCAGCTCGCCCAGGTAGACGGCGCCACACTTCTTGAGGATGTCGCGGAGCAGCAGGCGGTGACAGCGTCCAACATGGCTCACTAGGTCGCAGAAGCAGCACAGGACGGCTCTGGGGCGCGACAGGAGCGCCTCCCAGGCCGGGTAGTGGTTCCTGTAGCTGAGGCGCATCTCGCCCTTATACGCCTCCGCGTAGCGCTCCCAGGCTTCCTCCGTCTCAAGCCCCTGCTGTCTGAGCCGGATGTAGGGCGTGAGGATGTCCCAGCTCGGTGCGAACTCCAGACCCTCGGCAGACTCGCCGGGAACGCGCTTACGGGCGACGCTGATCGCGTCTTCGCCCGAGTAGGGTAGCCTCGCGGTGTAGAAGAGGAGTGGTCTCATGAGCGCTTCGCGAACAGTTCGTAGGTGCGCGGGAAAGCCTTCTCGATCAGATTGCCGACAGCATTGGCGAATTGCCGGATCTCCCACTGCGCAGCTCTGCCCTCGGGCACACAGTCGCTGCGCAGCGTCAGGAAAGCCAGCCAGTTACGCAGGTTCGCGGAGGCTCGCATGCGGCTGTACCTACCGACGGGTACTGGAAGTCGCGCAAGCTCCTTTGGAATGCCACGACGCAGACCGCTCTGGTAGACGCTCTCGGCATGCGCGTAGCAGTCCGCAAGCTCTGCCAGCCACTCCAAGGCGCTCTCGTGCGTCAGCTCGTCGGCTCCCTTGATCGCGTTCGCCTGACGGTTGGCCCCGTTGACGAATAGACAGCGCTCGGCAGTCGGGAGGTAGTTGACGTCGGGGAGCGGTGTGTAACGCGCGGACATCTCGTTGTAGGACTGCGTCCGGTGACGATGCCACTCGCGAAACACCATGATCGGAGCCTGCACCTCGACGACGAGCCCGGCCATCTCGAACGGCGTCGCGTGGCGATTGTCCCAGAGGTATTTGAGGAGCTTCTCGTCGCCAGGTGTATTGATTTTACGTCCTGTGGCGCTAGGTCCGCCACACTGCCGACATCCGTGATTGGGACCATATCCGGGCTCCCGAGCAGTTCCGTTGCAATGATCACAGATCTCCTCCACACCCCACCCCTGAAACCCCTTGCCCGTGCTCATGCGAGCAGCCTCGACGATTCGCTCGTCGCTGCCCCAGGATTCGACGAGGGCGAGGTAGCCGTGATCGAGAATCGGGATCTTGATAAGGGAGTCCATCTACTCGTCTCCCTTGAGCTGCACGCAGCCGAGTGCATGACCTAACGTCTCAACCGGAAGCGCATCCGGTAGCCGCGCCTGCGTCTCCTCCCGTCGCATCTCCTGCCAGCGCTGGAGCGTGTCTACAGCCTCCTGTACGTCGCGATTGATGTCTTTTCCAGCCCCGCGTCCGCCAGCCACCAGCAGCTTCTTCACGGCGTGCTGGATGCAGGGATCGGTGACGCCGAATAGCAGTAGGACGCGGTACACGTCGACATCGGCGAGACCCTCGACGCTCTTGAAATAATGATTGTGTTTGCGACCCTTGCTCCCGTTTGCCTCGCTCACCTCACACCTCCCAGCCGACGATCGTAGGAAGGCGCGGCGATCCGAGTCTCTGCGTCACGCAGAGCGAGCCACGCGAAACCAGCACCGGCAGCCAGCCAGAGCAGTGCCGCCAGTGTGAGGTAGACGCCAGACGAGACCGATGAGCCCGAGCGCACGGGCAGCACGGGCGTCTCGTCAGTCTTCGGCTTGCGCGGCACTAGCGCTGCGATGTGAGGAGGCACGGGAGAGGGCTCGCCTGTCGGACGCTGCGCAGCCACAGCCTGACGCGCGACCTCCAGCGACTCGTCGCTCGGGACCTCGAACCCCGGCAGCGAGTTCACGCGGCTGCGTCCGAGCGTGCGAGAGCTGGGAGCCACTGAGGCAGCGGCCGGGAGAGCGGGCAGGTACTTCACGCCGTTCACTACGACGGGGCGCATGTGCGCGGCTGCGAGCCTGATCTCCCGGTGTGGCGAGCGGAGCAGCTCCGCCCTGGTGAGCGTCGTGGGTGCCTTGTCGTGTCTGCTGAGCGATCTGTAGTTCATCTGAGACTCCTGTTAAACCGATCTGTGAAATCTACGCCTGTCCTTAGTCTAGCGCCGATTCAGCCGGCGCCAGCTGTTAGTCGCCGCCCAGGTACCGGTAGACGGCTAGCCCGACGTCCTGCGTCTGAACCTGCGCGCCATCGCCGGCCCCGGCCATCTCAAGCGCTGACGTCGGGTCTATGCCGTCGATCTGTTGACTGATCGCTGTCTTGGCCTGGAGCAGGTCCAGCATCGCGCACTGGACGCCCTCGTACACGGGCCAGAACACGCGCACATCTTTGGTCTGGGTGATGCGATCGAGGCGCCCGACGGCCTGCCGCGCGACGAAGGGGTTACAGCCTGGGTTCTCGAAAAACACCGCTGTCGAGAACCAGATCAGGTTGTTTAGGCCCGTCTGCACACAGCTGGGGTTCGTGATCATGATCCTGCGCTTACCGACGACGTTCTTATCGATCCAGTCCTGCCGCTTCTTCGCCTGGACCTTGCCGGCGTCAAGAAAGGCGGGCGTCTCACCTACCGATCGGCACAGAGAGACGAGGCGATCGGCAAGTTCCTTGTGCCACAGGAAAAGCAGCACGTTTCGCCCCTCGTCGAGCTCCCTGCGCAGCAACGCCACTAGCCAAGCCTCTTTGGCTAGCCGTCGCGAGTCTGGGAGACCCTCGGCGCTGGCGATGAGCATCCCGCCCACGTCCTCCGGGTAGCGGATCTCGTAGCTGCGCGCACCGAGCGGCCCAGCGTTTCCCGTCGCGTGCGACGCGCGATCGAAATAGCTCGGGTACTCGGCCAGCTGGCCGAACAGCTTGCCCGCCAGAGTCTCGCTGAACCTGTCGCGCTTCACGGCCTCTTTCAGAGCTCGCCCCAGCATCGCGCCGTTGCCCGAGTGCTCCGCGTCCAGGATAGGGATCTCCGCCCTGTCGTGGTCGACCACGCGATCGTCTGGCGTGATGTCCCTCTTGTGCAGCGTCACCGACAGGGGCAGCACGTGGCGCAGCACGAACGAGGGTAGCACACCGGGCGCGTCCGACAAGCGCTCGCCTCCCTCGGTCTTGACGACGCGATCCGAGCTGCTGCCGAACTCCGTTACCTTCGCCTTCTTGAGAGCGTCGCCCGTCAGCACGCGCTTCTGGTAGCCGTAGAGTTTGCAGAACCTCGTATGATCCGAGTAGCCGAACTCGGCGCGCATCTTGCGGGAGACGGCCCAGAGATTGCGAAACAGCGACTTGGCGTAGCCGTTCATGAGGCTGCCGGTGAGCGGCAGGCATAACGGTACGCACTCAGTAAGGCGGTGCAGCGCACGCTCCTGCGCGCTACCATCGGTGCTGTACTCGTGGAACTCGTCGGGCACGACCATCTGAAACAGCTTCGGGTGTTTACGACAGATATAGTCGGAGAGCGGGTAGCGTCGGGGCACCGGAACGGCCTGGTAGAGGGGCTCGCCGCAGTCTCGCACGCGCCAGCGGCCCAACTGAGCCAGCGCCGTCCTCAGCGTCGCGTCGTCGCGCTTGTGCGCGAAGTCTCGGAGGATCTGCTGGTCCTGCGGCTCTGACTGCCCCATGTAGGTCTGCTTCGGGTAGACGCGACGCAGGAAACGCAGTATGCGCGGATCAGCGTCGCACAGGCTCAGCATGGCGACGATCTGCACCGTGGCCTCATGCGATAAGACTGGACGCTCGGTGACAGACCCGTACTCACCCGTCGTGCGCTTTTTGCGTGTCGTATGGTTCTTGAGATGCCGTAAGAGCGGCACGACGGCAGCCTTTCGGGCGAAGTCTCCGCCCTTGCTCATCTCCCACGCCAGTCGCGCGAACACGTCGAGCGGCTCGGTTGTCCTGCCCTCGCACAGCGCGCGAGACTTGCCACGTTTCTCAGCGTCACCTGACAGACGAGAGCCGCAGCGCGGGCAGTGCTTACCAAATAAGCCCTCGACGCCGTGCCCCAGTTTGGCCTGCTCGCGACTGAGCAGACACAGCACCAGCGGCTCCGCCATCGCAGCGACCGCGTCTACGTCGGTCACGCGCTCTAGGACGCGCACGGGTACCGTCGGCAGACACTTCGCGGCCTCGTCTATCCAGTTCTGTACGAGGTGAGGTGGGCACACGACGAGCACTCTGTGGAGCAGCGGCACCGACGCGAGCCGGGGAAAAGCTGAGGCGTGCTCGACTGCGATAGAACGGATCGCCGCGAGTGCGTACCGGTCCGGATCGGCAAGGGACCAGATCGCCTGGAGCGCTACCGACGTCTTGCCGCTGCCGATCTCACCGAGCACCAGCGGAGTCTCACCGCGCGCTACCAGCTTGAGCGCCGCGCGCACCGCCGACGCCTGCGCAGGAAACAGGCTGCGCGCCATCGGGCGGAGTGGTACGTCGTCTTCTCCGCCGTGCAGCGAGGGACAGCGCTCGCGCATCGCTGCGACCATGCCATCGCCGTAGGCCAGGAGAAGGTCCGCGAAGTTCTCGATCATCCCGCTGGTGGTCGGCTCCGTTGCTGGCAGCAGTTCCCTGTACTCGCCGCTCTCTAGATTGAGCACCGTCAAGCGCAACTGGGGACGCTCCACCTGAGTCAGTTTGACGAGCTCGCCGTCTTCGTCCTTCTTAGCGTCTACGTCGACAAACTGACGGTGAAACACCGCTTTCGCCAGCAGATCGGGTCGTCCTGGCGCTCTGAGACGCACGCCGTTGAAGATGCCGCTGCCAAGAGCCATCGCGACGTGAGCGGGCTTGGGACGCATCGCCAGGCCCACCTGTACAGGCGCTGCGGGTCGGTCGTAGCCGGCCTGTCCGCACCAGGGAGTCGTAGAGGCGCGGAGCGCGGCGACGTCGAGCCGGTTGACGTCAACTTTCAGGGCGCCGGGCGGCACCTTACGAGGGCGGAAGTCTGCGTCGTGATAGCTATCTCGCAGGCACTTCGCTAGGGGTAGCTCGGTGTGTGTACCTTCGTTCGGGAAAACACGCTTAGCCCCCAGCACTACCACCTGCTTGAACTCGCTATAAACGGGCTCGGGATAGCGCAGGACCTCGACGTCGTCGAACCACTGGTTAAGGGTCGCGGTGAGGTACGAGAGGGCGTGCTCTGGGACGATCAGCACCAGCTGCCCCTGCGGGGCTATCCGCGTCGCCCATGCGTCGAGAAAACGCGACTCGAACCGCTGGCCGCGAAAGAAATCGTAGGGAGGGTTGAGCCACAGCAGCGAGGCGCCGGGGCCAGTGGCCTCGCAGCAGAGGCCGTCGCCCTGGTGAAACTGGGTAGTGTTGGCGTGACTGTGACTGCCGTAGCGCATGCGCTCCGCCCGGTCTGTCTCCAGCTCGACGGCGACGAGGTCGACCTTGACGTTGTCGGCTCTGTCCCTGTGATTCGGGGCGTCTCGATAGCCTCCACCGAAGACGTGCGCCGTGAGCTCTCGAACGGCCTCACCCTCTCCTGCGCAGGGGTCGACGACGCAGTAGCCACCGGGCTCGGACTGCGCGGCGAATCGCCTGTTGATGAGCGGGCGGACCTCGTCCTGCGTCTTGAAGAAGCCTCCGAGGGCCTGGGATTCGGGTCTACTCAAGAGGCACCGTCTGAGAGAGCATGTTCGCCGATTCTTCCAAAAATTCACTGATGCTGTCTCGCATCTCGTCGTACTCAGCGTCGCCGCCGAATTCATTGCTGTACGACTCCAAGATCGACTTTGGGCTGCTTTGCCGCATATAGAAGTCGACTATGAGCAGCTTCTGCTCTCGTGTAAGTTTCGACATTTACTTTTTATCCTTCGCGTAGAAGTCTCTCGACAGGTCCGCCAGCGTCTCGCCCAGCTTCTCCTGCGAGATAGCCAGCCCGAGCGGCGGAAGGTAGCCTGCGTCGTCCCGATGGTAGTAGTCTACCTGGGGACAGTCGACGCGCAGCGGCATGCTGCTGCGATAATCGTCCCGAGACGCGAGAGGCGCCAGCGGGTTGTCGGTCGAGCGGTGGACGACTCCGACGGAGATCAGGTGTACGAGCAGCAGCGCGCGGAACTCGGGCTCGCACGGTATCGGGTAGCGCGTCCGCGCGTCCAGTCGCACGCACAGCTCGCGAGCCATGAGAGCCCAGTACCTGACCGCCGCGTCGTCTAGCTCCACTTGCTTGGGGGCGCTGAGCGCAGACTGGTAACGCAGGTCTCCTCGATCGGCGTAGGAGACCGCGTAGTACAGCCGGTTGTTCTCCTCGATCCTGACGTTCTCGGCCTGCACCTGTCGCTGCTGCTCGGCGATTCGCTCTCGTATGAGGTGGAGCGCGGCACGACAGCTGCCGATCTCCGCGACGCTGAGCGAGGTCAGGAGAGACTCCGGGGGCATCGCACAGAGCCACACGTCGTCACGCTGAGCCTTGCAATCGAGGTCGAATACCTCCGGATAGTAGACGATCTGCCGGATGCCCGCCGCACAGCGCTGGGGTGGAGCATATACGTAGGGCTCGCTGCGCAACAGCTCTATCGACTCGCGATCAGACAGCGCAGCTGGACGTCCGGCCCGCAGATTCGCGGTAAAGGCGCGGTGTTCCGACTCGGTGCCGCAGTAGTCGAGGAAGATCGGGCGCAGGATCTTACCGTGCGTGCCGGCGCTTGGCCTGTACTTCGTCCAGGTGACGCAGCGGAGCAGCGTACACTGAAAGCTCCGCGTCTTGCGATACCGATTGCGCCTGGAGAGCGTCGAGCCATCGGCGGAGATGGTGAGTAAGGGGTACTTCACTGGGCGCACTCCGCGTCGATCTGCGCCTGAAAAAAGTTCCACTCAAGCTGAGCAGCCATGAGAGCGCCGCTCAGATCGCCGAACTCGTTTGCCGGGAACCTCAGCCAGCAAGTCAGGAAGAACAGCCAGTCCTCGAAGTGTCGTGCTGCCGGACTGCGCCAGATGCCTGATATGAGGACTGAGTCGTCTGATACGTGTGCGGGTACGTCGTACTGACGAGCGCGGAGTGATCCCGCCGTCGGTCGACTGTACAACTCGGCGTCTGCTGTCGTTGCTTCTGCTCTTGCTGGCGATGACTTCATACTTGACATGTGTAACAGACCACCCTAGAGTCTGCAAGTGGGAACCGTAACGGTACGCACTATTTCAAGGGAGACTCGAATGCACACATCGTCATCTGATCAGCCACCCAAACCGAAGCGCCCCGACCACTCGTCGCTCTACTTCCTCGTCGCGGTGCTGCTGCTCGGCGCGGCCTGCATCCTGTCGATCCGGTGCAGGTACGAGATGCGGATGGCCGGCGACTCTTGGGAGCGGAGGGTGGGGCGATGAGACTACATACGTATCAGATAGATCTGCTCAACAAATTGACAGAAGAACGAAAGAGACAACGCTTTGTGTTTGTTCGCTCGGTAGGTCTCGTCAAAATTCCCTCCGTCACCGAGGCAGCCGAGCGGTCGCCCGAGCCTGCGCCGATCACGCCAGCAAAGGACTCAGGATGAGCCTGCAAACGTCCCAGACGCCCCTCGCAGCACTCCTCGCCCCGTACTTCTTCGCCTCGCTCGCCTACTCCGTCCTGTGCGGCACTCTCGGCCGCACCTACCACCCCCTCGCTACCTTCCAGGTCTACGCGCTAGGTCTAGTCCCCTTCCTCGCTGCCTCGCTGCTCGGCGGCAGGCTGACCCGCCTCTGGAGCTGGCGCAGGGCGTGGCCCCCGACTGGCCCCGAGACGCGGGCGGCGCTGTCGTCGGTCGTGATCCTCACGTCGTCGACCCTGATGTACCTGTCGGCGCAGTCCATGATCGCGATCCTGGTGGCGCAGGCCGGCTGCCTGCTGCTCGTCGCGAGGCTGTCCAGGCCCCACACGGTAGCGCTGGCCGCGCTGTCGATCGTCGCCGTCGGCCTGTCGGTGACGGGTAAGCCGTGGGTAGTCGCGGCGCTCCCCCTGTGTCTGGGCGTCGCGAAGACGCTGGGGTATCTAGTGAAGATCCGATCGGTTGAGGGCGCGAAGACTGGCGAGGGTGCGGCGCAGGCTAGGGGCGCCGTTGGGGACGTCGGGGAGGCAGGCCAGGTGCTGGTGAGCCCCGACGACTTTCTCGCAGCCGAACAGGTCCTGATCTCCCTCGTGGCGCTCGGCGTGGCTGCCCTCGCCTCCCACTCTGTGCCGCCCGCGCCTGTCACGGACTGGCGGCTGTGGGCGATCTCCGCCTCGTCGCTCGGCATGGGACTGCTGGGCACGAGGATCATGCTGCGCAGGGAGGAGCTGGGCGTGACGTTCCCGGCCTATCGCATGGCGTCGCTGGTAGCCGCGTTCGGGGCGTCGGTGTCACGGGGTGAGTTGGCGCTAGAGTGGGCGCAGTGGCCCCGGTGGTCAGCCGCACTCCTGGCCTGCCTCGTAGTCGCTGTAGCAGCGCTCTCAGAGACGCAGCGCGATCGGTTGGCTGGCCTGGTGCGGCGAGCGTTTGCGAACTTCTACCGGGCGCGTGTGGAGTTGACGAGCTGACTTGACATCGGTAACAAGACTGAGTAGGCTCGGATCATGACAAACAAGCTGACATGCCTCCACAATGCCGACGGCGAGATCGTCGGGTACTTCTCCGATCATGTAGCTGAGATGGCTGCGCGACGTGAGTGGATTGTAGCAGTCAAGGGACACATCAAAGGTTGTCGTAGCACTGAGACCGCCATCGCTGCCGCTGAGCTTGAAAACGTCGAGCCGGGCGACGGCGATCGGGTGGACTACTTTCAACACTTCGCTGACACCACAGGGAGCGAGGCTGGTTGTAAAGCCGCCGCATGGCTCCGACGTGGCGCTTCCTCCGTCGAGGTCCAGCGCTTTCTCATCAACAAGTACCGCCGCCCTGGCATGTCCGCAAGAGACAGCGATCTAGGCGGTCCTGTAGACGCAGCTGGCGTGCTCTACGTCCTCAAGATCAAGGCACCCCGATGAACCGCACAGCATATCGCGCCGTCCTCACAACCATCGCGCTGGAGCGCTTCGCCTGGTACCTCATGATCGGCTGCCTAGTGCTGTGGCGCAACCCACAGGCCGTCGGGAATCTCCTGTTCGCCGGCTACCTCCTGCCGCTACTCGGAGGCGTCGTCGGGCGCTACAGCCTGCGAGCCTCCGTCCTCACCGGCTGCCTAGTCTCGCTCACCGGCTACCTCGCTGCGAGTGCGAACCTGTCCGCACTAGCCCTGCCGCTACTCGCACTCGGGTGCGGCCTGTTCAAGCCCTGCCTGTCGGCTCTGCTCGGCGGCATGTTCCCACAGGGGTCAGAGCGATCTAAGGCTTTCGGACGCTACTACGCGGCGATACAGGTCGGCAGCATGCCTAGCACCCTAGTAGGCGGCTACCTGCATTATAGGTACGGCTGGGGCGCTGCCTTCGGAGCTGCTGCGCTGGCGCTCGCTGCTGCGTCTATAGTCGTGCTCGCGAACTGGCGATGGCTACAGCCGGCACGCGAGAGCCTGGCCGAGGCAGTGATCGACGGAGCGATCGTCCGGCCGCAGTGGGATAGGCTCGCCGTTCTGATGGTCGGCGCTGTGCTGTTCTTCGCCGGATTCCAGCAGCAGTCTACAACGCTTGTACTGTGGGCTCGCGACGTCTGCCGCGTCGACCTCCCTGAGACCGTCAGCACGCTGAACCCGGTGTTTGCGCTGGCGCTACTCGCGTCGCCGCTGGCCGCGTGGTCTTCGATGCGGGGGCGCCTCGTCGCGGGCATGCTGTGCCTCGCTGCCGGATTCGCGGCGCTGCTCGCCGGCTCGGGGCTGTGGCTGCTCATCGGCTGGTACGCGCTGGCTACAGTCGGCGAAGTGCTCGTGTCGCCGCTCGGTCTGGAGCTGGCGTGCTCACTGGTGCCGCGCCGTCTCGCAGCTACGGCGACAGCGCTCTGGCTGCTCTCCATGGCTGGCGGTGGCAAGCTGGCGGGCGTGCTCGGGACTCTGGACGGTCAGACGGCTGTGCGCGTCTCCGTCGGCATGTCGCTGGCGGGAGCGCTGTGGTTCGCGCTTGCACTGACGAGTCGTGCGGAGTGGTACGCACTCTGGGTCTGGTTCAGAGGTCCGGAAGAGAGCGAGTCGATGAAGCGAGCGCGCGATCATCGAGGGCTGGGTGATTAATGTCCTACCCGCAGCGCGTTCAGCTCATCGCGCACCATCTCTAGGTATCGCTCCCACGGCCAGATCCCGCCCTCGCTCACGTCGCGCCCGCAGTCTCGGTGCGTGGTCCCTGGACACTCGCAGTGTCCGCGCAGACGTTCCCTGGACACTTCCCAGCCCAGCAGGTCGCACAGCCAGGCCGCGAGCTCTGCACTCGTCTGGAGTTGCTCCTCGGTCGGTGGGAAGCCAGGATCATCGTCAGACTCCGGGTCCAGAGGCACGCCCTCGGGCAGCAGCGCTCGCCGCTTCTCCTGCGAGAGGCCGATCCACTGCCTGTCCAGTTCGCCGGGAGTGCGCGCGACGTGCTCTATGCCGATGCTGCGACCGTTCCAGCCCTTAGCGTGCCAAGCCCTGTCGGCGAGCTCGACGTGCTGATAGACCTCCCGAGTACGCCGCCCGACCAGGAAGTGCGGAGCCGCGTCAGTCTTCGGGTCGCAGAACCTGTCGGCCGATCGCCTGGCGTCGGGCTGCCCGTCCGTCACGTGTACGACGAGGAACTCGGGAGCGCCGTCGGGTCTGCCAAGCGAGAAGTTGGGCGAGGGCTGCCAGATCGCGAGTGGGTAGCGCCTGCTGAGCCTAACGTCTACGGGTGCCACTAGCGAAGCTCTGCCTCGATGCGCGCGACGCTGTCGCGACTGGTACGCACCTCGGCCTCGCCTCGGTCGACTTCTCCCGCAGCCTTCGCCTTGCGTGCCAGCTTGAGGCCGGCGAGGAAAGCCTTGATCGCCACGATCGCCGTCGATACCCAGCCCATCTACTTCACGCCCTTCTTGTCCGTCGCATTCGTCGCTGTAGAGCCCTTCGGAGCGCCCTTCACAGCGTCCGGCGTATACGCCGCGCACCGCGCCACGGCCTCCGCCTCTCTGACCCGCACCAGCGACTCGTCCGCGTCGGTCTGGATGCCGGCCGCGCGTGCCACCTGGACGCGCTGCGTCTCGGTGACGGAGTCCCTGACCGCTGCCGCGCACGCGAGGTCGCTCTTGCAGGCGGCGGTGGCCTCAGTGCAGGCAGTCGAGGCGGGATCCTTCGCGCACTTCGCTCGCCTGTCCTGCGCGACGCAGTGGTCGGCCGCTCGCTTGCCGAGGTCGTTCAGTCTGACCTGCGAGACGAGGCCGGGACCGCAGCCCGCCGCGCTCATCGCGAGCAGACCGATGACGCCGAGCGCGATCCAGCAGAGCAGTCTCATCTGCGCCGAGTACCTAGCTGAGTACATCACAGGCAGCCTCCACGGCGATCACACAGCGAGACGGCTACGCAGGAGGCTGCGCCGCTGCTGGTGTGGCAGGCCAGTAGAGCGAGCCGCTGGTTGATCGAGCTGTGCCCGCCGTCCGGCAGCGCGGCACGCTTGTCGCCCTGCCCAGGCTTCTTGGCCTCGCCCTTCGTCTCTTCCTTGCACTTGCCGGATCGCGTGTCGCAGTAGAAACCCTTCTCGCACCGGGGATCGCACTTGAGGGCCACGGGCTCGCCGGCTAGCTGATCTATATGTGTGTGGTGCATGACGGGATAGCGTCCTGCTCCGATGGTCACGCGTAGAGCCGCCTCTAGCTGAGGTACGCTAAGGACTGCTGCGGTTGCTGCACCGACCAGCGCCAGCACGATCACTGCGCTCACGCCGATCTTTGCCGCGATGGCGCTAGCCCGACGCTCGACGGACTCCACCTTCGCGTGCAGCTGCTCGTGCTTGTCGCTCAGCCGGTCCACTTTGCCCTCGACTCTGACGACCCTGTCGGCCACCTTCTCGGTGAGCTCCTGGTGACGCTCGCGACTGGCTGCCCGCTCGTCGGCGATGAGCGCTGCGGCCACCTTGTCCTTCTCGCTGAGTAGTCCCTGGATGTGCGCGCGGGTCTTCTCGCCCTCGGCCTCTCGCTGCGCGCGGGTCTTCTCCTGCTCGTCCTGCCACTTCGGCCAGAACTTGAACAGCAGCCAGTAGAAGAAGCCGGCGAGTAGCGCGATCAGCGTGAAGAAGCCGACGGTGATGGGCCAACCCTCGGCGTGTCGGGCGACTACGTCTACAGTGGCCAGGGCGGCGGGACTGGGCTCGGTCATGCGCTTAGGGAATGCGGACCTGATCGGGCGGGCGCAGTGCTGAGCTACTGACGCGGACCTAGCTTGTAGTAGGGTAGCCCGTCGAAAATGTAGGGATCTCCGTCGCAGGTGGTGCCTGACGTGCTCGACGGTTTCGCGTGCAAGAGTGAACGAAATTCGACACTACCTCCGCATGCTGGGACCGATATCAGCGCCTCTGTCGACTCAGCTAGTCCGGGCCTGTAGAACACGTCGCCGAGCACGTCGACGAAGCAGTCGACTTCAGACGCACCGGGAGGCACACAGACTAGCTGGCAGTCAGTCGAATTGCGCACCTTCCTGCACTCCAGGAGTTCAAAGTTCCAGCATCCGCTGAGCATCGCTGTAAGTAGGCAGAACAGCGATATAGTTCGTGTCGACAGCATCTCACACCTCGATTCAGTTCGCCCGTGGGAGGTCTGCGACCTCCATGTCGAGCGTGTAGTAGGGCGCGTGTCCGCTCGTCTGGGCATGGTTGGCTGGGAAAGCGCAGGTGAGGTCCGCAAATAACGGCTCTTGAGGCTGCGGCTGGCGTAGCGCCGTGCGGTAGACGCGATCTGCGACCCCGAGTGGGCAGGTGACAGAGTAGTCGTGCGCACGGCCGTAAGTACCCGCCGGTTGGAAACTCGCGAAATAGAACATTTTTCCATAGTCGCGAGAGCATACGAGTACACCCCAGCCCAGCGATCCGGCGTACCTGGGTGGGCAGCGTAGTGTGCAGTCAACTGCCCAATAGAACTGCTGGTCCTGTGTGCAGGTCTGGGTTGAATATGCCGCATCAGGCGTTGGCGACATGTCTTGACGGGCATACGGCACGTTTACAGGCCCTATCGAGGGATCGCAGCCGTAGAGCAGAGGTATGAGAATCAAAGCATGTCTCAAAGGAGCTCCTTAGTATTTGAAACCCTGTACGTATGCCGTCAGTCCGTTGCCTGCGGTCGGATCGACGTCGAACTTATATCGAAATTTGAAGCTGCCGGTGCCCGGTGTGTTGAATGCGCCGCTTGGGATCGTGAGCTGCCGCGTATTCTTCACTGGGGAAGATGCCCACAGGTAGTTAAAAAATGCCTTGCTTGTGCCGCTCACATAGTACGAGAGGGTGACGAGGTCTACCGGAGACGCCTCGAACATGTAGAAGGTACCTGTGACCGCGAAGTCTGGGATCAGATACGTACAGTCGACGTCTGTGATCGCGGTCGGATGCCCATTGTTCACGACCCTCAAGAAGGTGTTCGTCGGCGTGATAGGATCGCCGCCGCACGTATACCAGTATTCCGTACCGGTCTGGATGAATCCGACTACTTTGGTATTGGGCGACGCCGTCGAGTCGGTGATGAAGGTGGTGACGTAGGCTAGGGTGGTGTCTGGCCCGTTCTTCCAGACGAAGGAGTTGTGCGGGTAGTCGGTGTTGATCGCTACCTCGAAGGTGGCACCGTCGAGAGCTAGGTATAGGAAGTATCTCGTATCTGGCGCTAAGTGACTGCCCGTCGTGGCAAAGCAGACCGCGTCAGCATCAACCACGAGATATCCCGGCAAGCGACTCTCGTATACACCAGTATCTGTAGCTGTGAAAGCACCGAGATCATAGATTGTGATCGTGGTCGTGCCGTCTATGCCGTAGATTCGAGCACGACGGCAGAGAGGTGTGGCAATCGTCAGAGGCATGAGCATAGCAGTGCGGTTCGTCACCGCCTGGTATCCTGGACGTACCGCGCCGGGTGGGGTCGCAGCCTTGACGCCTTCCCCCGGATCAGGAACCGGAACCAACGGCGTAAAAGTTGGGCTTTCCGTCAGATTGGTCATCTATTTCCACCCGAAATTGTAGAGGTCAGGATAAGCCCCGTTAGGTAGCCGCTCGGCAGGCTCTCGAACTGGATACACGACGAACGCGGTACCAGAATAGCCAGATGTGGTCGCAGGATCTATTACACAGTCGCCGACAAAGTCTACCACTATGTGGCGCAGCGAGCTGCTGGCGGGGCGATAGTCTCGGATCAACGTTGCGTAGTCGTCTAGAATGACAGCAGGCGGTATAGTTGGATATCCTACCACGACTCCCAGATCCCAGTACACACCCTGCTGATCCCAGAGTTCTCCACCGTCCCACAAGTACGGAGAAGCCGTAAAATAGTGCGGTGGGTGCAGTATCACCGCGAAGAAGCCCGTCCCCGGTCCCGGCTCGTAGTCCATCGAGGCGGTGCCGCCACCCGGTAGAGGGTCGCCCGCGTTCGGCCACATCTGGAAGTGCGTGATAGATGAGCCGTCCCTCGCCCTGTAACCCGACGGCGACTGCTGGACCGGGCTGTAGGGAGGTCCCCCGACGAGCCCGCTCAGAGGCTGCCCGAAAGGCAGCGTGTAGCCCAGCTCTCGCAGGCTCAGCTCGTCGACCCAGGTGTAGCGCGTGAAGCCGTAACGCTGCGTCTGGAAGTCGAGCGCGTCGAGCGTGCCGGCCTCAGCGTGGCGGTCCC
>ERZ869921.69-NODE-69-length-58217-cov-8.143083_pt1 | contig 58217 bp, 79 predicted proteins | sample MGYA00579310_ERZ869921 | MGnify/ENA primary metagenome ERZ869921 (study PRJEB32216, sample SAMN09231816) | wastewater metagenome | place: USA: Maryland | collected 2016-06-21 | study: EMG produced TPA metagenomics assembly of the PRJNA472060 data set (Reclaimed water...
AGGTGAAAACTCTATTTGGCCTACACCAACAGTTACAGCAGATGCAACATGTTCTAATGGTAATCGTGGCGATCTAGCAATTGTTTCAGGTTCTGGTTTAGCTTATTCATGGTCTTTATCTGTTTCGAATATTAATGCTTTTGGTGGTCAATACTTTAGGGCTATTGCGAGATTTAAAGATAATTTAATTAATGCATATTTAAAATTGTCAACTGGAATTATCGTTTCTGGTGTTTATTATCCAACGTGGACAGGTGATGAGGTTCAAGCAGATTCAAGTTCAAATATTGTTGATTTAGGAATGGCACAAATACCACGTGCAAATTTTCAATCTGGATTTAATTATAGTGCAGCATTTGGTATTCAATATCGAACGACAGTAAGCACAACATTAAAATTAGATTTTTTGCATATGTTTCCTGCTGATTCTTACAAAAAAATTGAACAACCAACAAGTTTTTCATTGGCACAAGATGATTATTTAATTGATGATTCAAAAAATGATGAAACATTTTTACAAACAGGAGTTGGATCTTTAAAACAAAATATTTTTGAATCTTTAGGTAATGATTTATATCTTTTCCCTGGTAAAGTAAATAAAGTTTATGTCTTAGTGGCTGAACCATTACACGTTATTGGACGAAATTTTTGGTTGTCAGTAGATTATTATCCAAGACGTTTAACATTATAAGGTAAGGTTTCTATATGTCGTATGTAAAATTAAAAGATTTAACTTTTTCTGTTTATAACTATGAAGGTGTTTCTTTAACTCCTATTTCATGGTCTGGATCAGCATTAACAGGATACAAAAAAGCAACTATTAATGCTGCTGGAACTTTTGAGGATTTACAGGATTTGGTACGATGGCTAAGGTTCGATCTTACTATTTATAATGATAGTAATACTAAGGTATGGAATGGTTTTGTAAATGATATTGTTCTAAGTTTAGGCCCAATCACAGTAGGTATTAGTTTAGAAAAAATGCGTAATAGAGTAAAAATTTATTATTCATATCAAGATCAATTTGGAAAATCTATCAGCGACAAAACAACTTTTTTAGTTGATTCTGAAAGTGTTGCAAGGTATGGCAAAAAAGAATTAATTCAATCCGAAAGTGATGTTGATACAACTCTTGCTAATGCAATTAGACAAACCATCCTTAACATTAGATCAAAGCCATCAGCTTCAACATCTTTTGGTAATGGTGATATTAGTGCAAAAATAACTTGCAAAGGATGGTTTGAAACTACAGATTGGGTATACTATCGTAATTATTCAGGATATGAAGCACACACAGAAGGAACAACAGCAGAACAAGATTTAGGTTTAGGTTTTACATCTAATCGTGTTGGGTTTAACCACTCTAAAAAAACTATTCATGAATTAAATGCTTATTTAAAAAATTTCCAAAATGGAACAAGATTTACAGTTTCAGGATCGATTTCAAATAATGGTTACAAAACAGTAACAGGAACAGGATCAAAAGTAAATACTATTGTTACCTCCAACAACATTTTTACTGATACTGTTGACGATGTTCATGATGGTAATAATGGTCTATTGCCTTTTGAATCTGGTGATATGATCTTAATGACTGGTTCACCATCAGCTTTAAATAATGGTTTTTTCTTTGTAAACACAGGTTCAGCCAATCATATTACAGTTTTACCAGCTATCATATCAACAACAACAGGAAACACTGTTTCTATAGAACGTGGTAATGATTTTTCAATTTTCGAAACAACAGTTGACGAATTGCCAAGTTATACATCACCATATAATGTTACTGTAACAAGTTGGGGAAGAAAATTAAAACAAACTTTTAGATTAACTAATGCATTATCAGCATGGAAGTTTAATAAATGTCTTTTAAAAATTAGAAAAATTGGTGCACCTTCAGACAATGTTATAGTGGAGATTGGCACAAAAGGATCAGGTGATGCCTATACAGTAATAGATACATGTACATTGGGTGCAGGTTCTATTTCTACTGATTCAAGTTGGACGGCTTTTACTTTTGGAGGAACACAAACTTTAAATCTTGCAACCGATTATGTAATTGTTGTTTCACGATCTGGTAGTGATGATCCCTTGAATTATTATCAAATAGAAGTAGATGAAACAGCAAGTTATGGAAATGGTGCATTGCGTCTTTATGATGGTTCAGCATGGTTTGATCGTTCACCAAAAAATGCAGATTTATTGTTTCAAATTTCTGGCATTCAAGAAACAAGTGAACAAATTAAGACTTTATTGACTGATACGAATCAATTTTTTAATTCAATTGAAATTGTTGATGCAAGTGGAATTAGCACAAGTCAATATATGCAAGAGGACGAAATAGCAGGCAAAAAACTATTGAATTTAATGAAGCAAGGAACGTCAGGCTATAAAAGGTATTTATCCTTTGTAAACGATCAAAGAGTAATAAGAATTTTTAAAGAAGCTGATCAAACTCTTTTGGATATGCGTTATATTCTAAGAACAGATGGTGCAATTGTTACTAAATTTGGCGCTTTAATGGAACCAGGAGTTTTAATATTTGGTGAAAGTTTAAGACTAGATTTAAAGCTTCAAAGTATGGATATGATAGCAAACATTTCTTCAATTTACGTTGAAGAATCTGAATGGAATGATACACAAAATAAATTGTCAATTACACCACGTAATGACGCAAGTTCATTTAAATTGGATGTAATGGAAAATAGATAAAGGATTAAAATGGAAATTTCAGTAATCGCAAAACTCCTAAAACCTTATATTTTGACGATGATTGCCAATGCTCATTTAGATGAGGGTTCAGGTTCAAGTGTTTCAAGTGTTCCTAATCCTCATCACCTTAACTCTTCATATCATGATGGCACGTTGGCAGATGCACAAGCACCACAATTTTTGAAAATTGATGGCACAAGAGATTTGCAAGGTAATTTAAATGTTGGATCAGGATATACAGTTGATGGCGTTGATATTTCAGCCCATGCTATTGATATTAATGCACATCACAACAAACAACATTCTATAACAGATGCAGCAAACCATACTGTTGTAGGTGTTCAATATGATGTTGTGGGATTAAGTGCAACAAATACATTGGCAATTCTTCATACTAATTCTGATGGTAAAGCAAATGTAAATACAATTTTGCGTTCAAGTGCTTCAGGTGTGATTACTCTTGCAACATTGACAACTGACACTATTACAGCACCAACCAGCTTAACAATTAATCCAACAAATGACATTTTGATTCCTAATGCCAAAACCATTAGATCGTCAACCTTTAGTTCTACTTTTCCTATTGGTGGTTGGGCTATTGCACCAACTTCTATTGCTGGTCAAAGTGGTTTGACGATTGGCAGAATTAACGCTGATGAATTACACGTAAAAATATTTGTGGCTGATGAAACAAGGGTTGATCGTGGTGAACTATGGATTTCCAAAAGTTATGGAGTTGTTGAAACAGATTTTACAACTCCTGGTTCTTTAGGTGGAACTGTTACAGTTCGTTTTGAGGATAGTCCTGCGTTAGCAGCTTTACCAATTTTCACAAATAATGATTGGGTTTTAATTCGTGTGGTTGATCGTACATTAGGTATTACTGTAACTTCTATTTGGGGACAAGTATCAAGCTATTCAGCATTAGGTAGTGGTGTTCAATCTTGGACATTTACCTTAAGGCAAGGATCAACAAGTTATTTGATCAAAAAGGGTGCTTACGTTGTTGATTGGGGTGCAAGTGGACAAGGTGTTATCCAACAAACAGTTATTGATCCAACAGGCGCACCATACATTAAAATTTTTACGTGGTCTGGTGCAAATCCTTATACACCTGCAAATTATTCAACAAAAGTAAAATTAGGTAAATTAATTAATGCTGATGATGCAAGTGGAGTTTTATTCCCTACAGGTTGGGGTTTATATGCTGAAAATGTATTTTTGAAAGGTGATATTGTTGCAGGAAATGGCAACGTTCAAATAGTTTCAACTGGTGTAAATATACAAGAGGGTGCTTATAGTGGGCCTACTCTTTATACTTCTTATAATGCGATCAAATGGTGGCCGAATGTAACAGTACAAACAGGTGATCCAACTTTAGCCATTTATTCAACTGTTCAGACTTCCACAAGTATGAATAGGATTATGTATGAAGCTTATCCAACAGCAGGCAACATCGTAAATTTATATATTATTGCAAAACGTTATTTTGGATCAACACCTTCACAAATCTTAATGGTTGGTGGCAATGGCTCAACAGATTCATCATTAAGACTTTTGGCGGATGATATTCAAATTACATCAGGATCAGGAGGAACAAGAGGGGTTTTTATTAACTCTAACCTTAATACAACAAACATTCAAAACAATTCGTCTGGTGCATATGATATTGGTACTTTTGCTAATCCTTACGGCACAATTTACGTAAATAATGTTGTTGCAGGTTCTATTACTGGTTCTGTTGCTTTAGGTGGTCAAACATGGCAATATAATAGTGGAGATATGTTTATTTCTTCTATTTCACCTTCAAACAGAACTTTATATATTGCCAACTCAAGTTCAGGTACTTTTTCTTTAGACGTTGAAGGAGATATAACATTAGGTGGATTAGTTGATGGGGTTGACATTGCAGCACATGCAATTAATGTTAACGCACATCATAATGCTGCAACCTCTTCAACTGGAATTACTGTTGCGGCTGGTCAAATTATTAGCATTAATCAAGCTGCAAATCTGGCTTGGACTGGCAATCATACTTTTTCACAAAATATTGGTCTTAATGAATATTCACCAACAGCAAATATACATCTAAAAAATGCATGGTCAACACCATTGGCAATTTTGAAATTCTCAAAAACTGATAATACATATTCTCATGGAATGACAAGTTTAACCAATGCAACTGTTGGAAATGAAATAGGATTTTTGGTTCAAGGTGGGACAGATGGTGGTTTAAGTTTCGTTGGCATCAGTGATAATGATTCATCAGCTTTATATCTTGAAGGTAATGTAGGATCAACAACACCTTCTGTTGCTGCGGTTGTTATTCAAGGTTGGAAAAAGAATGGTGTGAATCATGCTGCAATGGCAAGCACTGACAAAATTTTAGATGTGAATGCTGGTGCATCAAACATTATGCGATTAACGGCTGCTGGTGTTTTGACATTAAATGGTCTTACTGTTTTCACTACTGCCAATGATGGTTCTGGTTCTGGTCTTGATGCTGATACTGTTGATGGTTTTGATTCTGCTTCAATTGTTTTAATTGCCAATGCGAGAACAATTACAGCAGTTCACACCTTTAACCCTGGTTCAGCAACAGCACCATTCATTTTAGGTGCAAATGGGCAAGGTCAAACAATTGTAGGACTAAAGGCAGATCAGTTAAATAAAAGTGTGATTGCTGGTGCTACAATGTCAGGTGGTGGTGTTCTTACGGCTAATAGAACATTAACAGTTGATCAGGGATATGCTTTTACATGGTCAAATAGTCATAATTGGTCAAGTGGTTCTATTACTTTGGCGTCTGGTGATTTTAATGCAACAACAGGAGTTTATAAAATCGCTGGAACAACTGTTATTGATGCAACAAAACACTTTTTAAGTATTGCAGGAACAACAGCCAATGCAAGTTTTTCATTTGCATTAGATCCAAACACAGGGTTAATAAATCCTGGTGCTGATATTTTGGGATTGGTTGCAGGTGGTGTTGAGGTTTTAGATATTTCTACCACAAGATTAACACCTTCAAGCACTGGAACAATTAGCATTGGTGATTATAATCGAAAGTTTGGCGATCTATTCGTAACTGGTCTTTATGCTCAAACACTTGTAGCCCAATCTGTAATGGCTACAATTGGTGGGAGAATTATCGTTGCACCTTCAAACAGTTTGATAATTGACATTAACAATTCAGTAACAACCATTGATGTAAAATATAATAATTTTGCTTCAGGTGATTATATTTATTTTGAATCTTTAAGTTCTGGAATGTCAATTCAAAAGCAATATATGAAAGTTACATCAGCACCAACAACTATTGCAGGTGGATATAGATATACTGTAACTAGAAATATTGGTACACAATATGCATGGAAAACAGGTGATGGAATTGTAAATATTGGTGGTACTGTTGGTTCTGGTTTCATTGAACTAACAAGCACAAGCACAACACAAAGTCATTTAGGCCCAACAATTACCATTTATTCAAGAACAAGTACAGCAAACGTTTTTGATCTAAAACCTGTTGTAACGATGGGTAATCTTCATTCTTTTGTTGATTATTCTACTGATACTTTTGGATTTGCAGTAGGCAATGATCTAACCTTAACGCCTTCAGGTGGTTTTAGTGGTGTTACTGCTGATGCTACAAATGGTCTAAGAATGTTTAACACTGGTCTTACGATCTATGATACAGGAGTAATGTCAATTGATATTTCAAAAAATGATGGCGTTAACCTTGTGGCTACAACAAGTGCAGGCAATAATTATCAAATTCTTTCATGGTGGAAAGACTTGACAACAAGAGGAACCGATACAGCATTATCATTCATTCGTACATATCGTGATGCAACGAACGTTTATATGTCAATTATGTCACAAGGTTTTTGGATGAGTATCCCCAATTCTTCTGTTGCCATTACTGCAAATGCTGTTGCACCCTCTTCAATTGGTGTGTATGGTGGTGCTACATCAGCATCAGCAACAATTGGCATTACGTCAAGTGGATCAGTAACAATTCAAAGTGGTTTAAGTGTTTTTAATTCTGTTCAAGTAACAGGAAATACTTATTTCATAAATAATCAAAGAATTAACGGGGATCTGTCTGTTGTTGGTTATACTCTTTTTGGTTCTACTTCAACAAGTGATGTAAACAATAATGGGGTTCAGGTTCGAACAACAATTTCTGAAACTGCTGTTGGTGTTGACAACATTCGTTTTGGTGTTGTTACAGGGACTCCAAGAATTATATGGGAAGATGCAACATTTACCCAATGGGAAATGGATAATAGTGCAGGTGTATTAAGATTTTTAAATCCTGGTGCAGTTAAAGCATCACTTAATACAAGTGGTGATTTAATGGTAACAGGTAAGGTTTCAACAGGTGGTGTAACTGCTACTGAATATCTTGATAATCGTGCAGGTAATATGCTTGCACATGCAACAGCAGGTTATATTTATGGTGGAACAGCACTTCCTTTTACATTACGTGCTTGGGGTGGTATTGATATTGGCATTGGTGGATCAGGTGGTGGTTTTGCTGTAATTGGTGCATACATGCAAGCACATACAAATAAGGTTTTAAATGGGTATGGTGCTGGAACAGATGGTACTAGGTTTTGGTCTGGTGCATTAGGTTTTGGTGCTTATTGGGACGGAACAAATTATAAAACTGGAACAGATGGTGGTTCAAATGGTGGTGCATTAATTATTGGTGAAAATACAGGTAATAGCATTGCATTTTATTCTATTGCGTCAACTGGTGTAGCACAACAAACAATAACACCTGCAAACATTTCAAATTATGAAAGATTAAGATTAGATGATGCAAATCTTACTGCAACAGTCAAAATTGGTAATAATTATACAGGTTTATCTTATGCTTCAGGATGGGTTGATTATGGTGCAGGTTGGCCTGTTGGACGTTATCGAAAATTTGGTGATGTTGTTACTGTTTCAGGTTTAGTAAAAAGGACTTCAGGATCAGCAGCAACAATCGCAACTTTACCAGTTGGCTATAGGCCATTAAGTGGGACAAGTAGAATGTTTACTACACTTATAGCTGATACTTCAGAAAGAGCTATAAGGATTGATGTTGATAGTTCAGGAAATATTACTTTAAATGGCCCAAATGCAACTGTTTCATATGTTTCAATTGAGTTTAGTTTCACAACTACGTAGTTAATAAGGATTGCATTAATTAATTTTGATGCAATCCATTTCAAAAAGGGAAAACAAAATGAATTCAAAATTATCAGTACATTATATTCCAACTCATGGCAGACCAGCAGACATTAAATACTTTTCAGACTTACAGCCACGATCAATTAAGTTTGTTGATCCTGATGTACAAAGAGTTTCGGACATTTATAAAGTTTGTCCTAATTCTCTATATGTATTTCGCAATTGGGCATTATCAGAACAACACGACAATGTTCTAAAAGATCCTGAAGGAACAGCACAAGAACATGTTGAATCATGGATTAAGAAAATGGCTGAATGGAAAGCAAGAAACTTACCATTGCCTACGCTTGAAAACAGTGTATTTTTAGGAATTAATGAACCTCATGTTTGGAATGGTAGTGATCAGACTGTACGTTACAATGTAGCGTTCCTGAATGGTCTTAGAAACAATTCTATGCGTGGTGGTGCATTAAATCTTTCTGTTGGTTGGCCTGCAAATGATAGTGAGGGAAAACCTGTAAATTGGAATCCTTATGAACCTATTCATGAACTTTTGAAAGATAAATTTCATTTTCTTTTTCTTCATGAATATTGGTCTACATTAGGCCCAAATCAAAATTGGGGTTGGTGGGCAGGACGATATACTCAAAACCATTGGCAAGATGTAAATATTGTCATTGGTGAATGTGGTTTTGATATTTACGTTGAAAAAGGTTCAGGGTTTCAAGGTTCAAGAGGGTGGATCACTAATCTTACACCTGATCAATATATGGAACAATTAAAGTTTTATAACGAAAAATTAATGAGTGATGATCGTATTCACTCTGCTGAAATTTTTACAACTGATTATGGATCTAGAGATTGGGCAACTTTTGATACTGAACAATTACACCAAAAAATCGTTGAATATGACCGATCACTGGTATATGTACCAATCATTGAAAATAAACCTAATCCTGTTGAAAAAAATACAGACTTTAATACTGTTTTGAAAACTACAGACGCATTAAATATGCGTGATACTAATTCAACAACTGGTAAAATTATTATTACTGTTCCTGCAAGTGAAGTAGTTAATGCAACAGATAAGGATTTTAATGGTTGGGTTTATGCTGAATATCAGGGTAATCGTGGCTATATGTCAAAACAATATTTAACTATTCCTGAAAAATTTAATTCTGATTTTGATCGTGCAATGGCTTTTGTGTTCAAATGGGAAGGTGGTTACGTATGGGATCAGAATGATCCTGGTGGTGAAACTAATTTTGGAATTTCAAAAAATGCACACCCAAATGAAGATATTAAAAACCTAACTAAAGAACGTGCAAAACAAATTTATTTTAATGACTATTGGTTGGCATCTGGTGCAGATAAATTGGCATGGTCAATGGCCTTATCACATTTTGATTGTGCGGTAAATTGTGGTGTTTCTAGGGCAAATCAAATTTTGAGTATTAGCAATTCTGTGTTACAATACAATGCAAATCGCTTAACCTTTTACACAGGCATTGGCAACTTTAATATATATGGTAAGGCTTGGGTAAATCGTGTAGCAGATTTAATGAAAAATATTTAATTGTTTTATCAAAAAGGAGAATTAAAAATGAGTAAAAAGCAAGATGCAGTAAATCCTGAAGAAGTTGATTTTATTATTGAGGAATTGTTTATACCAAAAGAAGTGTTGCCATTGATCGTTTATGCTGCAAAATCACAAGGTTGGACAGAAAAAGTTACCAATGAAGCAGGTGAACAAATTGATAATCCTATTACGCCATTTATGGTGATGTTGGATGTGACTATTCAAATGCTACAGGGTAATGCTACCCAATCATATTTGCAAGAGCAATATGACAAGGTTCGTTCAGATGCTACAAAACATATGCAAGAATTAGTTGAGATTTGGCGTTCAAAGTTGAAGGAACAAAATTCCACTAAATAATAAAGGTGGTATAAGTTGGGGAACAAAAATAGAATTAATAAAAGAATCAGGAGAAAAAACAAAATGTTTACAAAAGAAAAAATTGATCTGTCTAATCTTCAAATGTTGGGTGCAATGGCTGGGTTAAACTATCTTATCAACAAGGAAGTAAAAGCATCAGCATCATTACGACTATGGCAAAATTTTGATAAGATTGAAAAAGAATGTAAGGTTTATAACAAGGTTCGTGAGAAACTTTACGAAGGACATTGCCAACTTGATGATAAAGGAGAGATGATCATTGTTGATAACAAAATCAAATTTTTGACAAAAGAAGATGAGAAAATCGTAGTAGATGAACTTGAAAAACTTAATGAACTTAAGAACACTTTTAATCTATGGCGCATGAAACTTAGTTCAATTGGCGATCCTAATGAACTTAAACTTTTTGGTACAATTTGGCGTGATCTCCAATGGCTGGTTATTGAAGAGGAGGCGGAAACTCCTACACCATATAAACCTGAAGAATAAAAATTAAATAAAAAAAAGACTGTTACAAGAATTAATTTTCCTGTAACAGTCTTTTTTTATTACATAAGCACAGCACGAATAATTTTTTCCAAAACAATTAAATTTTCATTTGGAATCTGTAACAGCATTGTGCTTGTCCAAGTTTCATCTTTAATCCTGAAAACCATTAATTGGCGTGATTGCCCCTGAACCTTTTCTGTTGAGCAATAAACACCACCTAAGATTTCCTCAATTTCATAAACTGTGCCATTGATTTTTACTTTAATTTCTTCAATCATTTTAGTATTCCTTTTGAAAGATTGTTTTGCCGATAACTAATTATAGATCGGTTTTTAAATCTTGTCAATAGGCAATTTATAACTTTTTCAAAAAATCCTCATCCTCATCACTAAGTTTTGTTTGCTGATCAATTAATGGTCTGTTTTCCATCCTTCGTTTAATTTCTTCGTTTACAATCGCAAATGCAGCATCTATCAAACCAACAGATAAACCACATAATTGGTTATATAAAGCATTACGATTAAAATTTAGACTGTTAGATAAGACAAGTAAATCATTGGCTGATAAGTTTTCAAGTTCTGTTAAAGTAACACTATATCTAAATGTTGGATTCATTTTCGTTTTCTCCAAACTTCACGTTTAATATTTTCTCCCAAAACATACATAACAAACCATATAAACATTGTTACAAATAACGCTATTACTAAATCCTGCATTATTCATTCCCCAATAATAAATCACAAATACAACCTACAATCACCAGAAGACCAGCAACAATAAACACACAAAGAAAAACAATCGCTAGACTTGCAAAGATAATAAGCAACTTTTCAATCAGCATCTTTTCTCCTAATAATTCATTACCAAAAGTTCACCAACTTTGCCACGTTTATCACCTTTTGAATTGATTGAACGTGGGACTTTTAATTCAACAATATTAAATTCTTTATATAATTCTCTAATAAGCATTGTGTCAGAATTTGATAACATACATTTCACACCCTTATGTGTAAGTTCATAAAATAAATCACATAATACATTTTGACCAATATCATCAAAACCTTCTACTGTATACCCTGTAAAATTTGCTGTTTTAGTGGATGGTGAATATGGTGGATCAAAATAAACAAAATCATCCTTTTTAATTTTTGATTTTCGATAATCAGTAAAGAGACTGCAAGTCATAAGTTCAACTCTATTGGCATTAAAATATTTTGATAACTCTAAAATTCCATCCTCATCATAATTAAAGTCACCATGCTTACCAAATGGTGAATTATATTTACCTTTTGAGTTAACACGATAAAGACCATTGAAGGAAGTTTTATTCAAAAATATAAAAGATGCTGCATCATATATAACATTTTGCGTTTGATAATATTTTCTTTCTAAATAATAAAACGCTGCTTTATTAGATGCTGCTTCAAAATTATATTTTAAAAACTCTAACCTCTCAAGCAGTCCATACACATCATATTTAACTACATGGTACACTCTCATCAAATCTTCATTAAGATCGCTTAAAACGGCTTCTATGGGCATTAAATCAAAAGCTAATGCGCCACCTCCTAAGAATGGTTCATGATATTTATTATACTCTGGAATATACTGTTTTATAATTGGTAACAATTTTCGTTTTCCACCAACCCATTTAATTATAGGATTCATATGAAGTCTGTTTCTCCTATTTGATAAGCTATCGAATCCTGATTAAACATATTTTTTATAATTACCAACATCTTAATTAAGTCATAATCGTTTTCATTATCTTCAATAGAGAAGATGAATGCAGCATTTTGATATTCAGAATTAGGATTAGAACAACCTTTAAAAAATACTTCCTTCGAAAATATATCAACAACTCTTTCAATCTGTTCATAATAATCAGACCATTGTTTTTGCGTTAGTTTATTATCACTGTTGCCTATTTGAACAACTATAGTATTTTTACTCATTATAATCAACTTCCATTACCAGATCGTTTAATTCAAAAAACAAAATATCAATAGCTTGTTCAAAAGTGTCAAAGTGTTTTGTATCCTCTTTACTTACTAAGTACCCTGAAAATTCACCAACAACAGATAATATATATCTTGAATCCATCTTCTTTAACAAAAGCAACAAACGATACATCATAATCAAGCATTGTTCATTCGTCATTGTTTTATCCTTTGCGTTTTACATATGCGTAACCCATGATTTTTTTACTTTTTAATTAATGGCAATCCTACAACCTCACCAGCAACAATAACATATGTTCGATCAAACTCACTTGTGGGATCTTTAATTACCAAAATTACATTTTCCTTTTGATACTCTACAAAACCAACAGAAATTGTAACAGGTTCTTTTGATGTACATTTCATCTGACGGTATGGCGAATTAGGTTCAACAAAAGAACATTGGGAGTTATTGTTATTTAACTTTACGTACTCAAATTGTAAACTTGACTGTCCAGTAATCGAAATAGTAAGATCCATCGTACAATCTTGTTTTGTTGGTTGCCATGCAAAAATTGCATTCCATGTAACTACCACTGGCTTTTGTGGTGTTCCTGCCTTGAAATAAGGCATTGGCAATTGACTGCTTTGAGCACACGAAACACTTTCTGAAGCTTCAGTATTGCGAATATCAATAACTGCCACAAATCCCATAATCAATGAAAAAACTAATGCACTAATAATGAATACCCACTTTTCATCCTTCTTTAACCATTTAATCATTTGTTTTTTTCTCCTAATTGTTATAAATCATTGGCAAATAATAATAAACTTTTGGTTCAATATTTGTTGGTGCTGTGAAGATACGACGATCAACAAACAGTGAATCAGCAATATTCCAGTGATTATATAAATAATTATTTTGTGCAGGTGGTTTTACTGAAAAGTAATCGTCATTGTTACAATCAAGAATTTCAAATCCTGTAGGGCAAATTCTCAAAAGTTGGGGCGAACCATCTGATTCTTGATAGCACATTAAATCATACCCATCATAACAATGTCCAAATTTTGTTGTATGTGGTGCTGACAATTGTACTGCACCCAACATATGAGTTAATTCATGGGCTGCAACAAAGGCTGAGTAATGACAGGCTGCAACTGATAATGTACTTTTATTGGCTGCATTTATCACCTTACTATCGTCTATATACATTCTACTTATCCCGCAATTGCCGTCAATAGTTTCTTTGTCTATAAAAATTAAATACTTTTTGTTTTTATCAGTAAGATTCTTCGTGTAAAATAAATTAATGTTTTTAAAATTCATTTCCTCATCAGGCATATAATATTGGTAAATACTTAAAGTGCAATCAGCATTCATCGAATAATGAGGAACAACATAAACTGAAGAATCATTGGATGAATTTTTATAGATTTTATTGATACCTAAAACAGCACTGGTGATTTTAGTAATAACTTGAGTATCAGTTATAGAAGTTAAAGATACTATTTGAATTGTATTGGTAAAACTATTCGTGCAATCAAATTCATCTTCATTAGGTTTTTCAATGTTTTTTGAGGCTGCTAAAACTTGTGGGCTAAAATTATCAAAATGTACTGTTTCCGTAATCGTCCCACTTAATAGCATATTCAAAAAGAGTAAAAATGCGAACATATTATTTTTTCCTTTAAGGGTTTTGAAGTGATCGCCACCCACTTATTATCAGCGTTTTATAAACGTCACAAGACAGTAATAATTATTGTCTTTTTTAACATGATTGTTGATGTTAAAAAAATCACAATAGTTTGCACTCCATTCAGTCAAATCAACATCAGAATTTTTAAGAATACCATCTATCATTTTTTTGTTAACACACGGATATGGAACCAAAATTGCAATTTCTTTAGACATTTGTTTTCCTTTTTATGGGCTTGATGCTATCGCCACCCTCCTAGTTATTTCCAGCTTGTTTCTTTCCAAATTTTTCTTGCTTCAGGTTTTGAACACATATATTCTTTGCCGTCAGGAAAACTTACCAAAACTCTATTGCTGTTTTCAAAAACAAACACCGTCAAAACAACAACATTGTTTACAACCTTTTTGTGAATGAATTCTACTTTCATTTTATCCTCTTCTGAATTTGTGATTATGTTCAATAAATAGATTATAATTTTGTCAATACCCCAATTTTTAAATTTCATATATTCCTTTTTTATCTTAATCACTCCTGAACCTGTATCACTTGCCGATATAACAACTATAACACAGGTTCAGAAGTTTGTCAACACCCAAGTTTAGATCAATTTTAAAGGTGAATTTACTTCAACAATTGTATAAATATTTGCCAAAAAGAAATCAACAACTTCAACACGTGTTTCAAAACAATATGTTGTTCCTTCATGACGAACATAGTGCTTATCACCAAAAAATGCATAACTATATAAATCAAGGGATCGCTCTTTTTTTTCTTTTGACCAACAATACGTTCCATAATGTGAAATTACTTCATATCGTAAAGCTTGAATTGCACCGTTCTTAGTTGGCCAACTAAAACGTCCATTGCCCATTTCTTGAACATTATTTTGTTTATCCACAATCACAAAAAATGATTTAAGAATTTTCATCAGCACCTTCTTTTGGCTTCAGTGCATCATATTGATTCTGAACGTAATCTAACAATTCACCCATAGTTGAAAAATTGTTTGGATAACCCTTTTCATCAAAAAGGACATAAAGATTTTCACTATCTCGATCTGTAAAATACATCTTACGAACATATTCATATAAAACTTCAACCTTATCAAAATCAATCCAATCATTGGGAGTTGTTAACATATACCATTCAGGCTTTTCATATTCATCATTATCGTCATCATAATGTCCCTCATCACCTGTATAATCAGTATGAATAGAAGGTGCAAGATCATTCCAAAATTGTGCATCACGAACAGGGGCAATTGCATTGGCTGAAAAAGATAAAGGCTGCTTAATCTTAGTTACATAATCCCATGCTACTTTCATTTCTTTTACAGATGCTTCAATAATTACATCTACATTTTCATCAGTAAGACTTGGGAAATATTTTTTCAACAAATCACGTGCAATCTTTAATTTTTCTTCAGAAGTCTTATTGGCTGCAACCTGTTCAACAAATTTTACAACCTGTTTTACATAACGATCAACATCTTCATTATGCATCTTTCCTGTAACATACTTACGCACAGGGATAGCAACTAACATGCAGGCAAGACCAATGAGAAGTGGCGCAATCAAGCTAATATAATTTTCCATTTTATTTTTCTCCTATACACAATAGCCAAAATTTTCAGACACAAACGTCAAAATACTATCACCCATTCTTTCAGTTAAAACGTATTCCTCTTCAAGATTTATTTTTGATTCATCCGAAAGTTTTGTATCATCTAATAAACCTTGAATAAACTGACATTTTTTAAAACAAGCATTTTGCGATTTAATCAGTGCTTTCTTTAATTCGTCGTCATAAACATTCAAAATTCATTCACCAACTTTTTAACCCTTTCTTCATGTTTGCCAAGAACCCAAAACAAATACTTATCACCTTTAATTCTTGATTGAACCAGTACAATATTTTTTTGGCCTAGTCGCTCCATTACCATCCTGAAGTCAGTTAATTCAACTTCAAAACATGTTAACTCACCATGCCATGTTTTGATCCATAATTCAATTTCATCTATCCAAAAACTAAACTTGAACCTCAATTTTCGTAATAATATTCTCATCCTCTTTTTCTCCTAAAATCATTTCATGTTGATATTTTGTTTGTTCGATAATGTTACAATCATGATAATTATAACCATTTTCAGTTTTAAAATGTTCTTTCAAATATTCTTGCAATAAACCTAAAGCTTCGTATTTATTTTTTGCAACAATTAAAAAAGGCATAGTTATTGTTTGAAAAGGATTCTTAACGATCCCATAACCACCATAATATTTTTTACCTGTTTTACGTCTTTCAAGAATCGCTATACGTTCCTCAAGAGTATCAATAATCTTTTGTGCATCTTCTGCATTGGTATGTTCACCATCTTTTTCAAGAATTTCTTCAACAAAAGAATATGGGCCGTCATGATCCCATCCAACAGAATTAACAATAAAATAACGCTTCAACTTTGTTTTCATTATCCCTCCAAAATTTTATTAATTTTAACCAGCATATCATAATCTGTTAAACTCCTAACACGTTCAACTATTTTGTACTGATTGTCATGAAGCCAAACAGCTTTATCTTTTTCCTCTTTCGTAAACAATCTTTCAGAATAAGGTGTATATTGGGTTAATTTCTTTTTATACTTTGCCCCATATTCAGTGATCCAACTAAATTTTGTTTCACTAGTGATAACAACTTCATAAAAATGTTCATCGTAAATTGGCGCATGATCATTTTTTTCTTTACTATAAACACGTCTATTAAAATTAAATGCGTAAACTGTATCACCAATCTTCATGTTTTACCTCATAAAACTCAAAATCAACTCTTTCACTATAATAACCATTACTTTGCCCATTCCATCTTAAAACTACTGTTCCGTAAAATGTAGTAATATTATAAAAAGTGTAAGTTAAAGATCCCCATTCAGCATCTTCTTTATCTACAACCTCTTCAGCTTTTAAGATAACATGCCCAACAATATCAGTAAAGGAACCACAAATATCAGCAAGAAAAACAGTTTCACAGCAATCTTGATGATGGTGCATTACGTATATATCTTTACCGTCAACTTCAAAAAACAATTGATCTTCACTTTCAACACCATAAACATTTGTGATTATATGTCCCTTAAGTTCTTCAAAATATTCTTTTTTTTCATGAATCGATCCATAAATTATTATAGGTTATGCAGCTTTTGACTACATAACCTATTTCTTTTAACGAATGATTAATTGACCAATAGTATAAGGAAAACCCTCTTTATCAAATACCTTGTGTTGATCTTTGGCGTCAAGAAAACCTTTAATCATTTCAATATCCATGAAGCAATCACAGGTAATATCAAGTTCATACAACGGATTAAGCATACCACTTGCGCAGAATTTAGTATAGTTTTTGGTGATGCTTACGTTTAAAAGCTTCATTGTTCTGTCCTTTGTTGGCAGGAATCCGTTTCCTGTAAATTAAGTATAGCATTGGTTTTGAAATTTGTCAATACCCCAAAATAGACCAATTTTTAATCTGGTTCATTCATACCCAACTCATCAGCCGAAACATCAGGACGTTGTTCATGCACGATCCCACCTGCAATAGCATTTAATGAATCCGCAATATTGGCTAAATTATTGGTGATTGCTGCAAACATACCCATTTGTTGCATAAATAATGAGTTTTGAAGATTCATTAAATCAATATGCATTTGTTCCATAAGTTTCAAGTTTGCATCACCAACAATAATATTCGCTGCCATCTTATATTGTTCAAGAACCCTATCAGAACTGCCATCATTATATACTCTTAATTTTTCGTCAATCATCATACTAAGTTTATCAATGTCTTGCAACAAAACGGCTGCATTTTTCTTTTTCATAATTTATACTCCTTTAATAATTGGTGTGAAATAAAAACCATCAGGATTATATGGAGTGTTAAAAACATCTGTTTTTTCGTTTTTAATAAATTCATTATCCAATACATATCTTGCAGCTTGTTTTAACCATGCAAGAAACTCTTTAATTGTCATAGAACGTTTAGCATAATTGCATTTACTGCAACATGAAACGCAATTATCAACACTGTAACCAAAATTTGAATTTACACGATCAATACCATTAAAAACATAACACTTTTCTTTGTCAATAGTTTTTAAGTTCAAAACTGGATTTTCACCACAATAAACACATTTGTTAGTTACAAGATCCTTAAACTCTTCAATCGTTAAATCAAAAGAATATTTGCGTTGTTTTGCACTTTTTTTGTAATTTGAATAATGATTACCTAATGTTTTAGACGATAATCCAGATTTTGCACCACGTCTACAACCACAAGAAATTTTATCCCCACGCTTGAATTGATCGTATAGTATTTCAAAATCATTACCACAATTACATTTTGCTAAGTATAATGAACGATTCATTTTACCTAATTTTTTAGTTACATCATTATTTTCTTTAAACCCTAAAAAATTAATCAATTCAATTTCACCATTTTTTTCACCAACGTGTTGACCATTATCCTTTTTACCTGAAGTCATTTTTCACCATTCCTTTTTAAGTTAAAAAATCAATAATCTTATCAATAATCCCATACGCTTTTGGTTTCTTCTTTGACCATGCTCTAGGAACCCCATTAGAGCCAACAGAAAGCCCACCACGCAATTGTAAACCAATGCTTGACAGAATATACAAACACCAATTTTCTTGTTTCTTTTTGACGTAAAAACCCAATATTTCTTTATCATTCATAATACGTCCAAAAATTCTTACACCATAACCACGTACAATTTGCTCAACCTCCAAACCTGTTTTTCCATCCTTAACCCATTCAATCTTTACCAATGGCCCATTAACCCATTGATTCCACATTAGGTTTAATGGAGTAAAAAAATCAACCATTTTTCCACCTCTTAATTATTTCAAAAATATCTAACGATCCTGGTTGAGTGTTTCCATGTTTGCCAGTAGTCGCAAAAACACAAACATGCATGAAGCAGTAGAATATTAATTCTTTTGGTAACTTGCGCACAAACCAATACATAAATTTTTCATACTTAATCAGCAATTCATACTTTAGACACCAAAATCTATAATTCATAACAACTCCTGCAAATCATTATAAACCTGTTCCAAAACTTCATTATAAGTCTGTTCACCATCATATGTCCAACAAACATCAGGATTAAGTAAACTGCTTTTTTTGTAAATATCGATTACTTCCTCAAAAAAGTATTTACCCTTTAGTTCAAAATGATCTTTCTTTTTGCCATAAAGACGATTGTTTGCAACTTCATAAGAACAATCAAGAAATACAAAACGATCAACAGGTGGTAAGATTTGTTCAGCAGCTTTATGTACTTCAAGCAAAAATGAAGAATCTTCCATTTCAACAGTTTGGTAAGCCAGTGTTGAACTATACCAACGATCAACGATAACAATTTCTCCTTTTTTCAAGGCTGGTTTAATAATCTTATCTGAAAATTCCATAAAACTTGCATACATCAAAAGTGAAATAGCTTCAGGTGTAATCTGAAGATAATTTTGATTACACATATTGCGCAAAGTTTTGCCAAAAACAGTACCATAAGGTTCATGTTGACTTACATCATATCCGTCAAATTCAAAACGTTCTTTCAATCCTGCAACCAATGTACTTTTTCCGCAACCATCGATTCCTTCGATTACAAAAAATTTTCCATAACCCATTTTATTTTTCTCCTTTATACAATCAAAACTTTAAAATTATTCTTTACTTCTTCCCACAAATCCCCAAAAACTAATGGGAAAACTTCAGCCAACATTGACAATTGGTTTTGTGCCATTGCCCTTACTTCCCATTGTGCAGCTTTATCCGCAGCACGCAAATCAAAAAAGTGTTTCCACCCTTGAAGATCCATACTCATTACAATTCTTGTATCGGTTGCCATTGGAAGATAAAACCTTGCATCTTCTTTTCTAATACCAATTTCACGTAACGATTGATAAAAAGATTTTGCACTATTCCAACTTAGATCGGCAATCTCACTGGCTATTGGATTATCTACAATAGACAATGGTTTTACTGTATTCCATTCTCCTTTGTCAAGGTCAACATAGCGTTTTGATTCTTGGCTAAAACTGCCTTTTCTATGTCGTGTAATCTGTGTTGCACAAGGAACCGATATTCCTTCAATAAAAAATGTTGCTGATTGCTGTTCTAAAGATGATGGATCTATAAAAGACTTCATGTAAGACATTAACGCAATCTTTTGACCAAACTTGTTTGTAATTGGTAGAACTGATTTACTTCTAAAATCAATTTTGTTATCTACAACCTTACGCATGTTCGTTTCTTCATGATCTAAAAGTTCAAAAACTTTTGGCGAATAATTATACATAATGTTTCTAAACTTTGTTGCTGTTTCTTTAGACATTAGTTCAAAAAGATTTTTGTTCAAAACTAAATCTTCCCACACCCTTAAATTTGCACTCACAACAATAACAGTTTTTGCAAACGTTTCTATTGGTTCACTTATGTTTGCATACTTATTTTTGTAGAAAAAGGTTAAAGCCAGCTTTTCTGGTTTTGAAGTTACAAATACCAATGATAACCATGAATGTTCGATTACATCGTTATGACCTTCATTAAGTCTTGAGCGTAAAAAGTGACCATTACTAAACATATCTTTATCAGACCTATAACATACTCTTGCAGCAAATTCAGCTATTGTGTCTGGTGCTGTTGGCAATTTATTGTTTACAGTCCATTTGTCATCAGTTTTCAAATAATGATTGCCAAAAGGTGTAATAATACTAAAGCCATTTACTTCAACGTCATCTATCAAAAACAATCGTGTATACATTTCAGATTCATCTCCATGTTTTATGTTTGGAATTAAACCCATTGGTGTTATGTCAAACAATGATCCCTTAGTTTTCAAAATTTCATCTTCAAAATACTTTACCCTATTTTTAAGAATGTCAATATCTTTAATTTTTACTACAATTTCTTTTGGTATTTTAGGGTTAAAGAAACTTTTTTCGTTAAGCTCATTTATATCATCAAAAATCATATCCCCATGACCATCTAAAGTAATTTTGTCCATCACCAATTTTCCCCCTCTTCACCAATGACCTTAAACTTTTGATCTCCTGTTTTTGTTGTTTCTAAAACTTGGAATCTTTTTTGTGGTACTTGCTGTTGTTCCAAAACGTTCCCTTGATTTTGTAATTGTCCTGAACCTGTTAAGATGATAATTGGTGGACTGTTGTTTTGATATGGGTTCATTTGCCCATTGCCGCCATTTGTCGTATTGGCTTCGTTTTTTTTATTGTTTGCCATCAAAAGTAATGCTGTTGGAATTGATGCAAGAACCCCAAGCAATACACCAATTACCATAGCAATAGCATCTGATGAAATACTTTTTGTGATCTGCCAGATCATAAAACATGCAGCAATAAACCCAAAAATTGCAATAAATTTTCTCATGATTCACCGTTAATCCTATTTAGCAAAATGTTATAATCCTTTGAATCTAAAAATGCAGCTTTGAAGCGAATAATATCACCAGACTTAACCAACAAAAAATCACCTTTGCCTGTTAGCTTTTCAGCACCAGAATTTGCTACACCTGTTGCGTATGCAGCTTCATTTTTTGAAGCAACTGAGCCAACAAGTTTAATAGGAATGTTACATTTAACTAAAGAACCAATCAATTGTGCATTTGCCTTTTGTGTCCCCAAAATTAAATGTATTCCTGATTCTCTCCCACGTTGAGAAAGTCGTGTCAATGGCGTAAGTATATCATCACCCTTTTGAATAATCAAATCTGCAAGTTCATCGATCACAATAACTATTTTTGGAATGTCGATCTTTGCTCGATCCCTTCGTTCCATCTCTGAAACAACTTCAAGCAATGCAAAACATGCCTCATCAGGATCAACAATCACTTTATTTTTGACAACGTGTGGAATATCCTTTAATGGAGTAAGACCACGAGACTTAATATCCAAAAGTAAGAATCTTATATCTTTTGGAGAATTGTAGTAAGCCAATGAAACAATCATTGATCGCATCAAAATAGTTTTACCACTTCCTGTTTGCCCACTGATCAGGCAATGGACAACATCAGGTGATGTAAGACGCAAAAGCAATGGGTTATTATCAGCATCATTACCCAAAACAGCACAGAATTTTGGTGCTTTCGGATTCTTGTTTAGAGTTTCCAAAAGTCTGTTAGAAGTTTGATCATCTGATGGAACTTCAAGAAACAATGAACCTTTGTCTTTTGAAAATCTTACATGCTTCTTACCCAATGCCAATGCAAGTTCTATTGCAAGTTCTTCAACCTTTTTTAATTTAACTCCTTTACCAATGTTTAACTTATATTTGAAATTTGTGTTTCCCTTAACTCCTGAAGTAACAACAACATCCATATTAAAGTTACTAAAACATTCGTCAATAGTATTTGCATCAAAATTCATTTGATCAATATATTTATCACTCATCTCTTTTACTCCTTTACTTATCTTATGTATGATGAGTATAACATGAATGTTTTTAGTTGTCAAATATGAATTACGATAATGTACAATAATCTATTAAGTGTTTGCAAGTCTTTATGATTATTGTTATAAAAATTAAATTAATTTAAATTAAATGAATTACCATATTATATATTAAATAGTTTAATAATGATCTTATATATTAATGAATTTATGTATTAATAAATTTGACTTAATTATCTTAACATGTTATAATATTACTTATCTTGTATGATCTTATTAATGGTTAATTATTGATCTTCTATAGGGGTAGATTCACTTTTGAAAGGTGGTGTGTATGGGTAGAGTTAAAGGTGCAGTTGGTAAAAATCATCCTGATTATGTAGAAAAAGAAAAATATCATGCACAAAAGAAATGGGATAATAAAAATCCTGAAAAACGTGCTGCAAAGATGCGTAATTATTTTATGAGAATAAAGTATAATTTAACAATAGAAAAATACGATCAACTTTTTAAAAGTCAAAATGGTGTTTGTAAGATTTGTAAAAAACCAGAAACAGCGATTAAAAATGGAACACTCGCAAGGTTATCAGTTGACCATGATCATGTTACTGGTGCTATTCGTGGTTTGTTGTGTTCAAAATGTAATCATGGATTGGGTAATTTTGAAGATAGTATAGAGAATTTAGAATCAGCCATTAATACTTTAGGGAATCAAAAAATGAATGAATGGGAGAAAAACAGGTATTATTTAGAGATTGCAGAAAAAGTTTCAGAACGTGCAACATGTAATCGTAAAAAAGTTGGTGCTGTTATTGTTTTGAAAGATGAAATTGTTTCATGTGGTTTTAATGGTGCAGCACGAAAAACCGATCATTGTCAAGATGTTGGTTGCTATATGCGTAACGATCATTGTGTAAGATGTATCCATGCAGAAATAAATGCACTTATTTTTGCAAAACGTGATCTTACTGGTGCAATAATGTACGCAAGTTTAGAACCATGTTTACCCTGTTCTATTGCTGCAATTAATGCGGGAATCATAAAAATTATTTACAATAAAGATTACAAATACGATGAATTCAAACAATTACTTTTGAAACAAGCTGGTGTTGAGTTTAGGAAAAACTATTATGTCCATTAAACTTAAAAGATGCAGGTTTTGCAATGTAGTATTGAAAAACACAAAAAATATAGCTAAAAAACATAGAAGGAAATGCATATTAAAAACTAGCAATTTAAAAAAGTTCTTTAGATTTTTTAGTGCTTATGATTATACAATGGGCATAAATTCAAGAATGTTCAATTACTATAATCCACCAATCCCACGAAAGGCAGATTTAAGAGTTTTCTATAAAGAGAATAACATTTTGTATCTTGAGCAAGTAAAAATATCATACTACAATGAATCTAATAATGTTAAGATTTATCAATTGTTTTTGAATGGTCTTATTACAAATAAATTAAAAATTGATGATATGCAAACTCATTTAAGATTCTTATATGATCGGTATGGTTTTTTGACAAAACAAGAATATTCAGCTAAAATGAAAGTTGCATTGGAAATTGAAAATTGGTTATTGGGAAAGTCTGATTATAATTAGAAATGGAGTAAGGAATGGCAAAATTTAGATTGGGAAATGGAAAAGAAGTTGTAGGGAAGGAAGAACAAGTTTTCATTGATTGTTTGTCAGAAAGTTTTGATGAAAAGGCAAGAACTTATTTAAGGGGAACAGGGGCAAGTTTTTGCCCACGTCAAAATTATTTTAATTCAAAGGAATGGGATTTTAAATCAAAAAATTCAGCATCAGCACAGGCATACATGGCTTTTGGTAATGGACTGGAAGAGGGAATTTGTAAAGGTCTTATTCGAAAGAATCGTCTATTGGTAAATAACCAATGGTTGCCAGAATTTGAAGCAGTAAAAGTTTCAGGGAAGATTGATCTAATCTATCTTGATTCAAGCAACAAATTGGCATTAGGTGAAATTAAGACTTGCGGTGAATTACCAAACAAGGGTAAACCTGAACATGTTTCACAAGCTGAATCATATGCTGCAATTGCTGGTTTTGATCGAATGAACTTAATCTATTTTTCACGCAATGTCATGGATCGAACAGGCAATCTTTTGATTAAAGTTTTCCAGATTGACACGTCAAAAGAAAATATGATTCGTGCGTTATCTTCAATGATTTATTCAAAAATGGCGATAGAAGAAAATTTTAAACCTTATATTCCTTTGGGGTTCCATAAAACAACAACCTGTTTATACTGTAAGTTTAATGATTTTTGTTGGGGTAAAGCAAAGGAGGATTATAAAAGTTTAGATGCTGATAAGGATTCTGAAAAATGGGTTCAGGCAGAAGAAATTGGAAAAATTCTATATGCTGAACGTAATCAACGAAGATTACAAATGTTTTTAAATATGAAGAAAGAGGCTGGTAAAGTTTTTGGGGACAAGGTAAAGATTTTTAGAATGGACATTGTCAACGATGAAATTCAAAGATTACAAGAAAGCAACGGTGAACTATGATTAAAAACATTTCTACTCTTCAATCATTTCAGTTGTTCGATAAATATCTTAGGTGGCGTTGGGATCTTAATCGTCGTGAAACTTTTGAAGAGGCTGTTGATCGTAACATTGATTACGCAAAATGGCTAACAAAAGAAAAACTTGATGATGAAATTTATGAATTATTGCGCACAAATATGCTTAATTTTTCTGTGTTTCCTTCAATGCGATTTTTTCAAAATGCAGGTGAACCTGCCAAGAATCATCCACAAAGTATCTTTAATTGTGCTTATATGCCAATTATTGATGTTGATTGTTTTGGTGAAACATTACATAACTTGGGATTGGGCATTGGACAAGGTTATAGTGTTGAAAAGCGTTTTGTTGATCTGTTGCCAGAGGTTGGTTATTTTTATGGTAGCATTTCAACGCCCAATCATGTTGTTGAAGATTCATTAAAAGGTTGGAAGGATGTATTAGATTTTGCATTAACCAGATGGTTTAAAGGGATTGCGATCAATATTGACTATTCTAAAATTCGTCCTGCTGGTTCACCATTAAAAACACGTGGCGGAACAGCTTCAGGTTCAGAACCTTTTAAACAGGCATTAAATAAGATTAGCCTTATAATGTATGGTGCACAAGGCAGAAAACTAAAGCCAATTGAAGTTCATGATATTTTATGTTACATTGCATCTGCTATTGTTTCAGGAGGACACAGACGATCAGCAATGATTGCATTGTTTGATAAAGATGATCAGGAAATGCTTAATTGTAAGACTGGTGAATGGTACAAAGAAGATCAGAACCCACAAAGAGCATTTGCAAATAATTCTTTTGTTGTTGAGGAAAAATGGGGAATTGATACATGGCGTGATAACTTGGAAACAGTATTTAATGGTTATGGTGAACCAGGAATTTATTCAAGATATGCTGCAAAATTAACAATGCCAGAACGACGATCAAAAGATTTTGAGTTTGGGTGTAACCCTTGCGGTGAAGTAAATTTGCGTCCTTTTGAATTTTGTAATCTTTCTATTGCAAATATTCGTTCAAATGATAAACCTGTTGACATTTTCACAAAAGCATATATTGCTGCTATTTGGGGCACGATCCAATCTTGTGTTCAGGATTTTCCTGAATTACGGAAAGAGTGGACTGAGAATCAGATTGAAGAACGATTACTTGGGGTTGATCTTAATGGTCAACGTGATAACCCATTATTTAACAATCCTGAAAATTCTGTTACTATTTTAAAGGTTGCCCAAGATATTGTTATTGAAACTAATGCAATGTATGCAGCTATTCTTGGGATAAACCAAAGTGCAGCAACGACAGTTGCAAAACCAGCAGGCAATAGTTCAACACTTTTTGACACAGCTTCAGGAATTGGTAAACGATATTCAAAATTTTATGTTCGTCGTGTTCAGTGTTCTTTTAATTCACCAGTTGGAAAATTTTTGATGGCGCAAGGTGTACCATATGACTTTTTGCGGAACACATCAAAATGGAGTAATTCAAGCATTGTTGTTTTTGAGTTTCCTGTAAAATCACCTGAAGGATCAGTATTTAAAAAGGATGAAAACGCAATTGAACAACTTCAGTATTGGAAGACTGTAAAACTTCAATACTGTGAACATAACCCAAGTTTTACAGTTGATTACGAAGAATCTGAAAAAAAGGAAATTGTCAAATGGATTTATGAAAACCAAAATATTTTTTCGGGGATAGCTTTTATGCCAAAAGATACAACATGGCATCCACAAATGCCCTATGAAGAAATTGACGAAAATACTTATAAGAAAATGGTTTCAGAAATGCCCCATGTTAATTGGGATAATTTAAAATTTTATGATTATCAATTTGAAAACGAACAACGTGAGTTTGCCTGTTCTGGTGATGCTTGTGAAGTGTTATAAAACGAATATTTAAAATTTTTGAAATTGGGTATTGACAGATATAAATTTTTGTGTTAAACTCATTTTATCGGTTAATACTCAATTTCAAAGGATAAAACAGGATTATGAAAATCATTCACGAACGAATCAGAGTTAAAGCAGTCAAAAACAATAACATGTTAAGCATTACAGTTAACGAAGTACTTTCACCTGATCCAAAAGGCAGATTTGAAATTGGTGAAAAGTTGGTGTCATACAAATTTGGTGATTTTGAAATTGGCGATGTGCTTGAAGTAACTTACATGTGTTCTGAAAAACACCGTGATGTATTTTCGATTAAAAAGATTGGAACAACAGCGGATTCAACTTTGCCAGTTTCAAAACGTGGTAGAAAACCAGGAACAAAGAATAAGCCAAAGGATCGTGAAGAAATTGATCAAATTTTTGAAGAACAAGAAGTTGATGTTTTCAAAGAAAAAGAAGTAAAACAAAAACTTGTTAATGTTATTGCGCAAAAAAAAGAACCATTGTTTCATTTTGAACCTGAACATAAGGAGGCTTTCTCTCTTGCCAATGCCATGCTTAAGGATAACCCAAAACACGCTAGAAAAATTATGATGGTTGGGTTTAGTGGTTGTGGTAAAACAACAACAGCAGAACGTTTTGCAAAATTAAGTGGAAGAAAATACTTTAGAATGAATTGTGGCGCATTGCTTGATGTCCATGAATGGTTTGGCCAGAAGATTGCAACTGAAGGTTCAACATCTTTTGTAAAATCAGCATTCATTAATGCTGTTGAAGATGGTAACGCTGTGATTGTCATGGATGAGATCAATCGTTTGCCATCTTTTATTGGAAATTCTGTTTTGCCATTGCTAGATGATTCACAATCAACCACGATTGAAGATCAAACATTTAAGGTTGGCCCAAATGTTTTGTTTGTCGGAACGATGAATCTTGGTTTTCAGTACTCAGGGACATTTGAATTAGATGCTGCATTGGCTAATCGTTTTGATCTCTTTTGTTCTGTTGGGTTTCTGCCAATGACTTCTGAAGTAGAAGTAATCACTTCACGATATCCAAAAGTGAGACGTGATGATGCATTGTTGATTGTAAAGGTTGCAACAAAGGTTCGTGATAGCAAATTACCAATTGAATTCAGCACTAGAACAAGTTTACAAATTGCAAGTTTAGTAAGTGCAGGGGCAAGTGTAAGAACAGCATTACAACATGCATTCATTATTCGTTGCCCTGTTGAAGATGGTAATAATATTCGTAAAACGGCAATTGATCTTATTAACCCAATTGCTGGCATTTATAACACCCAAACAGAGTTATTCAATTTTTAAATCAAAATGGTAAAGCATGAATAAAAACATGTTTTACCATTTTTCAATTTTGATACTTGACAAACTCAAGAATAGTGCTATACTTATTCTATCGACAAAAACTTATTCAAGAGGCTAAAATGATTACAAAATGGTATAATGGATTGGTTATTCCTACTTTTGATTATCCGTCAAAAATTAATGGATTTGTTGCGTCTTCACTTGGCATTGCCCAAAGCATTGTCCAAAGAAACATTTCAAGTGAATATACAGTAAATCTTACAACAGATTTAAAAGTGCCAATTGCTGCTGTTGATATGATTAATAAAATTATTTATATTAATTCGAATTTGTTTAATCGAGATCCTAAATTGCGTCATAATCCAAATGCTGGTTCACAACAAACCATTAGTATGCTTATGGGATTGGTTACTCATGAAGCTTGTCATATTGAATACACAGTATCGAATATTAAAGAAGCTTTTTCTTTTTGTGATTTTGAGTTAAACGAATTAAATAAAACAGTTTTTAATATTGTTGAAGATTATTTTATTGACGGCAAAGCTTTAACTGTTCACCGTGCAATGGATTGGGCATTACAATCAGCTTTAGATTACTTCTTTCCTATTAAAGAAATTGTTGAAAGTTTAAACGATCTTCCACTGAAGATCGAAACAATGGAAGATGTTGGTAAATATATTAAAGCTATTTGTAATTGCAAAAATGAATTACGATTTAACTCATCAAAAGTTAAAACAACCCCATTGTTTAATGCACTTTATATTCTTGTGACAAGGGTTCACAAAATTGAAGACAATTTAGAAAGAATTAATCATGCTAAAAAAATTGTTCAGTTTTTGTTAAAAGATGTATCGGAAAAAGAACAGGAAAAGGTAAAATCTAAATCTGAAGGTGGTGAGGGTGAACTTGATGATTTATTGGAAGAACTTAGTAAAGTTTTATCGAACATCTTAGATAAAGAAGAATTAGGAATTGTTTCATCAAGTGAGGTTGAAAAAGTTCTTAATCTTTCAACTGTGTTTAGTAAAGGCGAAGAAAAACAATCAATTGTCAGTCAAGTGTATGTTTCTAAAAACAACCTAACAGTTTTTGGTTTTACTCCTGAAAATGGATTACAAGCACATATTGGTTTTGATGATCGTTTTCTTCCATTGTCGCAATTAATAAGGGCACGGTCACAAGCCAATCAACCAAAGGGTGAACAAAAGAATTCAGGCAGAAGTATTACACAGATTCATCGTATTGTTACGGACAGTAAAATTTTTGCTCAACCTATAATCGTTCCTTTTGTTGGCCCACAAGAGGTTATTATTTTGGTTGATTGTTCTGGTTCTATGGCAAATAATTATAAAATCAAAAAGGCTTTAAGTGCAGCTTATGGTGCAGCAATGGGTTTACAAAATGGTGGACATAAAGTTTGTGTTGTTGGTCATACTGCTGAATTGGGGATCACTAAAGGTTTTACAGAACTTACGAATTCTTTGATGGTTTATACATTCAAAAATTTTAAAGATTCTGTTGTAACATTGTCAAAGAACATTGATATTTTTGTTTCCTTTTTTGACACTAAGGCTAATAATAATGATGATCTTGCAATTCTCCATTGCGTAAATTTGTTCACGAAAGAACGTAACAAAAAGAATCTAATTGTAATTTCTGATGGTATGCCTGCATCACATAGAATTAATATAGAAGGATTAGGTAAGGAATGGGCAAGAGATGCAGTTAATTTATTGCGTACAAAGAATATCAGTGTTTTTTCTATCTCCATTGATAAAGCAGCTTTTGAACCAAACAATTTTATTTATGGCGAACAATATAACCTTAACAGTGAAGATGCAGTAAATATTACGAAAATTGTTGAAGGTATGTTTAAAATCTAAACAGTGTTAGGAGTTTATCATTGGTACTTGACAAAATCAGGAACCAATGATAAACTGATAAACGTAAGACCGAACAAAACACTGATTTAAAAGGGAACTTAAAATGACAACTACAAAATTTGCAATTGCTACTAAATGCGCAAATTTAAGATTTTCTTATCACATTAGAACCCATCTGTCATCAGGCACGACAGATCGCTATTATGCTTCAACAAATAGTGACAATGAAGATGTTCAAAAAATCGTTGGGGATCTTCCAATTACAACACGTGATGAACTTACAAAATTGATCGTTGCATTGCCTGATCAGCACCCAAATTTGTTTTTTAAAGAAGCTTTAGAATTAAGCGATATTCAAAGAGGATATAAAATCTAATGTTTATCAAACTTGAACAATTGAAGCTTGAAATTCTTATTAGTCTGTTACGTTCTGTTTATGATGGCAGTTTAGCAATGAATGGTTTTGATTTTTCATTACTATACGGTGAATTATCAAAACGTCTTGGTGCTGATGGGTTAAAAGCTGTTGAGAATTTGATCAATTCGTCCAACTAACAATTTGACATATTTTACTTAATAGCGTATAATAATTTTGTAGATGATATGAACCTTGAAGGGTGGTGATTGAAATGTAAACATTATTTATAGTTTTATAAATCAAGTTTGGTTTATAATTAAAACGGGAATGGTAGCTACGATGTGAATTATAATTATTCATGTAGATGTTATTTAGAACCAAAAGAAACGTTAATTAATTTTATTAAATCTAATCAAAGGAAAAGTGAAAATATGGCACAATTTCGAACAGGTGCAGCACCAGATTCAAAGAGTAACGGTCAATTTTTTACGTGTGCTGATAATGTTATCCATGAAGTGATCCTTTTGGCTGATGGTGATGAACTTGTTTCAGTGGATCAATATGGTTTGTGGCAAAATAAGCCTCCTGTTGTGTGGGCATCATGCGGTAGTAATGATCCTGGTAAGGACTTGGGTATTAAATCTCAGTTTCGTGCATTCATTCCATGTTTGATTAAAAATGATGGCAAGTGGGAATTACGATTGTGGTCAATGCCAAAGAAGCCATTCAAGAACATTTACGATCAATTTGAAATGGGTGCAGAACTAAAAGGATTTTCCCTAAAGGTTCGTCGCACAGGAACAGGATTGGGTACAGATTACGCAATTACACCACAAAAGAAGTCATATTCTGCTGCTGAAATTGCTACACTTTTGGATGGTCAAAAGATTCCTACTCCTAATGAGATTGGTGCTTTGCTTGGGCCTGATGAACGTGAAGACATTATCAAAATGATCGAAGAACGTACAGGTATGAAATATTCTGATCTGCTTGATAGTAACAAAAAATCTGCTGTTGAACTTGAAGATTTGTAAAGGATAAAAATGAAAAAATACATTATTGCGTTAGATTTAGCTAATACAAGTGGGGTTGCAATTTATGATACTGTTTTGAAGAGTGTAACAATAAACACAATCAAAGGTAATCCACTTGAACAGATGACTAAACTTGATGCAATAATGTGTTTTTTCTTGCCTGAAGAAACCTTAATTATAATTGAAGAACATGTTTATTTTAAGTTTGTCATTGCTGCAAGATCGTTAATGGAAAGAATTGGATTTATCAAATGGTCATTTGTCAAACAAGGTTTTGAGGTTGTCCAATTTTTTCCATACAAGGCACGAAAGCAAATGTTGAAAAAGCATTACTTGAAACTTGACAAGGATCGTAAGGATGCATTATTATTGATTCATCAGCATATTGAATCTTATGAACCTTTTGAAGATATAAAAGTATTGGAGATTTAAAAAATGGCATTCAAAATTGGTGCAAAACCATCAGCAGTTTCTAATAGTGGATTGTTTTATACTATACCTTTAGGGGAACCAATAAGGGCGAAAGTTTTAGTTGATCTTAATCATCTTATTACAGGTGAGTTCTGTAAGACATATTATAATAAAAAGGAATTAATTTGGTCTTATACTGAATCCGATAAAGATCCTTGCCATTCTATGGGGATCAAACCAGCTTTTTCAGTATTGATTCCTTCTATTGTTAGAATAGGTGATGAAAAGGTTTACAAAATCATTCGTGGGCCTGCAACGTTACATAAACTTTTGTATGATGTTGCTAAATCATCTGGTAATCTTTTGGGTGCAATTGTTGAAATTACTTCTAGTGAAAAAAAGCAATTTAGGGAATATAGTGTAAAAATAGTTGGTAAGGGTGAGGTTCCAAAAGAGTATTCAGATCAGGACAAATTAATTAATGAACTGAGTGCAAAAATTAAAGATGGAACACCTGAAGAGGTTAAAGAATGGCTTGATGGCGAAATGGGTAAATCAAAAGGTATAACAGAAGAGGATTTTTAATCAACAGGAGAAAAATAAAATGGAAGAAAACGTAAAAGATACTTTTGAAGATATTTTTGAGGTTGAGAAGTTTGTAAACAAACATTCAGGTGTTGATAAGGTTGGGACTGATTTGTTTATGTCTAGTGTTGAAAACGTTTTAGATCGCCATGTAGAAAATTTTAAACGCTATAAATATTTTTTGAGTGAAGATTTTGAATACAATCGTTTAGAGATTTTTGGTGCATTGATAGAGATTATTTCTATTGCGATTTCTTGTCTTGTCTATTTTAACTTTACCACTGAAGATGTTTATAACTACTATAAACAAAAGCTTGTGCAATTTAAGGAATATCAAGCAATGGAATTTCTCACAAATCTACTTAATAAACTAAGTAATTTTCCTGGTTCAATGGGGCTATAAATGATTAATGCTTGTTCCTCTTGCGAAGTTTGTAAAGGTGGAATAAAACATACAAAATTTAAAGGATTAAAAGACTACCAACCTTTAGTAACAGGTGAACTTAATTCATCTTTGCTGATTGTTGGTAGTTTTTTAGACTTTGAAAAACTGTATGATTATTCTGAAGAATTGGCTTTATCCCTCCAAAACACTTTTGATAGTTATAGTTTAACCTTCGTAACACGTTGTTCTTTTGGTGGCAAAGAGAATCAATCGGCCATTGATGCATGTTCTGTTTATACTAAGTTTGTAGCCAGGAAGTTTAATTGTTTTTTGATAACAAAAGATGGATATAAACAATTTAATTTACCTGAAGAGTTCGAATTGAACAAAATTATAAAACATAAAAACAGATTCTTCATTATGTGTAAAGATTTGCGTGAATGGACAAATGATGATAGAGTTGAATATAAACAGCTTATTGATAGTTTGACAAAGGAATGAATAAAATGGATTTTACACATTTGCATGTACACTCCGACATTTCCCCTGATGGATTGGGAACAGTAAACAATTTGGTTAAATCGGCCAAAGAAAAAGGTTTTAAGAGTATGGCGATTACTGATCATGGTTCATTGGGGAATCATGTATCCTTTTGGAGTGCTTGTCAAGATTACGATATAAAACCTATTTTTGGTCTTGAGGCTTATTTACAATGGAATGGCAATAGGCATCATATCACCTTGAATAGTAGGACTAAAAAAGGATTTGAAACGTTAATTGATTTATCTAATGAAGCACATAAAAACTATACTTCAGGTTTTCCGTTGATGACTGCTGATATGATGCAACAATACAATGAGGATATTTATTTGTTCACTGGTTGTCCTGTTTCACCAATCCATGCAGGATCGTTAGCTGATGGTGCTAATTTTGTTGGTACTATGTGCGACATTTTCCAAAATCGTGTTTATGTAGAAATGATGTTTGTTTTGAATGAAGATTTAACTTCAAGACCATTGGCGATTGCAAAACAGTTTAACTTGCCAATTGTTGTTACAAATGATGTTCATTTTACAGATCAACGTTTATCAAGTGTTCACACTGTTTTGACAGATTGCCGAAAGGGTTACAGTTACAACTCAGAAGAGCTTTACATGAAGACGGCCAATGAAATGTTGAAAAATGGTTCAAGGTTTTTTGACGAAAAAGAAGTAATAAAATGGATGGCAACAGCTTATGATTTTAGTCAAAGTGTTGAAGCATGGTCAATGGTAAATAAGCCAAGACTACCAAAAGCACAGAAAGCCGTTAGAACCTTACACAAGACCCTAGAAACAGCTTTACAGAATGATTTAGACAAATACACCATACCCATTCAAAAACAGCGTTATGAACGTTTTAACTATGAATTAAAAACCCTTGAAGATTTAGGGTTCGTTGATTATTTTGCCATTCTTTTAGATATTGTAAATTATGCCAAAAGTGAAGGTGTGTTAATTGGGCCAGGACGTGGATCGGCTGCTGGTTCATATATTCTATACCTTTTGGGGATTACTTCAGTTGATCCTATTGAACATGGGTTATATTTTGAACGCTTCTTAAATCCTGCACGCAAAGAATATCCTGATGTTGATCTTGACATTGAATCTGATGAACGTCAAAAAGTTTTAGAATATGCCAATAATCGTTGGGGTGCTATTCCTATTTCAACGTATAGCAGATATTCGCATAAGTCATTAGTTAACGATTTAGGAAATTATTTTAAAATCGACAAACAGCTTACAAAAGAAGCTGGTGAATCTGATGAATCAAAAGCATTTTTGAGAATGTGTGAAAAATCAATTCTTATGCGTCCCTCTTATGATGCAATGATTGGTCAAATACGCCATGCTGGAAAACATGCAGGTGGTGCGATCATCACTGATCAGAAGATCCCAATTGAAAAACGTGGTGATTATTTAGTGGCTGCATGGACTGAAGGATTGGAATCAAAAGATTTATCTAAAATTGGTGTTGTAAAATATGATATTTTGGGTGTTTCTGCATTGTCACAAATTAAAGCAATGCGTAAACAAACAGGCAAGATTGCACCAAAACCAAAAGATTATTGGGATAATGTTTTTGTAGAAGTATTTCAAAAGGGTGATACAGCAGGCGTGTTTCAATGGGGATCTGATGGCATACGAAAATTAACAATGGACATTGTACCAAAAAATATTACTGATCTTACGATCATAAACTCTCTTTATCGTCCTGGTGCATTAGATGCTGGTACGGCAATGAAATATCCTGAATACATACTGAACCCACGTTTGATAGAACCAAGAATTGATGAGGTTCTAAAAGAAACAAAAGGTGTATTAGTTTTTCAAGAACAAGTAATGTCAATTTTTGCCTTAATCACAGGTGGTTCATTGGTTGATGCTGATCTATCACGAAGAATTATTTTTAAGCCAAAAATTGGTGATCCTAAGTGGGAAAAACAAGTAAAAGAGTTGCATGATATGTTTATGGAAAAAGGTTTACTTAATGGTTTTGAAATAAAGATTCTTGAATTGGTATGGTCTGAAATTTACACTCATTCACGCTATTCATTCAATCGTGCCCATAGTGCAGCATATGCCCATATTGCTTATGAAATGGCGTGGTTCAAGCTTAATTACCCCTTGACATTTTATTCAGTTATGCTACAATATGATATAGATATGCAACAGCTTTATCTTTTTGAATTAGTATCAAAAGGATTTAAATTATCTGTTCCTCATATTAATAAATCTATTCAGGAATACACATTTGATGGCAATACTATCTTTCTGCCATTGAACATTGTAAAATTCTTAAGCGAAGATAAAGCTTCAACAATTGTCAAAGAGCGTGAAGAAAATGGAGTGTTCAAAAGTTTTGAAGACTTCAGAAAAAGAATTAGCAAGAGGGATTGTAATGCAAGAGTATGTAAATTGTTATATAAACTTGGTGCATTTGATGGCATAACCGGCGATCCTAAAGTCTTATTTGTTGATGATGGGGTAGAACAGACATTAGAAGAATTACAGATTGAAATTTTGGGTTTTGTTCTGCCAACCAAGACAGTTGCAGATTATATTAAAAAACATGAAAATGAAGATAATATCGTTGTTGGTTTTTTTCATGATTTTAAGGATAAGAAAAATGCAAAAGGTAAAGGGTATCGTGTATATTATTGTTTGCCCAATGGAATGTTTTGGAGTAACGATCCTGATACTATAGCGAAGATTAAAAAGGGTGATTTTTTGAAGGTGTATAAGAATAATTGGGGCAAGGAAGTTAAAAAACAACGTGTAAAAATCACAGGATAGCAAATGAATAAAATCATTACAAAGTGTTTAAGGAACGGCAAGGTAACACATATTTTTAAAATGCCACAAAAATTGCTTAATGATTTTGAATTAAAGTTTGTTGCATGGATCAAAGAATATGTACAAAAATACGGGGTTGCGCCAACATTAGAACGTTTTCAAAAAGAATTTGTGTATTTTTTCCCTGATGATTCGTCTGATCCAATTGAAGATATTTTCCAAGATGAATTGAAGAGAAAGAAAAATTTATATCTTAAAACAATAATTTCAAAAAATCACGAAAGTATCAACGAAGGATTAGATCCAACTGAACTAGTTGAAGATTTGCATAAAACCTTTCAAACTGGTGAGGGATTGATATTATCAACAGCAGGCATTGATCGAACGTCTTACTTTGAACCAAGAAAAATATTTAGTTTTGATGTGCCATTTATCGACAGATCAACAGGTGGTTTAGCAGGTGGCGATCTAATTTATATTGTTGGTCGTCCTGGTTCAAATAAAACAACTTTTTCTGAATGGCTTCAAATTGGCTGGTCTTTTGAAGGATTAAAGATTCTTTATGTTTCAAATGAAAATTCAGCTTATGAAGTAATGCCAAAACTTGATGCTTTTTATGGCGGATTTAATCCTATTAAGTTTAGGACAAGAGAATGGACTGATAAAGATAGACAAAAATTAAAAACAGTAGAACATATTACAAAAAGTATAAAAGGATCAATTCTTGTCCCTTCAATGCCTGCACTTACAACCATTGAATTATTGAATTATATTGAAGAAACAAAACCTGATATTGTTGTTGTTGATGGTGTATATTTAATGAATGATTCTAATCGTTCAGTGATAACTCATGAAGATGCAGCCGGTGTTTCAAGAGGATTGAAAAGAATTGCAAGAAAATTAGAGATTCCAATCATTGGAGTTATTCAAGCAAATCGTGAAGCAGAAGGTGATATGGTTGGCAGAAAGTCTATTGCACATACAGACGCATATTTACAAGATGCGGATTCAATTATATCAGTCAATAAAGATTTAGCAGGTGTTGTTACTGGTCAAGTTATAAAATCCCGTTGGGGTGCAACTTCGCTAATAGATACGTTTAAGATTGAAGTAGATTTTGAAAACATGGAATTAAGTTTTACAGAAGATTCAAAAGAGATAAAAGTTTTGGATGATAAGGATTGGTGAGAATATGGGTTCAGCTACAAATTTTGGCATAAAAGTAATTCGCAATTATACAAATTATGAACAGTGTTCGTGTCCATATCATGTTGATCATTCACCATCAGCAGTTTATTTGAAACATGAAGATGTGTTTTATTGTTACTCTTGCCATAGACGTAAAACAATGTCAGAATTGGCAAAGGATCTGAAGTTAACAGATGATCTTTTTGGCATTCCAATGGATGATACAAAAATGCCTGTATTTGCTGATAACTCAGTTGAATATGTGGAATCATATGTACCAATTGGAACATCTTTTGCAGGTATGAAATATTTACAGGAACGGCAAATATCAATAGAATTGGCAATTAATTTAGAAATTGAATATAGCATTAAACATGAAGGAATAGTCTTTCCACAAATCATGTATGGCAAACGAATTGGCAATGTAATCAGGTTGATCAATGGAAAAAGTAATGCAAGGTATATAATTGACGGCAAGATAGAACCATTATGGAATATGCGTGAATATAAAATTTTGAACGATTACCTTTTCATCTCTGAAGGTGCATTTAAAGCAATGTCTATAAAAATGGCTGCTGATGTTTTAGGAATTAGAAATTTTATAAGCTTATGTACTTTTGGTGCAAGAATGAATACAGGAACAGAAGAGGTAATAGATCAGTTTAAAGGTAAAATTATAATGGTTGGTGACAATGATCGGGCTGGTGTTACCTTTGGAGAAAAGATGAAAAATAAAGGAATTAAAGTTATAATTCCTAAGATCCCTTTTGATAATATGACAAATGAACAAAGAGTTGCAACTTTAGAAAAGATTCTTGAAAGGGTAAATAATGAACAATTTTAAGAAGTTTCAAAAAGTTTGGGTTCAATATATAAATGGAAATGCCCCTGGTGTAATTATGGGGTTAGACAAAAACCCTGATTATATTATTGTTTTTGTGCTTATCAACAAAATTGTTTTGAAACGATCTATTCATAAAGATAAAATTTTGCCTGCTGGAAGAGGGTGGAAAGATGATTATTTAAAAACAATAAAAATTTCCGGCGAATAAAACAATGTCAAAAAACATGTTTTCTAAAAACACTTGACAACCAAAAAGAATCATGATAGAATAAGTTATCGGCAAAAACAAGTGTTCAAAAGGAAAACGAAAATGGAACTTTACACAAAAACTCAACTTTTAAGAATGACACAATTTTTAAATTCAGTTGTTGACAAGCCATCTATTATTGATGGTGAGTGTATCACAGTTGAAAAATTAAACAATACTATTTTTATCTTCTGCAACACTGAGCTTGGCATGTATCGTATTGTGAATCATTATAAATCTATGTTTGATCAATTGAATTACGGATATACATACAATAGCGGCAAATGGTGTGTTAGTTTTGATATTTAGTACAATTGATCATCAGTAGTTCATTAAAAAAGTGAATTACTGATGATCAAAATTTTGACAAAGGATGTCATAATATGAAATCTCTATACTTAGTCAAATTGTCCAATTCAATTCGTGCTTGGGATTATATGAATGAGGCTGTGGTTTGTTGTACAGATGAAAAAAATGCAAAAGTAATTTTCACACAAAATCAATCAGATGATTTTAAAGATTTAGAAACAAAGGTTGTTTTGCTTGGTGTTGCAGAAGATGGTGTTAAAGAAGGTCTTGTTTCAGCTTCATTTATTCATGGGTAAAGGGTAAAATGAAAATTAAAATTTGTACTAAGGCTATTTTTGTTGAAGATGATGAATGTAATGATATTTTGCGTGTTAATTTTGATGATAGAGATGAACTTGATAAAACATTGATTGGTTTGTTTAAAATCATGGGATATGGTGTAGAAGTAAAAGACTGTCGATCTATTGTTGAAGATTCAGAAAAAGATTTAGATTGTAGTAATGATCGTTTTATTCATGGTAAATATTATTATTTTGATGGTGTAAGTTATGTTTATAATAAGAATAGGAATTCTCTTCTTAGTGTTAAAAGTGCATTATGGATTAGTAGTGATGATTTTTGGAGCTTGACGATTGGTTTAATGGCTGATAGTTTTATTCATGGTACATATTATCGTCTTAATGGTGCGAATTATATTTACAATAGTGTTACCGATAGATTGTCAAATGGTAATGGTACTAATTATAATCGTGAAGATTTTTTAAGTGCAGTAGAGTATAGTAATATTAATTTCAATCAAAAAGGGGTATAAAATGAAAAATCAAATGATTTACGATCCAAAAAATCTTAAGCAATATGATAAATCTAATCATTTCATTATTCGTTCTTTGATGAATGGTGATTATAAAGATCATTTCAGCAGCTATGAAAACTATACTAAATTGTCAAATTTTGAACTAGTCAAACATCTTTATGATTTAATTTATGGTATGATGGATCTTGAGCAAACACCATCATTCAAAAATAAAGATTTTTTTATTACAAGTGGTCAAATGTTAGAAATTGCTAAGTTATCTAATCTTTCATTTTTTATTAGTAATGCTGATGATGAAAAGATGTTTTTTGAACTGGTTGAACTTGTTACATATGATTATATTGCGCCATCCGAATTGGAAGATGGATTTTAAAATTGGGGTATTGACAAAACTTAATATTTGTGGTATACTTTTTTTACAGGAAACGGATTCCTGAAATTCACAAAGGTGTTAAGATGACAAGTGATGATCTGAAATTCAAGATTTTGAAAGACCCAAAGGAATTAAGTGTTGATCAACAGTTTTATCTTTTGATGGCTAATCTTGATATGCAATGTGTTTTCCAATCAACACCATCTGAAGAACTTGCAGAAAAGGATAAGGAAACTGTTGAAGCACTTAAAAAAGAACTTGGTTTAGATTAGTTTGTGGTCAATATCCCAAAAGTAAATTGGTTGAAATTGGGGTATTGACAAAATCGAATAGTTATGATAGGCGAAGGGATCGCCACTAGAAAAGGAAAACTTAGAATGGCACAAGATTTGTTTTATTATGATGAGGATGGCAACAAAGTGTGGTATACTGTTAGTGACACTGAACAAACTGCACAAACAAACGCTGAATTAGGACAAAGTTTGAATGAACAAAAACAGAAAATGATGGATGATTATAATAACAATAATAACCAAAAACAGATTAGTATTTTTAATAAGTTCTTGGGGCGTGAATAACATTTAAGAAAATAGGTGGTAGGAAATGGAAAAACTACCACCTTCCAATAGGAGAAAACCAAAAGTGGCACTTAGTGAAAAGAAGCACCAATTGTTTTTACGTCTTATTTCTGAAGAACTTAATGAAGAAACTGATTTAATTGAACTTGGCAAAATTGATGTAGAGAAGCATATTTTAAACTTTAAAGTTGGCGTATTTAGTTTTACTTGTAAGTTGTCAAAACGTAATGATACTATTGTAAAACATTCATGTAAACGTGTTTAGTGAAAACACTTGACAAACTTTTGAATCTGTGATAAACTAAGTTATCGGCAAAAGCAAACATTTCAAAGGAAAACGAATCATGGAACAGCAATATGAAATTTATGTCAAAAATCTTGGTGATATTTCAAAGTTGAATTCAACCACCACTGATTTACCAACTGCGATCAATCGTGTTGAACGAATGTTAAGAAGTGAACAATATTGTAAATCACGTTTAGAAATTCGCTGGTTTCCTGGTATTCGTCAAAACGAAGTGTTGGTTTCATGCAGTTTAGTTTATCATATTGATTCATTGGGGAACACAATTATAAGGACAAAATAAATGAAGTTATATTTACAATTTTTGCTTGGTGTTATTGGGGGAATGGCTATTTTGAATTTTACCCTTACAATGTGGCCTATAGAAGCAGCATATATTTTAAATACAGATCCTAAAGTATGTGCTGTTATCGCTTTAATTTGTTTTGTAACTGCAAGTATTTTTCATTCAACTTTTGAGGATAACAAAAATGAGCAACCAAAATCAAACCAATCAAAACAATGAAGTTTTATTTGATGCAAAGTTTATGACCAATGGAACTGTTCATGTAGTCGCAAATGGTCAAAAGGTAAGCAGTTTGTTGCAGGAAGTTTCAACAGGCATTAATGAAAATGACCGGCAAATTCGTCTGGTGCATAAGAATTTTGAAGCTGTTCTTAGTCCTGCACAATTTGGTAAGTTTAATTATTTTGTGGGTCGTTTAGTAACTTCAGGTGAACAATTATGATGAAATTTGAATTAGTATTAGAACAACTTAGTATTAAAGAATTAAAGTGGTTGTATAAACTTTCTTATAAATCTAATCAATTTAGTGCAGATCAATATCATGAAATTGGTGATGTATTACAAAGAAAAATGGATAAACATACTTTTGAAGAATTTGACAAAAAATTTAAAACTAAACTTGGGGTAAATTTATAATGTTGTTTCATGTTTTAATCAAACTGCTAAATGTAAATCAATTAATATGGTTGTTTAATTTTTGCCAGGATGTAAGTCAATTTTTTGTTGAACGTTATCTTGAAGTTTATGAACTGATTGTTGAAAAGGAAATTTATAATGGCTAGAACAAAAGGTGCAAAGAATAAAGCAAAGAAAGTTTTTGACCAAAAGGAACAAAAGGAATTAATTAAAACTGGTTTAGAACTTATGGGTGATCAGGAAGAACAAGAAATTGCATTAAGTTTATGCGATAATGATTTAATTTGGCATTTACATTCTTACAATAAACATGCAACACAAATTTTATTTGCAATGAAAGTTGAAATTCAATTGGGAACAGTTGCACCATTTTACAAACTTCAACCTGATCAGCTTATTACTTTCTTGAAGCGTTATCATCGTAAATATGAACTTACTGATGATGGTAAAAATATTCTGGTTATCAATGCTGAAAATGCACGTTCTGCAAAATAAATAATGGTATAAAAAAGGTTAAGAATAACGCAAAATTCTTAACCTTTTTTCTTAAAATAATTGCGTTCTGTTCAAAAAGGTATACTGATATGGGTGATGTGTTTTTAACGCTATTTTTAATAAATTTATTAAAGGGTAAAAATAATGATTAATTTAATAAATGGCGATTGTATTGAAGAAATGGATAAACTTGAAGATGCTTCAATAAATTGTTTTATTTTGGATCTTCCTTTTAAAACTACAAAAAATAAATGGGAAAGTGTTATAAATTTAGGTAGAAACTTTATAGGCATTGAAAAAGATAAAGATATTTTTGAAATTGCTAAAAAACGTTTAAATAGTTATACCCTATAACAGTTTGAAAAAATCGTAAATTGGGGTATTGACAAAGTTCAAAAGGTATGATATACTTATGTTATCAGGAAACGGATTCCTGAAATAGTAAAGGAAAGATTCAAATGGGTTTATTCGGATGGGGTAAAAAGAATGAAGATGACGAAATGTCAGATTTGTTCAAGGAACACATGCCAAACCAAGATATTCCACAAGATTTGAATGATGCATTACAAAAGAAAGTGAAGGAAACATTAGAGGAACAAGATTGGGATAATGAAGAAGAAGAAGAAACAGACGAAGAAGAATAGTTCTTCTAACAACTAAATAAAACAAAAACACCTTAATCAGACGAATTTGATTAGGGTGTTTTTTATTGGTTATTTTCGCCAATTATAAAATTAATTTATGTCATTATGATATAATAATTTTATAATTGGTTTTGTTTTTTTTATTACCAGTACACAATTTACCAGTAAAGGATCAAATACATATGAGTGAAGAAAGAAAGAGATTTACAAAAGAAAATGTATTCTTACGAAGATCAACTATTGCAAAATATAGAGTTGAAGGTATGACATATGAAGCTATAACAGAAAAATTAATTAATGAATTTGGTAGTGATAATCTACCTCGTAATTATGATGCTGCTGAATGTTATAAAGATATGCAATACTATTTAGAGAAAATGAGAACACAATCACAAGAAACAGTAAACGAAATTATTAATTTAGAAACTTTAAGACTTGATACTTATTTACAAAATTTAAAAGATAATATCTTAAAGGGTGATGTTCGTTCGATTGAGGCTGCACTAAAGATTGGTGAACGTAGGGCTAAACTTTTGGGTCTTGATGCAGCTATAAAGGTTGATTGGAAAGTTGAAATTGCTGATTTGTTTAATCGTGGTCTTATGTCGTTGGATGAGATTAAAAGAGAATTGGGTGATGCTTTATTTGATGAATTTTTGGCTTATAATTCGCAATTGGCTATTGTTGATTCTACTTTTGAAGTGGTGAAAGAAGATGATTAGTGAGAGATCGAAAAAGGAATATATAGCGGAAAAATTAAAATATATTGCTATTCAGAGAAGTTTGCCAAAAGTATCAAATGATTTTGGGGTATGGGTTCCAACTGTATTTCCTCATTTAAATTTTAGTGGATTGGCTGATAGACATATTCAATTATGGGAATGGGCATCTTCTATTGAACGTGGTGAACGTCCTAAACCTTTTGTGGCTATATGGCCAAGAGGATCAGGGAAAAGCACAACAGCAGAACTTATTGTGACCTATTTGGGTGCATTAAAAAAACGTGCTTATGTTTGGTATGTTTCTGGAACACAGGCATTAGCTGATCTTCATATTGAATCTATTGGTGCTTTGATTGAAAGTGAAACTTTTGGTAAATATTATCCCAAAATGTCACAAAGGAAAATAGGTAAATTTGGAAACATAAGAGGATGGCGAAGAAATAGATTAAGGTGTGCAAATGGGTTTACCATTGATGCGTTAGGATTGGATATTGGTGCACGTGGTTCAAAGATTGAAGAACAAAGACCAGATTTAATTATTTTTGATGATATTGATGATGTTACTGATAGCGATCAAATAACACTAAAAAAGATATTAACTATCACAGCTTCTATTATGCCTGCTGGTTCAAAAGATGTAGCAGTATTGGCAGTCCAAAATTTAATTTTAAATAATGGATTTTTTGGAAGAATGGTTAACGGCAATGCTGAATATCTTAGCGATAGAATCTTATCAGGCCCACATAAAGCAATTAATGATCTGGAAGTAGAGCAAAAGAATGGCAAGTTTATAATTAAATCTGGAAAACCAACATGGATTGGGCAAGATTTGAAAACCTGTCAAGACCAAATTAATTCATGGGGATATACAGGTTTTCTACGTGAAGCACAACATGAGATTAGAGAAAATGGATCGTTATTTGATCATATAGACTTCCAACATATTGAACTAGAATCTGTTCCTGAGCTTATGCGAACAAATGTATGGATCGATCCTGCTGTTACTTCAACTGACAATAGTGATAGGCATGGTGTGAACGTTGCTGGTGTTGATGAAACCGGTAATATCTATATGTTTTATTCTTTTGAAAAACGTGTTACTCCTGAACAAAGTATAAGAATAGGAATAGAAAAAGCATTAGAATATGGTTCTGGAACTGTTGGGGTTGAAACTGATCAGGGTGGTGATACTTGGTTAAGTGTTTATAATCAAGTGATTGATCGAATGAATATTCCAGAAGAACGTAAACCTGCATTTGTCTATCGTAAAGCCGGTTCATATGGTTCAAAGGTAGAACGTGCCCAAAAGCTTTTGGTGTTATATGAAACAGGTAAAATTTATCATGTTTATGGAACACATAAAGAATTGGAAGATGCATTAAAACGTTTCCCAATATCAAAACCTTATGATCTGGTTGATGCTGCAACATGGTGTGTTATTGATTTTACTGAATCCCCATCTTGGGCATTGTCATAGAATGCCAACAGAACGCACAGAAGGCCATTAGACGATGATTATCCTGTTGATGTGTATGAATCTATCAATAAACTAAAAAGGAATGAAAATGAAAAGTAATTTTGAAATTTATGATGGTACAAAATCAATTCCATTAAACGCCTTACCTCCTGAAGCATGGACAGATGTAGTCGGCGGAGATCATAAGGATAAACGTCAAAAATTATATAGTGCTGTTGGTATTTTAAATAGATGTTTGTCTATTCGTGCAAATAGTTTTGCTGCTTTGCCCTGGTCTATTTCAAAAGGTGATAATAAAATTTATGATTCTGAAGGTGGAATTTTACCACCTAATTTAATGTTTATGAAAAACTTTCGGCGTAACATGTTCTTAGTTGAAGCATCATTAGTGATTTATGCATCTTCATATTTATTTATAAATGATGATAAGAAATTACAATGGATGATCAGCACATCCATGAAACCATTATGGAATAAAGAAACAGGTTTATATGGTTTTGAAAGAACCCTTTCGCAAACAGACAAACGTAATATTCCAATTGAAAAAATTGTATATACTTCTTTACCCAATCCTTTTGATGAAATAAAAGCCGGTGCATCACCTTTTGAATCTGCTTTATCAAGTGCTGGTGTAATTCTTAATCTTGATACTTTTGCAGAAAAGTTCTTTGAACGTGGTGCAATTAAGGCAACAGTTTTAAAGGTTGACGCCAATACACCACCTAATGAACGTGCAAGGGTAAAAAGTTGGTGGAAGAATTTTGTAAGTGGTGTAAAGAATTCATGGTCAACAGAAATTATTTCAACAGCAGTTGAACCTGTTGTCATTGGCGAAGGATTAGGAGAAATAGCAGATGCAAATTTAACAGATTCAAAAGCAAAAACAATTGCAACATCATTGGGTATTCCTCATTCAATGGCTTTTAGTGATGCAGCTAATTTTGCAACAGCATTGGCAGATGAAAAAGGGTTTTATACCCATACTATTTTACCAGATGCTAATTTGGTTGAAGAAGAATTAAATGAAAAGATTTTTTCTTTAATGGGATATACTTTTTCTTTTGATGAGGAAGAATTAGCTTCATTTCAAGAAAACGAAAAAGATAGGGCATTGGTTGTAAAGACTTACGTTGATTCTGGAATGCCATTGTCTGTTGCTGTTCAGATTGCTGGAGTGAAATTGCCAGATGGTGTTAAACCTGAAGATTTAGATCCTGAAGAACCTGAACCAGTTGAAGACCCAACAGAACCAATCGATCCTGAAACACCTGATCCAAAAACGCCAATGGATAATGCACCTAAACAAGATGTGCAAAATCAGAATATGCCAATGAATAAAAGTATTGATAAAGAATACAATGAAGAAATTGATCGGTTTAGCCGGTGGTTAAACAAAAGAATTAAATTCGTAAAATCATGGACATTATCTGATTTTGAATCTGAATACATTACGACAGACGACAAATTAAATATTTTAAAAAGACAATTTAAGTATGACAAAACATTAAATATTTTTGAAGATGATGAGGATGAACATTTTGAGAAAGCATTGGTATTACAATCCAATCCTGATGATGATGAGGATGAACAAAAACAAGCACGTAAGATCGAAGATAAAGTAACTAAGATTTTGGCTGATGAATTAGCATCACAAAAGGAAGTGATTTTTGTAGGCAATGAATCTAAGATGGATCTTCCACCTGAATACGTTGATATGGGTAAGCTTATGGATGCACCAGCACGTATAGACGAATTGTCAGGTAAACATGGAACGGCAAGAGATGCTTTAAGACAAGCATTAATGAATGGGGTGGATCTTGGGGTTGCTACTGCTGTAAAACAATTTGAAACTGTTGGATTTAGTTTTGATTGGACACTAACAAACAAAAATGCAAGAGATTGGGCAGAACAACATTCATCAGAATTAATTAGAGGGATTGACGCAACTACAAAAGAACATGTAAGACAACAGATCGGGCAATGGATCAATAATGGCGATCCCTTATCAGCATTAAACAAATCTCTTGAAATTACTTTTGGGAAAAAACGTGCTGAACTTATTGCTTCAACTGAAGTTACACGATCATTTGCTGAAGCCAATAATCAAGCTTATAAAGATTCTGGTGTAGTCAAAAAGATTGAATGGAGAACTGCAAAAGACGAATTGGTTTGTCCTATTTGTGGGCCATTGTCAGGTAAAAAAGCTGATATTAATAAAGGTTTTGACAAATACAATATACCTCCTGCACACCCAAGATGTAGATGTTGGATTGTTCCAGTGATCGAAGGTAAACAATGATCGGTATAGAAATTGATTTAAATGGTATTGAAGCTTTATTCAGTAAGTTTGAAGAATTATCAGCTATTGAAATTTTACGTGATCCAATGAATGAATCTGTTCTTTTGTTACAAAATTATATGGCTGATTATCCAACACAGCGTAACAATACTTACACAAGAACAGGAACATTGGGGAGAACGTGGACAAAAGACGTTAAACCTATATCACAAGGTTTAGAAGGAACTGTAGGAAACGTTACGAAGTATGCACCGTGGGTGCAATCATTTATGTTTCAAGCAAGATGGCATAAAGGAGTATGGCAGACTGATAAAAAGGCGATTGAGACAAAGAAAGAACAGATTGAAAGTATTTTTAGGAATGCAATTAGTTCTTATGTTTAATTATATTTTCGCCAATTTATAAAAAATAATTGACTAATGTGATATAATAAATTTATAGGAAAGGCTACAAAATATGAATGCTTTAACAATTAAGGATTTAACAGAAGATACAATAACTATTGGTGGATATGGTGTTGTTTTTGGTGGGCATGATTTAGAAGGTGATACATTCACAAAAGAAACAGATTTTATGTTTGATTATGCACCTAAAAAAGTAGGACTATGGGCACATAATAAAGATAACACTTTAAAGGGTAAAATTGGTGAGGTTACAAACTATTATGTTGATGATGTTGGAGTATGGTTTGATATGCAACTCCAACGATCTACAAAATATATTGGTGCAATTAAGCGATTGGTTGAACAGGGTGTTTTAGGATATTCAACAGGGGCATTTCCTCAGTTGATTAAACGTGAAGCTGGTGTAATTAAATCGTGGCCTATTTTGGAAGTTTCAGTAACCCCTAATCCTGCTGAACCCCGAACATTAGGGATTGATTTTATAAAAGATATTGAAGAAATTGACAATCTTGTTTTGAATGGTGAAATTCAACCAAGTGATGAAACAGAAGTTGTTGCTGAAAGTGGAACAGTAAATCCAGAAGGTGATAATGATGTTGATCAGGTTGTTTCAAATAATGAAGTTGAAGTAGATATTGCAGAAAAACAAATTAATTTTCATTTAGAAAAGGATAAAAAGAAAATGAGTGATAACATTAGTTTTGAGGAAAAAGTAAATGAGTTTATGAAGTCTTATCAGACTGAAAAGGTTGAAGCTGAAAAGAATCAAAAGAGTGTAAGCGATCAATTGTCTATGCTGCTTGATGCTGTTCAGGGTAGTAATAAGGCTATGGGTGCAGGTTTTGTTAGTCAAGATGGTGGAACTGCTGATAAGTCTATTAAATCGTTTACTGACTTTTTGGTTGCGGTGAAACGTGGTGATCAGAAACGTTTGAATGGTGTTTATGGTTCTACTAAGGATATGTCTAGTGAGGTTGGTGCGCAAGGAGCTTACCTTGTCCCTGTTGAGTATGAAACTACTCTTTTGCAACTTGCACAAGTAAATAATGCTGTTATGTCTAAGGTTCGTGTTGTTCCTGTTTCGTCTGACAGTGGTCGTTACCCTGTTTTGGATCAATACATTACCCCAAGCGCTGCTTCTGGTGAAACTGCCTATGCTGCTGGTGTGAAAACTTATCCTGCTGAAGCTGGTTCTACTCTTCAAAAGACTGAACCTAAATTTAACATGCTTGATTGGCGATTGCACAAGATTGGCGGATATACAGAAGTAGACAATGAATTGATCGAGGATTCGCCTGTTTCTATTGAAGCATTGCTAACCAGTCTTTTTAGTATTGCTGTTGGTGCTAAGACCGAACGCAATATTTTGCGTGGTTCTGGTGTGGGTGAACCTTTGGGGATCTTGAATAGCAATGCTGTTATTACGCAAACGGCTGCTAATGCTGGTACTTTTGCATGGGCTGATGTTGCAGGCATGTATTCGAAATTTAAGAGTGCAGGTGGAACCCCAAATTGGTTGTTGCATCCTGGTGTATGGCCTGATGTTTTGAGTATGGCGATTGGTGCTAGTCAAAATGCTGTTTGGACTGCCAATATGCAAGGTGGGCAAGGTAGTAATCTTAATGGTTTCCCCATTATGACAAGTGAACATCTTCCTGTTGCTGATGCTACTGGTTCTGCTATGCTTGCTGATTTCAGTGCTTATCTTTTGTTCCAAAAACGTGGTATTAGCATTGCTTTTTCTGAACATGCTGCTTTCACAAGTGATCAGGGGACTTGGCGATTTACGCAACGTATGGACGGTATGCCGTGGTTATGTGCACCAATTACACTGGCTGATGGTACTTATAAGGTTAGTCCTTTTGTAAGTCATTCAGGTTAAGATTAGGTTTCCCCAACTTTTGATCGTGGTTTATGAAAAGGTTTAATTATCTGTTGTTAAACCACGATCATTATTTCAAAAATTAATTAAAAATTTAAATAGGAGATTATCAAAATGGGTGAAAAAATGTACGAACGAAACGGTGTATTGGCTGTTCTTACTCCACAGTCTGTTAGTGCTGGAACTGCCAATACTGGTGTTATTGATATGAGTAAGTTTGAAAAGGTAATGTTTATTGTTCAGTGTGGTGTTTTGGGTGCTAGTGCTACAGTTGACTTCGTTGTGAAGGGTGATACTGCTTCAGGTGGTTCGTTTAGTACTACGATTACAGGTAAGGCTATTACTCAGTTTACGAAGGCTGATTCTGACGATGGTAAACAAGCTATTGTTGAAGTTGATGCTATTGAAGTGCTTACGCAAGGTTTCCGTTATATTCGTGGTCTTGTGACTGTTGGTACGGCTGCTTGTCTTTTGGCTGTTCTGGCATTGGGCCAATCAAGTCATTACGATCCTGTTACTTTGTATGATGCGACTACTGTTGATGAGATTGTTGATTAGTAATTAAATATTTAAATGTAAAAAGGATATTGATAGTTTTGATAATATCCTTTTTACTTTCAAAAGGGGAAACTAAAATGAAAATGTATTTTGCAAAATGCCACATTGCTTGTGATGATAAATTTTTCACTCCCAACGAATCTTTGAATGGGAAAACTACGCAAGAAAGAATTAATCAGCTTGAAAAATCTGGGCTACTTCGTGTTGAACATGTTGATCTAAGTGCAATGGTTGATGCTGAAAATGCACAACAAGAATTGGAAGAAAAACAAAATATTGAAACACCTGTTGTTCCTAACGATGTAATTGATCGGCTTCAAAACAGTGATCTTGCTGTAAGCACTACACCAAAGGTTAAGGTTAAGCAGTAATAAAGGAAAATTCTACCTATGGCAAACAAATATTGTACATTGGAACAAATAAAACCATATTTATCAATTGAATCTGATGAGGATGATCAACTTTTAAACGATATAATTGAACGTGCAACAAGAATTATAGAAGTTGGCACAGGTAGAATTTTCTTTTGTGATACACCAACAACTGAATATTATGATTATGAACATTATCGTAATCATAGGGGCGAAATTTATTTAGATAAGGATCTGGCTGAAATTGTTAGTATTACAAATGGAGATTCCACTATAGTTGGTACTGATAAATATGTTACTAATCCTAATAATTTTTCTCCAATTGAAAGTATAAAATTAAAACGTAATTCAAGTATTTATTGGACATATACGGATACACCAGAAAATGCTATAGCTATCAATGGTTATTGGGCATATTCAAAAACACCACCACTTGATATTGTTCATGCATGTATTCGCTTAACAAGTTTTTTATATAGACAAAAAGATAATGCTGTTGATCAGGATCGTGCTATGGGTGTAGGTGATGGAATGATGATCTTCCCTGTAAACATTCCAAAAGATGTATCAAATGTTTTGAAATTTTATCAAAGGATCGTGTGATGCCAAGTCAAATTCAAGAAATATATACGGCAATCAGTAACACAGTTGTAACAGTAGGTGGTAAATCGGTAACAGTAAAAGAACCTTCAACCTTACCTAATGCAATTCATACGGCAAATCTACCATTACGATTATTGACGCCAATTTCACGTTTTACGTCAACGTTTGCGAATAGTAATAGCACTTGGAATAGTGGACAGGGATCACAAAAGAATCAAATAGATTGGACAATTACGGATTTGTTTCTTTTTGACGCCATTAACCAGCAAATAGGAATTAAAGCTTTATCATCACCATTAGTAGAATATTGCAAAAATTATTTAGATATGATGGCAAATTTTGAATTACCCTCTTCATGCTGGATCAGTAACATTAATTTACGTTCTGATGTTTTGGATTATCCTTTTGGAACAGGTAATTTTTATTATGGGGTTATTGCTATTGTTTCGATTACTGAAAAAATAAACTAGGGGAAAAAATGGAAAAAAATATTAAATCTATTAAATGGACTGGTACAGCTTTTATTTTGGGTGTTCCTGCAAGAACCCTAACAATTGAAGAGTATAAGCAATATAAAAAAACTATTGACGAATACGAAAAAGCTTCTAATTTAGAGTTGTATCAGATTACTTATGAAGAAAAACAGGAGAAATAAAAATGGCTGGTTATGGTGGATTTACATACAATAAAATTCAATTAGGTCGTGAGGTTACACCAGGAACTTCAGTTGTCGCTACTCACCTTTGGCGTGGGCCAATGGCAATGTTGGAAGATGATCGACAGCGTAAGATCGCAGAAGAACAGATCGGAATTCTTGTTCCTGCTGAACGTTCTTATACCACTATGCTTTTGGGTCGCATGGCAATGCCAAGTACAGAACTTACTTTTGAGCAAATTTGTCATTTGCTAGAAGCTTCTATTAAGACTGCAACCCCAAGTGGTGCTGGGCCTTATGTTCGATCTTATCCTTTCCCGATCACGTCAACACCCAATACAATTAAATATTACACTATTGAAGCTGGTAATACACAAGTACCAAATGATAACCATGAAATGGAATATAGTTTTGTAGACGAATTTACGATTGAAGGTAAATTTGGTGAATCTTTCATGATGGGTGCTAATTGGATTGGACGACAAATTACACCTGCACCTTTAACTGCTGGAATTGCTATTCCTGTAGTAGAAGAGGCTTTAGTACCAAAAGCAAAATTGTATATTGATGCTACAGGCGGAACTATTGGAACTACTCAAAAAGTAGGTGTTTTCATGGGTGTTAAGTTGCGTGTTCGTTCTGGTATTGTTTATGTACCTGTTGGCGACGGCAATTTATATTTTTATGCAACCAAATTTACAGCACCAAAATTAGATTTTAGTATTAGTTTTGAACTTGAAGGAACCAATAACGTTTTGGTTGCTGAACGTGCCATTTATGTTGCTAATGCTGTTCGATTATTTAATATTGTAATTGATGGTTCAAGTTCTGCACGTAAGATCGACATTAAGTGGGCTGGTAAATATGATAAGGTTGGCGGATACGAAAATCAAGAGGGAAACACTGTTGTAACTCTTGATGGTCATGGCGTTTTATCAAGTGCAGATTCTATTTTTGCACAAATTGACGTTACAAACAGTGTTGCTACATTATAAATTATAAAATTAAAAGGGGAAACAAAATGTCAACTGCTAAAAAATCTTTTTTCAAACAACTTACTGAAACTGTTCTACTTGACGATGAGAATTCAATCACTTTACGTGCACCAACTTATGGAGAAAATCAAAAGATTAATTCACAAGCAATGCTTGTAAGTGTTGGAATGGATGGTAATGGATCAGCTAATTTTGATCCTGAAAAACTTGAGCAACTATATTATCATAATTGTATTGTTTCGTGGAGTGGGCCAGGATTTGAAGGACGTGAAGTTACATCAGAAAATATTGACCTATTGCCAACATATATTTTGGATAAACTTGCACCAGCTTTGAACCGTTTATCAAAAGGGTTAAATGAGGAAAAAAAAGAGCAATAGGACGTTTTAATGAAATAACTATTTTACAAGGTGGAACTTTTGAAGATCCTGGTGAATTTGGTAAGGAATATTTAATTATGAAGGAAATGGGGTGGTCATGGAACGATTTAATGGCTACCCCATTTTATGTATTAGATGAAATTTTTTACAGAATATATTGGCGTAATTTTTATGAACGTGAGAAAGATCGGCAAAAGGTTTAGGTGTTAAGATGAGTTCAACAATACCTTTAGATTTAGTTTTAAGAGCACAAAATAAAACTAAAGATGTTTTCAATGAAGTCAATGGATCAGTTGATGACACAAAAGATAAAATTAAATCTTTAAAAGAACAAATGCAAGATGTTGGTTCAAGTATGAAAAACGTTGGTTCAGGACTAACAGCAGGAGTAACATTACCTATTGTTGGTTTAGGATTGGCAGCTTTAAAAGGGGCTGCTGATCAGGAACAGTTACAGGTTGCATTTTCAACAATGTTAGGTTCTGCTGATAAAGCTAAAACAATGTTGTCTGAACTTGCAGATTTTGCATCTTCAACACCTTTTGAAATGCCTGAAGTTCAAGGGGCTGCAAAAAGTTTGATTGCGTATGGTATTGCATCAAAAGATGTAAAGGACACACTAAGAACTTTAGGTGATGTTGCTTCAGGTGTTGGTGTTCCATTAGGTGACATTGCTACACTATATGGTAAGGCTTCAGTACAGGGTAGATTATTTTCTTCAGATATTAACCAATTAACAGGTCGTGGTATTCCAATTCTAAAATATTTAGGTGAAGTTTTAGGAGTATCACAAGATAAAGTTGCTGGATTAGTTGAAGCTGGTAAGGTTGGTTTTCCAGAATTACAAAAGGCATTTTCAAACATGACTGCTGAAGGCGGTCAATTTAATGGAATGATGGATGCTCAATCAAAAACAGTTTTGGGTATGATGAGTACATTATCCGATCAGGTTACATTAACTTTACAGGCTGTTGGTCAATCAATGTTTGACGCATTTGATGTACAAAAGAATGTTGGTGGTTTTCTGGAATGGCTTACACAAGCCAGAACACAACTTACAGAATTTATCAAAAATAATCCAGAATTATTCAAAATGATTTTGATTTTTGCTGGTATTGCAGCAGCTATTGGGCCTATTCTTGTTGGTCTTGGAATGATTGTGGGTGCTGTTGCACCTTTAGCACCATTATTTAGTTTAATGCTTGGGCCTATTGGATTAATTGTTGCTGCTGTTACATTATTGGGGATCGGTTTCGCTACTAATTTTGGTGGAATGCGTGATCTGATAATGGGTGTTATCTCATATTTTGATCCACTTATTGAAAAAATAAAATCTGTTGCATCTGCTTTTATGAGTTTTGGCGGTGATGCATTTTTAGAAGTTATTGCACAACTAACAGGTTTTGGTATAGAAGCACATGATACAACTGAAGGGATTCAAAAATTAGTTGCAGCATTAACAGGTTCGCAAGAAATGGGAACGGCTTTTGCTGATACTATAAGTAATATTGGTGGTGCATTATATGAAGCACAAACAGCAATGTCAGAATTTGTTAGTGGAACAGATGTTCAAACAGCATTACAAGGAATAAAGGAAAAATTTGGAGAAATTGGACAAGCTGTTAAGGGGTTGTTTAGTGGTGAAACTGGTGTATCAGAATTTGCAAGTAAAATTAGTGAAGCAATTTCAGGAATTCCCGCTTTAGTTTCAAGTATGTTTACTGGTGCTGATTTTAGTGCCGCAAAAGAAAAAGTATTAGTTGCATTGGGTCTAGAAAACTTAAGTTTTGATGCTGCTGTACAATCCTTAAAGGATCAATTTGCAAAAATAAATTGGAGTGAACTTGTATTTTCTTTTGCAAATCTTGTAACAACAATTGGTGAATGGTGGGCAAAGATCGAATGGGGTATTTTGTCATGGTCTTTTGAAAACCTCATAAAACCAATCTATGACGCATTTATCAAAATTGATTGGACTGCATTAGGTGTCAGTTTTTTAAGTCTTGTTACTTATATTGGCGAAGAAATAGGCAAAGTTAATTGGGCTGATATGGCGCTTAGTTTTGTTAATCTTGTTTCTTCTGTTTCCGAAAAAATAGGATTAACAGATTGGGCAAGTGCAACATTTAATTTTGATAATCTTAAGAATGCTGTTTCAACTAAGATTGCTGAAACTGATTGGACAGGTAACGCAGAACAATTCAAAATTGCAATGGCAGGATTCAAAGATGGTGCTATTACTGGTCTTACGGCAAGTATTGAAGGAACCGATTGGAAACAATCTTCAATTGATTTTTCAAAAATGGTTACAGGAATTTCAGAAAAAATTGATGGGGTTGATTGGGCTGCACTTGGTACAAAGATTGCAGGTGGTATTTCATCTTTCTTGTCTGGTGATTGGATTGGTGATGCAACAACTACTTTTGCAGGGCTTACAACAAGTATTTCAAAAGGGTTAGAAGGTGTTGAATACACAACACCGTCAACAGCTTTTGATAAACTAAAAACTGCTGTTGCTAAAGCATGGACTGATATAAGTTGGACTGATATTACTACTAGTTTTGATGCTTTAAAAACTTCTATCACATCTGGTTTAGGTGAATTTGCAACAGGTTTTACGGCTGGTTTTAAGACTCCTGCATGGTTGACAAGTATTACAAGTTGGAAATTTCCTGATCTTAGTGAATCTGTAAAAGGGTTAATAAGCTGGAAATTCCCTGATCTATCTGCAACTGCTAAATCTCTTATTACATGGACATTCCCTGAACTAACAGCATTAGGCCAAAAGTTATTAAATTGGACTTGGCCAGGAATGCCAGCATGGTTAGAAAAATTGTTTGACTGGCAACCTAAAGCCCCTGGTTGGGTTACAAGTTTGTTAGGTTATCTTGGGGTAGATTCAGCAACAAAGGCTGTTGGTGGAACATTAGGTGCAGGAACAACAATTGTAAACGAACGTGGTGGTGAATCAATGATTGTACCAATTGGTACTGAGATTATGAACCATAGGGAAACAACACAAATGGCACTGAATGATTCAGCAAGAACACCAACGAACGTAACAGTAATTATTAATGGTGTTGATTATAGTAGTATGTCGGCGTTAGCAAGTGCGGTGATTGATGAAATAAATAGGAGATCATAATAAATGTATAGTGTTTTACTAATTGCACCAAGAACAGATTTAAAACAGGTTGATAAAGAAACTCAAAATGTATTACGTAGTGGATTAAACGTTACTCCAATTTTTGGTGCAATTAGTAGACAAGATTTACTTGATGAAATACCAAAAGAATATGACATAATATGGTTTTCAACACATACAAACGAACAAGGCGAAATTGATTTAGGTGATAGTTTAGTAATTAATACTTCTGAACTTATCCCATTAATCAATGAAAAAACTAAACTAATTTTTTTGAATTCGTGTGCAAGTAAAACAATCGCTCAACAGATCCAAAACATTACGAATTGCGCTGTTATTTGCACATTAACAAATGTTGGTGATGTTTTGGCATATCAAACAGGATCACTATTCGCAAAAAAACTTGCTACAACTAATTCAATTGAGCAGGCTTACAAAGGGTCTATTCCTGGTGGAAATGTAACATATTTATTTTTGGGAACTCTGAAACAAGATGTGGATAAGAGGGAAATGGAAAACATACCAAACAATCAAATAATGGAATTGACCATAGCAATAAATAAATTAAATGCTATTCTTGATGCTGAATTACCATTATTAAAAAATAGGGTTACAAGTTTGGAAAACGAACGTAATGTAAACCAACCTAAAGCAATGACTGAAGCACAAGCCAGATATATAATTTATGGGTTATTTGTAGTTACTGTTCTTCTAATAATTGGCACTTTCTTTTTAGCTCGCACAGGATAATAAATTATGCAAGATTATACAATATATGGCTATCCTATAATGGGTGGGTTACTATTTCTTTTTTCTTCTTTATTATTAATTTTTCATAATTATGGCAATCGTAAATATTATTTTTGGTTGATTGCTGCATATTTTTATTGCGAATCTGGTATATATATTGCCCTAACCTTTTATGCTTTTAAACAACAACTATCACCTTATATTTTGAGTGATGATTTTTTACGTGTTTCAATTATTAATTTTAGATTTGCAGTTTTATTCATTATTATTGCTGCAATAGGTTTAACAATTTATGATGTTTTATTTTTGAAAAAAGGGATTAAAAGATAATGACGCAACATGCTGTAGAGCTAGAATGTGGTTCAGTAAACCTTAGTTTATCAACTGGTTCCTATTCACTAACAAGTTATCCAATGAAAAGTGCTGATGTAGTTTTGTCAGGTGTTAAAGATCAGAGTATGACTGTTAAATACAATGATGTTAAAGAAACAATCACAATTTTTATTACTGGTTCAACTCCTGCTAATGCTCAATCTTTACTTGATGCTATTGAACGTTTCCAATCTTTAGCACATAGGAGATTGGAAACAAAACAAGGTGATATTGTTTATATTAAAGTAAAAATGATTTCTGATTCAGCATATTGGAAAAGTGAAGTTTTGACATTAAAGGTTACACCAAATGCTGATTCTTTTACTTCATTACCACAATCAAAATTAACAGTAACAATTGACGTTACAAGACGTTATTATTGGGAAAGTACAAAAGCAACAGTTGCAGTTACCAATGCAATAACAACAGCACCAGATATTAATAATCACTCAGATTCTACTCATGCAAACTATGCTTCAACAGATGCAACAACTATAAATGGATCATTACCTGCCCCTGCTGTTATTTCAATTAAGAATAATTCTGGAACAGATGTTGTTTTTAAAACTGTTCATCTTGCAATCAATACTCATGCATCACCAACAACGTTTAAACATGATTTTCAAGGTGAAAACTCTATTTGGCCTACACCAACAGTTACAGCAGATGCAACATGTTCT